>Ga0326727_10011413_pt1 | contig 20687 bp, 14 predicted proteins | sample MB2enrmetagenome_FD_207643 | JGI IMG/M metagenome (GOLD analysis project Ga0326727, IMG submission 207643) | Lab enriched peat soil microbial communities from McLean, Ithaca, NY, United States - MB29MY | ecosystem: Environmental > Terrestrial > Soil > Wetlands > Peat | place: USA: New York...
CGCATGAGCGGTCAGGCAATACTTGCAGAAGGATTGGATGACAAAAACCTGAAGACTCACAAACCAGAAGGCGGCGCCGATTACGAGGATCGAAAGGACAATGATGGCCGCCCACGAACCGCGTTCGTCGTCCGGTGAAGTGCGCTTGGGAAGAAGAATAGTGGTGGCAAACAAGGCGACATAAACGAACAAGGCGGGGAGGCTGACGGGAAACCCCAGCCAATAAGCCCAACGGCTTTGCAGGACGGCATTGCAGCCGGATTCGGCGCCACAACCCGCGGCGGCGCCATGGTGCAGGGCCACCCACGCCAGATAGCCGGCACCCGAGCCGGCAATCAGCAGCAACGCCCGGACCCAGTAAAGCCAGGTCGTGCGCGACTGCATTCTTGTTTCGGAAGCATCGCCGCTATTCATGGAAAGCTTTCTGAAGAAAAATAAACGCCGTTTGACAGTGGGCAGGAGTTCTTCAGGTTGGGCTCTTCAAACCCAAACGTGGAGGCAAGCATGGCCTCCGGAAATATCCCAATCCGCTACTGAGGTTGGCCCACGGGAACCGGCCGGCCATTGGCTTTGAAATGAGACGCCTTCCTCTCGCCGGGAACAAAAGCGCTATTCGTGGTCAACTCGGGCGGTACGTTCTGCGTTATACTGGGCATCCGAAGATAATCGATCAAATCGAGGACGGCCACCTTTTCGCGGGCATCCTGGATGGATTCGGCGGCCTTCTGCAGTGGGGCAACCGCGTTGGTGTCATTCATTTGCCGAAGGCCATCAATAACGGCGCTACGCACTTCCGGCTCCGGCTCTGACAACTTGCCCACCAGCGTGGTGATGATCTCCACATTGTTGGTACCATCCGCCTCATTCGCCAGGGCCTGAATGTCCCCCACTTCCTTGTCGATCACCGCGGCCCGTATTTCCGGCGACACTGCCGTGGCAGCGACCGGCCCGGCCGCGACCGATGGGTTGGTGGCGGGAGTATTATCGTTGGCCGTGGACTGGGTCAATGCGGCAGGATCGCCTGCGTTCGCCGAGTTTTTCCCCGCGTTCCCTTTGAGCAAAACGATGACTGCGAGGGCAACAAAGGCTCCCAACAAGGTTAGAATGACGATTTTCGGCCGCATGATCTTATAATTATGCTTGAGATAAATAAAAGACGCAACCCAAAGCCGGTCGTAAGACCGCGACTTTGGGTTGCGCTTTGTTAATTCTTACTCTTACTCACTCTTCTGCTTACTTCACCTCGACACCAGCGGTGGCCGTGGTGGTCGGAGCGTAGGAGTGCTGAGTCACGAACGAGGTATAGTCCTCGTTGAAATTAGCATGATAGCTCAGGTTCGCACCCGTGTTGAACGGAGTGGAAGGAGTGAAACCATACCAATTGAAATACACGTTTTGATTGAGCGCCACAGCGGAATCAGTGTCGGCGATGTCGTTATAATCGCCAGTGGAGAACCACCACTCATTCCAGCTGAAGTCGTAGGGCGTGCTGTACTCGGCAGCAGCCGGCTTGACCGCCGTTTCAACAATGCTGGCGGTGCCGCTCAGCAGCGCGCAATAGAGTTGGATGAAGCCGTAGCCGTTGGCAGTATAGCTGGCCGAACCGATGAAATCGGCATAGGCGTCGCTGCTGTTCACGAACTTGAGCGTCCAACCGTAGCTCACGATACCATTCAACGTGAAGCGGGTCTCGTAAGGCGAGGGCTTGCCAAGATTAGACTTGATCGCATTGTCGTACACAATCACGTCGGGGAGGATGCCATCCGCACCACCAACCGTCGGGGTGATGCCTTCATAGCCAGAATAAAGAGCGCTGCTCTTGTTCAGGTAAGGATTGTTGACCGTGTCATCAAAGCTCAGGGTCAGGTAATAGCGATCCTTGCCGGCGCCGATCAATTCGGTGCTGGTCGGGACCGAGCAGCAGGGCGGGCCGGATTGCGCATGGCTGATCGACTTGTAGGTGAACGTAGCATCACTGATGAAGCTGTTCAGATAGAAGCAATCATAGCATTCCTGGACCGTCAGGCCGAAAAACTCGGTCGCGTTTTCATAATCGACATAGGTCGTGGAACCAGACTTGTGAATGTACTTCACGTAGATCTGACCCCAGGGCTGCAGGTGACCAATGGGATACTGGCCGGTGATCGGGTTGGTTTCGAAATGCCGACCGGTAGCCAAGGCGGCATACAGGGAATCAGTGGAATCACCGATAACCGTGGTGGAATCCGTATCAGCACTCGCGTTCGTCCCCGTGTAGTCGGTCGGGTCAGTCGTGTAGGTGCTCGGCACGGAGTTCGAAAGATCGGGCGTCATGACGAAGAAGCCGGACAACTCACCCTGGACCAAAACCAACTTGGCGCTCGAGCCATAATAGCTCGCGCTGCCATGCAGGATGTAGGCGATGTCCTGAATCAAATTCGCCTGGGTCAATTTGATGGTGCCAGTCTTGTAGTGGGTGGGGCCGTATTCGGTGCTGGTGTCAACCCAGTTTCCCGCGTTGGCGGCAGTGGTTTCACTGACACTGGTTTGCTCCTGACCGGTCAAGGCGAAGGAGATTGTTCCTTCCTTGACGTAGGTCTGCGCGAACGCTTGCGTGCCCAAGCAGGCCGCGAGCGCGACAGACGCTGCTAATGTAGTTTTCATTTTGTTCATAATTTGTCGTTTATATTGCTATCTCGGTTCTCTGTTCTCTTGGTTTTCGTTTACAGTTACTCCATCCGCTTCATGCCCGTTGAGGCCTGCGCTTGCGACAATTCAAGCACAGGCCACAACGGGCGTCAATCCCTTTCCCACTTTTTTTTCGGCTGTTTTTTCCGCTTTTCCCCTGCTTTTCAGCCCTTCCACAGCGGTTGATTTAGCACGCCGCTCTCCCCCCAGTCAACACCTTTGACGACTTTTTTTGTGGCCATTCCAGACCGTTGGAGCGCTCACAGTTTGGTCGGTATTCCTGGAGCTTGGTCTCCCGGTCCGCCACTCGGTGCGTTGGTTCCGGACGATGGCTTGGCTGCCGGTTGGCGATTTTTGTCCGCGGCGAGCCGTTCGCGCATGCGGTGCAATCCCGCCTCAATAAGTTTTTTGTCCTGTGAATCTTGAGCGGCGGCGAGGGCCTGCTCCCCGCGAGCTATCCCCTCCTCCGGATGACCGCTCTCAAACAGCCACAGGGCCCGCACGTACGCAATCCGGTCCAAGTTGGTCGTGGCCGCCTTCTCCGCCTGGGTCAGCGCCTCATCCGCCAGTGCATAATCCCGCTTCAGGCCCGGGGGCAGCGATACGATCTCCCGCGCCAAGTCACACAGCATGACAACATCATTCGTCCGATTCGCGAGCAGCGTGCGCCCGGTGGCTCCGGTGCGACGATCGCCCGTGCGCAGAAAATCCACATATTGTTGCATCTGGTAATTGGCCGTCTCAATTTCCTTGGCCCGCTTCAGGTCAAACTGACCAGCCACAATCCGCTCCAGCGACTGCACCAAATCATAGGGTGACCAACCATGCCAGAGGACCGTGCCGTTGGTGCCCACGATGAACGCATAGGGGATCCCGCGCTGCGCGATGGGCCTCATATACGCAAAGGACGTTTGGTGGTTGGTGTCCGCAGCCACGGCATAGGCCACATTCGTGCCCTCAATTTGCAAAAAGTCATTGAGTCGCTCGACCGACTCGTCGCAGATGCCCACCACCACCACTCCATTGGTCCGGTATTGCTTCTGAAGCTCGCTAAAAACCAACACACTCTCATGCGCCGACTTGATGCCGGTCTGCCAGATCTCGACGACAAAAATATTGGTCCCAGGCTTGATTTCCACCGGTCCGCCCTTGGCCCACGCCGCGACGGTCAATCTGGGCGCCGGTTCGCCAATGAAAGCCCACCCGGAATCAGGCAGGAGGCTGGCGACCAAGCAACCCAGGAACAGTGCGCACTTCATCATCATATCGTCAAGTCTAGGGGCGGAATCCAGCCGGCACAAGTTCCAATATTGCCGGCACCGCAACGTTTCGCGAACACTCGGCGAGTCCGCAGCGGAGGGATGGCCGGAGCGCGCCCGTCTCGGGCGCTGAGACGTGATTCCGAGCCAGCCGCCACCCAACCGCACGCCCCGCAACGAACGGTCGTTCCATCACGCCTTGCGCCATTGTCCAGCGGCCGCAACGCTCGCGCGTCCCAGCGGCCGAGACGGCCGCGGACCGGTTACGTCCGACTGCCCGTCCGGTTAGGTGGCTGGAGATTGGAGTCTGGTTCCCCGATCCGCTTCGAACCCGGTCATGGTTTGCCGGCCGCAGCGCCAGGCGCCCGCGGGGCAGAGGCGGCACCGGTCTGGTTGGTCGCGTCCGTTGCCAGGCGCCGTTCCATGGCGCGAATACAGGCGTTCACCGCCCGCTTCTCATCCTCGCTGTGGGCGGCGGCGATTGACGCCTTGGCTTGCGCCAAGCCGGCTTGCCCCTGGCCGGATTGAAAGGTGAGGATGGCCCGGGTCAGCGCAATATCCAAAACATTGGTCGATCCCAATTGCTGGGCTCGATCCAGAGCGAGGTTGGCCACCGCTAAATCACGCGACCGCAGGGAACCGTCAGTGGCGATCTGGTAGGCCATTTCGCACAGCCCCGAGGCGTCGTTGGTGCGGACGGACAACAGCATATGGCCGGCCTGGCCGACGCGCGGATCATCCTGCCGGGCCAGGTCGAGATAGCCCTGCAATTGTTCCCGGGCCAACACGCGCCGCTTGGTCTGTTCGAGGTTATATCGGCCGGCAACCACATCGTCCACCACCAGGCCCAAATCATCCCGCAACGGGTGGCCATACCAAAGCACCGTGCCGTCCCGGCCCACCACGTAGGCTCGCGGCAGCCGGTTTTGCTGGAAGAGCCATTGGTAGCTGAGCGTGGTTCGGCGGATGTCGTCCGCCGCCACGGCAAAGCCCAAGTCCCCACCCTTGGACCGCGCCCAATCCTGGAGCTGGCCCGGCGGTTCATCGCTGATGGCGGCGACCACCACGCCCTGGTCGCGATATTTTGCCTGGAGACTGTTCAAATTGGTAATGGCCAGTTCGTTGGCCCGGCTCAAGGTACAGAAAACCAGCACATAAATATTGGTTCCGGGGGCGATTCGCACCGGCCGGCCCTTGACCCATTCCTGAACGGTGAGCGCGGGGGCGGGATCGCCCAATTGGGAATGCTTCTGGGACGCGGAATGCGGGACCACCGCGGATTTCTCAGGCGGATTGGTAGTCTGGGCCCGACCGGCCACAGCGACCAGGCCAAGGGCGACCGTCAGCAGGAAAACCGCAAATTTATGAATCATGGTCGGGAATTCTATCCTTGCGGACACATGGGGACAAGCCAGATTGGACTTGGTTTGGGACGATCGATGAGGCGAAAACCCGGTCAAGTGGGGGGGCAGTGCGACGGAAGGTTCGCTTGACGCCAACGCCCGGCGCCGCGCACCAGCATCGAAGCCGCCCCGCCGGAGTCACGGCCTGACCGGGGCCGTCGGAATGCGCATGTGGTAGAAGGAGCGGTAAACAAAAATCAGCGCCACCAGGAAGCAAACCGCGCCGAGGGCATAGGACCACAGGGAGTCGGGGTCCTGCTGTTTGAGTTCCACGGCAATCTCCACCGCCAGCAGACCAAACAGCGTGGTGAACTTGATGATGGGATTCATGGCCACCGAACTGGTGTCCTTGAACGGGTCCCCGACGGTATCCCCCACCACCGTGGCGGCATGGAGCGGGGTGCCCTTCTGCCCCAGCTCCACCTCGACGATTTTTTTGGCGTTGTCCCAGGCGCCGCCGGCGTTGGCCATGAAGATGGCCTGGAACAACCCGAAGAACGCGATGGCAATGAGGTAGCCGATGAAGAAATAGGGATTCAGGAAAGGCAGGCCGAGCGCGAAGCAGAAGACCACCACAAAGATGTTGACCATGCCCTTTTGCGCATAGCGCGTGCAGATGGCCACCACGCGCTTGCTGTCCTCCAGCGAGGCGCTCTCCTGGTCGAGCTTGATGTTCTGCTTGATGAATACGACGGCGCTGTAGGCGCCGGCGACGACGGCTTGGATGCTGGCGCCGGTGAACCAGTAGATCACCGCGCCGCCCATCAGCAAGCCAAACACGATCTGCGGCACGACCAGGCTCAGCCGGCTGACGGCATTGCCGAAGACGTGTTCGAGCAACATGATAATGCCAAAAATCATGGTCGTGGCGCCCACGACCGCCGTGCCGATGAGCACCGGCTTGGCGGTGGCCTTGAACGTGTTGCCCGCGCCGTCACCCTTTTCCAATTCCAGCTTGGCGCGGTGGAAATCGGGCCGGAAGCCGAAGTGTTGCTCGATATCGGCGCTGATGCCGGGCTGCGCCTCAATGCGGCTGAGTTCAAAGACAGACTGGGCGTTGTCGGTCACGGGGCCAAAACTGTCCACCGCGATGGTGACCGGGGCCATGGCGAGAAAGCCGAAGGCGACCAGGCCGAAGGCAAAGATGGGCGCGCCGAAATAGAACTGGGCCGGGATCAGGTTGAGAAAATCCTGATTCAGGGAAAACAGGTAGGCGATGAACATGAGGCCGAGGATGACCATGCCCATCCAAAACGCGGAGAAGTTGCCAGCGACCAGGCCGGACAGCACGTTGAGCGATGCGCCGCCGTGTTCGGACGCGCCGACGATCTCCCGCACATGGCGCGACTGGGTGCTGACGAAGATCTTGGTAAATTCCATGATGAGGGCGGCGGCCAACGTGCCGCAGCCAACGATGGCCGGCAGCACCCACCAGAGGTCCGGCAGGGCCACGGCGGTGGCCACCCCCTTGATGATCACCACGCTGGCGAAGTCGCCCAGCAGCAATTTGCTGGCGCCGAAACAGACGGCGATGGACACCAGGCTGGTGATCCAGACCAAGTCGGTCAGCGGCGCCTCCCAGTTGAAATCCGGGCGGTGGCCGTACCGGACGCGGGCGAGCGCGGAGTTAAAATAGAAGGACCCGAGCGAGGCCAGCACCATCAGCGCTTGGATGGCGAACATCCAGATGATGAGTTTGGCGCACACCAGCGGCGACAGGGCCAGCGCCAGCGCCAAAAAGGCAATCAGCGCCACGCCGATGACGCCATAAGTCTCGAAGCCATCCGCCGTGGGGCCCACCGAGTCGCCGGCGTTGTCGCCGGTGCAATCGGCAATGACGCCCGGATTCTTCGGATCGTCCTCGGGCAGGTTGAAAACGATTTTCATGAGGTCGGAACCAATGTCGGCGATCTTGGTGAAGATGCCGCCACCAATGCGGAGGGCGCTGGCGCCAAGGGATTCGCCGATGGCGAAGCCGAGGAAGCAGGAGCCGGCCAGGCTGGCGGGGATGAAAACGAGGATGGCGATCATGCAGGCCAGCTCCACGCAGATGAGCAGCAGGCCGATGCTCATGCCGGTCTGGAGCGGGATGAACAGGGTCTGCAGCGGGCGGCCGCGCAGCGCGGCGAAGGAGGTCCGGCTGTTGGCGATGGTATTGATGCGAATGCCAAACCAGGCGACGCCGTAACTGCCCAGAATGCCAAAGACCGAACAGGCCAGGATGACGAGGACCTGGGCGAACGGCTTGCCCTGCAGGCCGGAGAAATAAAAGACCATGCACAGCGCGATGGCCACCCACAAGGCGGCCAGAAACTTACCCTGCTGCCGCAGGTAGGTCTTGCACGTTTCCCAGATGATCTGTGACACGTCGCTCATGCAGCGGTGAACCGGCAAGGCGCGGGTGCGAAAGTATTCCCAAATGCCGAACGCGGCGCCGACGGCGCAGACGAACAGGCCGAAGAATAGGATGGCCCGGCTGGTGACCGTGCCGTGAAAGAAATCCACCTGGTTGAGCAGTGGCAATTGGATGTCCGCCTCGCCGGCCAACGCCCGGGGGCCGACCCCCAGCGCGGTCAGGAGGAGAGCTCCACGGGTAACCAATCCTTTGGGTCTCATAAGAGCTGGCGGAGTTTCGCGCAGGCGATGCCGGATTTCCAGAAATTTCTTTGCCTAATCATTCCAAGTACCATTAGTTGATCGACAATCCGGCTGCGCCAGCCCGCAACGTCCGCCGCCGCGCCAGATCCGGCCGGTTACGTGCCGCCCGGCCAGCGTCACTTCCGCGAGGTCGTCCGGGCCGTCAGCCAGGCCAGATCCGGACTGCCCGCCGCCGCCGTGCCGTGCGGGATATAATAACCGGCCCCCAAGCGGATCAGGGTCCGGGAATCCAGCCAGTGGTGCGCTTCCGCGTGGCCATCGGCGAAGGCCAGCACACCGCGGGAACGATGCTGAGCCGAGGGCAGATGAATCCACGTGGCACGCGTCATATCCACGGCGAAGGCGGGGGTGCAAATGCTGGCCGGATTGACATCGGCAAAGACGAACCGGTCGGACGGGTCGTCGGCCGCGACCTGGGAGAATTTCATATACGTCCGGTAGGCGGGGTCGAGAGAAATGGGTTTAATGGCCAAATCCGGCTCCGTGCCCATATAAGAATTCAGCGCATAGCTGCGCAATTCAGACACCCAGCGGGTGGAGGAAGGCACCGAGCCCGGGCTGCCATATTCCATGGCCGGCCACAAGGGCCAGTTGGAATTGTCGCCCGGGCATTTGTACAAACCGCCGGCGGGCTGGATCCGCGTGGCGGCAAACAGGGAATAAGTCGCCCCCGTCAGGAACAGCTCATTGGTGAGGCCCTCGGGCGAGCCGTGGTTGCCACCAAAGACCCACAGATAAGGCTGCGTCGGCACCGTACTCGTCTCGCCGCCGTTGAGCACCAAGTGGTCATCCGCGTCGCCGGCATAAAGGGTCCAAGCCACCAGCATTTGCTTTTCGTTGGAGATGCACTGGACACGCGCGGCCTGCATCTTGGCCCCAACCAGCGCGGGCAAGAGCAAGGCTGCCAGCAAGCTGATAACGGCGATGACCACGAGCAACTCGATGAGCGTGAACGCCGCGGCCCGGCCGGGCCAACATCCACCACCCGGCCGACGGCACCGGCCGGCGGTCAAACACGAACCCGCGATGGGGAGACACCGGGGCATGGGTGAGTGGAGTATAAGCGCGATTCACATTTTTGCAAATCCGGGGCTTGCCGCGGCGCGCCGGCTGCCGCAAGCTTCCCGCGATGTCCGAACGCCCGGTTTCCACGCTTAACAATCCCGATGCGGTGCTCGAAATGACGCTGCGCCCGTCGCTGTTTTCCGATTTCACCGGCCAGCCCAAGGTCAAGGAACGACTGGAGATCTCCGTGGCGGCGGCGAGCCAACGGGGCGAGGCGCTCGACCACATCCTGCTGAGCGGTCCGCCGGGCCTGGGCAAGACCACCCTGGCCAACATCCTGGCCAAATCCATGGGTGCCAACCTCAAAAGCACCAGCGGCCCCACCATCGAGAAGGCGGCCGACCTGGCCGGGCTGTTGACCAATCTCGAAGAAGGGGACGTGCTGTTCATCGATGAAATCCACCGGCTGCAAAAGACCATCGAGGAATACCTCTATCCGGCCATGGAAGATTTCAAGCTGGATATCATCATTGACCAGGGGCCAAACGCGCGCAGTGTGCGGCTGAACCTGCCGCGGTTTACGCTCATCGGCGCCACCACCCGGAGCGGACTGCTGTCCGCCCCGCTGCTCACCCGGTTTGGCCTGCGCGAGCGGCTGGATTATTACGTGGCGGCCGACCTGGAGAAGATCGTGCAGCGCTCGGCCAATTTGCTGGGCGTGGCCATGGAGGCCGGTGCGGCGCTGGAGATTGCCCGGCGGAGCCGCGGCACACCGCGCATCGCCAACAACCTGCTGCGTCGCGTGCGCGACTTCGCCCAGGTCAGGCACGATGGCCGCATCACCGTCGCCGTGGCCGACCGCGCCCTGGCGATGCTGGAGATCGACCAGAACGGCCTGGATGAAATGGACAAGCGCATCCTGGAGACCATCATCGTGAAATTTGGCGGCGGACCCGTGGGGGTGAATTCGCTGGCGGTGGCCGTGGGCGAGGAGCCGGACACGATCGAGGAAGTGTATGAGCCCTACCTGATCATGGAAGGCTACCTCAATCGGACCTCGCAAGGCCGGGTGGCCACCGAGCTCAGCTACCAGAAGCTCGGGCTGAAGCCCGGGCAGGTCCGCCAGCCCGGTTTGCTTTGATCGCCAGCGGGCAGGCGAAGCCGGTTTTGGAAGGGCTATAAGCCGAATTCTGTCTGCGCCTTGCAGCGGAGAGGATCATTTGTCTCAGCGACCAATACCCGGAATCCGGCCGCTTTCGCGGCACCGGAGCGGGCCGCTCCAGGATTCCCTATTTGGTCTTGCACCCGACGGGGTTTTCCGTGCCGTGTCGCTTACGCTTCACGCGGTGCGCTCTTACCGCACCTTTTCACCATCACCTGCCACCGCTCCGAAGAGCGCCGGCGGGCTGTCTGTTTTCTGTGGCACTATCCGTCGATCCGCCTTGTGACGGACCTCCCGCATGTATCCCAATCAAACGGACTTGGGTTATGTGGCGTCGTGCCCTACGGAGTTCGGACTTTCCTCCCCCGGCTTGCGCCGGGAGCGATCCTCCACCCTTCCAAAACCACCGGTACGATACCGGGTGCCCGGGCAAAGCTCAAGCAGTGGTGCAAGGCAAATGCGAGCCTCACCGACAGAGAAACTTTGAACTTCGGGGACAAGCCAGCTATTTTAGGCCAATGTTCGATTCGTTAACCAGCAAACTGCAGCAGGCGTTCAAGAACTTGCGCGGGCTCGGCAAGATTTCGGAAAACAACGTGACCGACGCCCTGCGGGAAGTGCGCATGGCCCTGCTGGAGGCCGACGTCAATTTCAAGGTCGCCCGCGATTTCATCGAGCGCGTCAAGACCAAGTCGCTGGGGGCGGAGGTGCTGGCCAGCGTGCAACCCGGGCAGCAAATCGTCAAGTTCGTGAGCGACGAACTGGTGGCCCTGCTGGGCTCGCAAAACGCCGGGCTGAACCTCTCCGGCCAGCCAAGTTGCATCCTGATGGTGGGGCTGCACGGGTCGGGCAAGACGACCTCGTCCGGCAAGTTGGCGCGGCTGCTGGTGAAGCAGGGGCGCGCGCCGCTGCTGGTGGCGGCGGATGTGTACCGGCCGGCGGCCATGGACCAACTGGACACGCTGGGCAAGCAGCTCGAGGTGCCGGTCTTCCTGAAACGCGGCGAGACGGATGTCTTGAAAATCGGGCGCGAGGCGCTGGCGTTTGCGGCGGCCAACAACCGGAATGTGCTCATTTTCGACACGGCCGGCCGGCTGCAGATTGACGAGCCGCTGGTGCAGGAGCTGGTCCACCTGCGCGACCTGGTGAAGCCGCAGGAAATCCTGCTCGTGCTGGACGCCGCCACCGGCCAGGAAGCCGTGAACGTGGCCACGCATTTTGATCAGGCTCTGAACATCACCGGCTCCATCCTGACCAAATTGGATGGCGACGCGCGCGGCGGCGCGGCCTTGAGCCTGAAGAGTGTGACGGGCAAGCCGATCAAGTTTGCCGGCGTGGGTGAGAAGCTGGATGAATTCGAGCCGTTTCATCCCGAACGCATGGCCTCGCGGATCCTGGGCATGGGCGACGTGGTGAGCCTGGTGGAAAAGGCGGCCGAGGCGGTCAGCGAGGACGAGGCGCGGCGCATGGAGGAGAAAATGCGCAAGGGCGAGTTCACCCTCGAGGATTTCCTGGAACAGTTGCGGGCCATGAAGAAGCTCGGCTCGCTCGAGAACATTGTCAAAATGCTGCCCGGCGGCGGCGAGGCGCTCAAGCAGATGGACATCAACAAGCAGGAAAAGGAATTCAAGCGCATGGAGGGCATGGTCTGCGCCATGACGAAAAAAGAGCGGCTCAACCCGACCCTCTTGAACGCCAGCCGGCGGCGGCGCATTGCGGCGGGCAGCGGCGTGACCGTGACGGAACTGAACACCATGCTCAACAAGTTCTTCCAGATGCAAACCATGATGCGGAAGATGGGCAAGATGTCCAAAATGATGGCCCGGATGGGCGGCGGCATGCCGGGGATGTTCAAGCGGTAGTTTTGCGCCGGCGCGTTTAAATCCTCATCTTTGGTCCGGCTGCAAAATTTCTTTAGGCGCACGTCCGTTTGCTTTAGCTTGGCCGGGTGCCAGCCGAATCCACCGCCAATCCGCCGCGCATCCTGATTGTGGATGACGACCCGGGCCAGCGCAGCCTGCTGGAGTCGTTTCTGCGCAGCCAGCGTTTTGCCGTGGTGGTGGCGGACTCGGGCGAACAGGCGCTGACCCTGCTGCCCGGCGGTGATTTCGCAATGATGATCTCCGACGTGCGCATGCCCGGGCTCTCCGGCCTGGATACGCTGCGCCGCGTGCGCCTCCAATTTCCCTCCCTGCCGGTGTTGCTGGTGACGGCGTTTGCCGACATTCGCGACGCGGTGGTGGCCATGCGCGACGGGGCGCTGAATTACCTCGCCAAGCCGATCGATCTGGAGGAGTTGCTCACCACCGTGCGGGAGGCGACCGGCACGACCGCGCAGGGGCCGCTCAGCCTGGGCGCCGAAAAGAAGTTGCCGCCGGAAGTCGTGGCGCAAAGTCCGCTGACGGTGGCCTTGTTTCAGGAGGCGGCGCTGGTGGCGCCCTCGGAGGCCCGGGTGCTCATCACCGGCGAAAGCGGCACGGGCAAGGAAGTGGTGGCGGAGGTCATCCATGCCTGGAGCACGCGGGCGGGCGGTCCATTGATCAAGGTCAATTGTGCGGCCATTCCCGAGACGTTGCTGGAGAGCGAACTCTTCGGCCACGAGCGCGGGGCCTTTACCGGCGCCACCAACCAGCGCATCGGCCGCTTTGAGGAGGCGGACGGCGGCACCATCTTCCTGGATGAAATCGCCGAAATGTCCTCCCCGCTGCAAGCCAAGCTGCTGCGCGTCACGCAGGACGGCCGCTTCCAGCGGATCGGGTCCAACCGGGAAGTCCGCAGCAACACGCGCCTCCTGGCGGCGACCAATCGGAACCTGGAGGACGAGGTCAAACACGGGCGGTTCCGGGAGGATTTGTACTACCGGCTCAACGTGGTGGAATTGAATCTGCCGCCCCTGCGCGAGCGGCGCGAGGACATCCTGCCGCTGGCGAACCTGTTCATCAGCAAACTGGCGCGCAATCGCACGCGGCTGGCGGACGCCACCGTGGTGTGCCTGCAAAACTATGCCTGGCCGGGCAACGTGCGCGAATTGCGCAACACCATCGAGCGCGCCGTGCTGCTCTCGCAGAGCGAACTGATTCTGCCCGACCACCTGCCCGCGAAATTCCGGGAGGCGCTCAAGTCCGCCGTGCCGGCGGCCGCCATCGAGGCCCAGCAACTGGAGGAAATCGAGCGCCAGGCGATTCTCGCCGCGCTGGCCCAGCACAAGTTCAACCGCACCGAGACCGCCAAGGCTCTGGGCATCAGCCGCCGCGCCCTCATCTACAAATTGCAGCGGTTTCGTCAGATGGGCCTGCCGGTGGATTGATCCCCGCCGCGCCGCCGGCCGCCAACCCAAAGCCGACTCCGGGGGACATCGTTGCAAGAATGTTACGCGCAAAAAGCGGTTTAACGTTGACTCGCCGCCCGCGCTGGAAAAAAATTCAGGGAAAGCCTTTGGGTATTTTGATGCCGTTGTTCGAACCTTCCACTTCCCGCCGCCGCCGCGACGGTGGGCACCCTGTCCGTTTTTAACCCGTGAAAAATTATATTCTAGATACCAACGTCCTCCTCCACGATCCCAACTCACTTTTGAATTTTGACGAGCATTATGTGCTGGTGCCCATTGAAGTCATCGAGGAAATCGACCGTTTCAAGCGGGAATCCACGGAACTGGGCCGCAATGCCCGGACCGTCTCGCGGATGCTCGATGGGTTTCGCGGCGAGGGCAGTCTCAGCAAAGGCGTGGAATTGCCCAACGGCGGAAAACTGAAAATCGCCTTCCACCGGAACGGCCATGGCGAAACCGTGTTTCCCAAGGAGTCGGTGGATGACCGCATCCTGGCGCTGGCGGCGGGAATCCAGCAGGCGCAGCCGAAAGGCGCCACCATCCTGGTGTCCAAGGACATTAATTTGCGGATCAAGGCCGATGCCCTGGGCCTGCTGGCGGAGGATTATGAGACGGACCGGGTCTTCGTCACCGATTTGTACACGGGCATGGTGGACCTGACCGTGTCGGCCGAGAAGATCGCCGCGTTCCGGGCCAAATCGGAATTGCCGCTCGAGAGCGGCAAGAAATACTGTCCGAACGAGTACTGCACACTGATGGACGAGAGCAACCCCAAGAAGGCCCTGCTGACCAAGGTGGACCCCACGGGCACCAAGCTGATCCCGATCCATGATTGCCGGGAAGGCGTGTGGGGCATCAAGCCGCGCAATAAGGAACAGCATTTTGCGCTCGACGCGCTGTTGGACGACCGGGTGAAACTGGTGACGCTGATGGGCAAGGCCGGCACGGGCAAAACGCTGGTGGCGCTGGCCGCGGGGCTCAAGCGCGTGGTCAACGACCGGGAATTTCGCCGGTTGATCGTGGCGCGGCCCACCATTTCCATGGGCAAGGAACTGGGTTTTCTGCCCGGCTCGCTGGAGGAGAAGTTGGCGCCCTGGATGCAACCCATTCACGACGCGCTCGAGATGCTCAGCGACCTGAACATGGGGCACGACCACCGACGCAGCGGCGATTTGATGCGGAACGGCAGCATCATGGTTGAGGCCTTGAGCTACATCCGGGGCCGGAGCATTGCCAACCAGTTCATGATCATCGACGAGGCGCAGAACCTGACGCCGCTCGAGGCCAAGACCATCATCACACGCGTCGGACACGGAACCAAGATCGTGTTCACCGGCGACCCGTACCAAATCGACAACCCCTACGTGGACTCCTCGTCCAACGGCTTCAACTACATCGTGAGCCGTTTTCGCGACCAGGCGATCGCGGCCCATGTGGAATTACAGAAGGGGGAACGCTCGGAGCTGGCGGAACTGGCGGCCAATATTTTATAATAACCTGCCTCGCAATACACTAACAACGCCGACGTTGATCCGCCGCCACCGCATAAAAATATCGTTGCGGTGACAGTCTGAAAATTTGTGGGTTGACATTTGATTCCAATCGCTGGAACTTAAGTTGTTTTAGAAAATTATCGGTTTAAGAGTTGGTTACGATTATGATATCAAACGAAAGACCATCACCCTACGGTCGGCGGCCATATCCTACGCAGAGCGGCTACGGCGCTCCGAGCTACGGCGCTCCGAAATATGCGCAGCCCAGACCGCCGGTCGTGGAGGACACGCTCAAGAGCGGAGAAGTGCAGATTGAGCGCAAGAACTTCGTCTTCTCGCTCAAGGAAAATCCGCGCGGGCGTTTTCTCCGCATCACGGAGGATGTCGGTGGACGGCGTGATACCATCATCATTCCCTCGACAGGTCTTGCGGAATTCAAGAAGCTCGTGGATGAAATGGTCAAGGCTGCGGAAGAAATTCCGCCAAAGACACAAACGCCATAGTTGTCAGGTGTCGTTGATTGACGGACGGGGTTGGGGTTGTTTCTTGCAGTAGGTTCTTCAAGGTTGGATTTGGTCTGTCGCCACGTTTGTTTTCCCGCCAGGAATGCATTGTATACCTTTGGGATCGCTTGGATTTTTGCGTGACGGCTATTTTCGCCGTCCGTAATCCGGGTCGATGCGCAATTGCAATGCGAGGGCCAGGCCGGGCAGCGTGGAGACGATTACCCAGACAAAGAAGTGCCGGTAGCCCACCAGGTCCGCGAGCCACCCGCTCCACCAGCCGGGGATCATCATGCCCAGTGCCATGAAGCCAGTGCACATGGCATAATGGGCCGTTTTGTGCGGCCCATCCGCAAAATAAAGCAGGTAGAGCATGAAGGCGGTGAAGCCAAAGCCGTAGCCCAACTGTTCGAGCCCCACCGCGCCCCCGATGACCAGGAAGTTCTGCGGCTGGAACCACGCCAGCAACAAAAACATCAACTTGGGCAGATACATGGCCGTCAGCATGAACGGCAGCATCTTCCGCAAGCCGTGTTTGGCCGCCAGGAATCCGCCCAAAATACCTCCGCCGGTGAGCGCCAGCACGCCAAACGTGCCATAGGCCAGCCCCACCTGCCCCGTCGCCAGCCCCAAGCCGCCGGCCGCGCGGTCATCCAGCAGGAACGGCGAGATCACCTTGCTCAATTGAGCCTCATCGAAGCGGTAAAACAGGATGAACGCCAGGGCCAGACCGAGTCGCGGCTTTTGGAAAAAGGAACCCAGCGTGGCGAAAAACTCACTCGTGAGCCGGGCGTGGGTCACCACCGGTCCGTCGCCGGCCGGCCGCGGCAGCATCACGGCATGCCAGCAACTGAAGGCCAGAAACAACGCCGCCACCACCAGCAAGGTCACACTCCACGCCAGCGGGATATTGCCGGACGAAGCCTGAATATTCACCGTGCCATCCCGCGCCAGGTTCGGGTCAAGTTGGATCACCACCGCGGCCGGCTCGTTCCAATTGGTTTGGTCAAAGACGAGCCGCTCGCCGGCGCGCACCACCCATCCCCCGCTGCCCGCCGCCAGCCCAACGAATTGCAACCCGGATTTCTCCGGCTGCAGATTCACGACCAGCGGCCGCCCGGCCGGCGGCGGTTGCGAGAGCGCCAGATAGACGATCCCCAGATTGCCGGCCGCCGCCACGGCCGCCGGCCGGTCTTTTGGAAAATGGTGGGTCAGGAACTCTTGCAACGGCTGCAAAACCTGCTGGTGCCACCATGCGCCAAGCGGTTGAAACGCGGCCGGCCACGGCCGGGAACCGACACTCCGGCGGGCCACGGAGGTGGTTTGCAAGAAACCATGCTCCTGATTCCACTGCCCGGCAGCCGCTACGATCGCCTGGGCGGTGCCGGGCGAACCCTGGCCGCGCGCAATCGCCAACGCGGCGGGCTGGGCCAGCAAATGGATTTCTCCCGGCTGCGGCGTGAAGCGGATGGCCGCCGGGGCCAGGTTGGTCACCACCGGCACATCGGCCCGGGCCGCCACGGCGAGGCGCAACGGCGGCAGCCCGCCTTTCGTCTCCAAGCAGCCGGCCAGCACCACCAGCAGACCGCTGCCCACAATCATGGCCGTGCGGTAAAAGGTGCTGCGCCAGCCCACCCACCAGGCTTGCTCATGCTGGTTCAAGCCCAGCATGTAAAAGCCATCGGCCGCGATGTCGTGCGTGGCCGAGGCAAAGGCCATGATCCAGAACAGCCCCAGGGACCAGCGGAAGAATTCGGGAACACGCAGGGAGCCGGCCGCGAGGAAGAGCGCCCCGCAAATGACAAACTGCATGGCCACCACCCAGAACCGTTTCGACCGCGTGACGTCCACCCAGGGACTCCACAACGGCTTGAGCACCCAGGGCAGATACAGCCAGCTCGTATAGAGCGCAATATCCGTGTTGGAAATGCCCAGCCGCTTGTACAGCACCACCGACAGGCTCATGACGATGACATAGGGGACGCCCTCGGAAAAATAAAGACTCGGCACCCAGAACCACGCGCTGCGGGGAAAGGCATCAGCCGGACGACTCATTGTGCGGGGAACTTTAAAGGCCCGGTTCGCCGAAGGAAAAACTTTTCTTCGTTTCCTTTGGGGCGAAACCGCGACACAATTGCCCGGTGATCGGCCCGTTTCTCAACGCCCTGGGGATTCTGCTGGGTGCGCTGTGCGGCTTGGCCCTGCGCCGGCCGCTGGCCCTGCGCACCCAGGAGTTTTTCAAGTCCGCGCTGGGCGCCTGCACGGTGTTCTACGGGCTGGGCCTCATCTACCGGAGCGTCGAATGGACCTTTGCCTTGGCCACCAAACAAATCGCCCTCGGCCTGTTCGCGGTCGTGGCCGGCTACTGGCTGGGCCGGCTGCTCCATCTGCAAACCCTGTCCAACCGGATCGGCCACCACGCCGCCCTGCTCCTGGCCGCCGCCCAAAAGCAGCCGCCCGGTCCGCCGGCCGCCGGCCTGGTGGCCGCCACCCTCCTGTTCTGCGCGGCGCCGCTGGGCATCCTCGGCGCCGTGGTCGATGGCCTGGATCACTACTATTATCTGCTCCTCGTCAAAGCGGTCATGGACGGGCTGGCCATGATGAGCTTCGTCAAGATTTTCCACTGGCCGGCGGCGTTATCCGCGGCGCCGGTGTATTTTTTCTTCAACGGCCTCGCGCTCGCGGTGCAAGTCGGCGCCCTGCCCTGGCTGGCCGGGCACAAGTTGATCGGCCCGATCGGTCTCGCCGCCGGCCTCGTCACCTGCGTGGTCGCGCTGGTGGTCCTCCAGGTGCGGCGGGTGGAACTGGCGAATTACCTGCCCGCCCTCGTTGTGGCCCCCGCCCTCGCCTTCTGGCTGGAATGACGGCACCGTGATCTTCCTGGCGGCAAAATTTCCACTTGCAGTTTTGTCAAACCGGCCTAGTTTGACCTTATGCCGCACAAGCGCCATCCCACGGCATATCAAAAACAAATCCGGTTCATCATGGTGTTCTTTGGAATTATTCTCGTCCTGCTTTTGGTCGGGGTCATTCTGCTGCTAAACCGGCCGATGGGTGGTTATCATTTCTGAATCAGCCCCCGCCGCCGTAGCGCGGTTTCCAGCGCCCGCTCCATCAGCCGGTCGGCCAACGGCCGGGTGGCCTCGTCCAACGCCGCCACGGCCGTCTGCAACGCCGTCAAATCGCCCGTGCCACCCGTTGGTTCCGTGCCCAGGGCGGCTTCCACCGCCGCCGCCGCCGCCTGGATTTGCCGCCGGTAGTCGCCCTCCATCTCCCCGCTGAGAGCCGCCACCGCCTTCCGCGTGGCGGCCAGCGTCTCGCGCGCCTTCAGCCGGGCCTCAATCCAGCGGCGCGCAGCCAGGTCTTCGAACGCGTGTTCCACCGAGGCCTCCACCATCTCCGCCACCGCCGCGTCCGCCACCTCGACGGCTGATTGGAGTTCCATCACTTTCTCCGCCCCGGTGCGCGTATCCCGGGCCAGCACGTGCAAAATGCCGTTCGCATCGATTTCAAACTGCACGCCCACGCGCGCCACGCCGCGCGGTGCGGCCTCGAACTCGAGCGTGAAGCGGCCCAGGCTCCAGTTATCGCGCGCCCGTTCCCGCTCGCCCTGCAGCACGTGGATGAGCATCGAACGCTGCTGATCCACCGCCGTGGTAAACAGCTCGCCGGCCTTTACCGGAATGGTCGAGTTGCGCGGAATGATGACGTTCATCAGGCCGCCAAACGTCTCGATGCCCAGCGAGAGCGGCGTGACATCCAGCAGCAACACGTTCTGGAAGCCGCCGGCGAGAATCCCGGCCTGGATGGCCGCGCCCAAGGCCACCGCCTCGTCCGGGTTTTGCGTCGTGTTCAACTGCGGACCGCCGGCGGCATGGAAGCCGGTACCCAAGCGAAGATCCCCGCGCGTCTCCTCGAATTCGGCGCAGCCAAATAGCTCGGCCACCAACCGGCGCACCAGCGGCATGCGCGTCTGGCCGCCCACCAAAATGACCTGGTTTAGGTCCCCGGCGGCCAGTCGGGCGTCCGCCAGGGCGCGCACACAATGCGGCCGCGTGCGCGCAATGATGTCACGCGTAAGGTTCTCCAACTCGGCACGCGTCAGCGTCCGGCTGAAGGAAAAGTCGGGCGTGAGAAACGGCAGCGTAATCTCCACCTCGGTCTCCGTGGACAATTTGATCTTGGCCGCCTCGGCCGCTTCGCGCAGGCGGGCCAGCATGGCCGGATCATCCAGTTTGGGTGGGGATCCCGCCACGTGCGCATCGGCAGCTCCCTGCCGAATGGCATCCGCCAGAAACTCCACCAGGCGCCAGTCCAGGTCATCCCCGCCCAGCCGCGTGTTGCCGTTGGTGGCCAGCACTTGGAACACGCCTTCGTTCAATTCCAGGATGGAAAGGTCAAACGTGCCGCCGCCCAGATCATAAACGGCAATCTTCGACTTCTCCTTGAGCTTGTCCAAGCCGTAGGCCAGCGCCGCGGCCGTCGGTTCGTTGATGATGCGCTCCACGGTGAAGCCGGCCAGTTCGCCCGCGCGCTTGGTGGCGCTGCGCTGGGCGTCGTTGAAATAGGCCGGCACCGTAATGACCGCCCGCGTGACCGGTTCGCCGAAATAGGCTTCCGCGTCGCGCTTGAGTTTTTTCAGCACCTCAGCGGAGATCTCTTCCGGCAGCACCTCGCGGCCGTGCAGGGGTATCCCCACCGCGCCGCCTCCAGCCGTCGCCAGCGGATAGGCCACGTTCCTTTCCTCCTCGGTGATTTCGGCGCGGCGGCGGCCCATGAACCGCTTCACCGAATAGACGGTGGTGGCCGGATGCAGCGCCCGCACCCGGGCGGCCTCCTGGCCAACCAGCGCCGGAGCGTCCGCCGATGGAAAATAAACGACCGACGGGGTGAGCCGGCGGCCCTGGGCATCCGCGAGGACCAGGGGAATGCCCGCGTCCACTGCCGCCACCAGGGAATTGGTGGTGCCCAAATCAATGCCGACGATTCTGCTCATAGTGCGCCGTTATTCTACACCCTAATTGCCACCATTAAACGCCATTTTTTGTTCTTCGCCGATTTTTCGTCCCTCCGCATCCGGGTTCATGGGCGGTTAATCGTCCCCGCCCGCATTTTTTTGTGGCGCCTCCGCGGAAAATCGTAAACTGTGGGCGCCATGCCAATCTACGAATTTGCCTGTCCGAAATGCCGCCGGATTTTTAATTTTTTG
>Ga0326727_10011415_pt1 | contig 20685 bp, 15 predicted proteins | sample MB2enrmetagenome_FD_207643 | JGI IMG/M metagenome (GOLD analysis project Ga0326727, IMG submission 207643) | Lab enriched peat soil microbial communities from McLean, Ithaca, NY, United States - MB29MY | ecosystem: Environmental > Terrestrial > Soil > Wetlands > Peat | place: USA: New York...
AGCCTTACAATCAGATAAATCGCGCATAGAACGGCCATAATGCCGGGCACATAAAATGCCGAGCGCCAGCCCAGGTGCTTGGTAATTATTGCGACAATGAAGCCTGTCGCGCCCCCTCCGACATTCTGTGCCACGTTCCAGAATGCGAACTTGGTTCCCCTTTCGCGGATGCTATACCAATGTCCCAGGGAGCGCCCACAAGGTGCCCATCCCATGCTTTGAAATAGGCCGTTCAACCCCCAAAGCGCCAGATGAACCGGGTAACTGTGTACGGCTCCAAAAGCGAAGTTGCAGAAGGCGGTCAGCAGTAATCCCATGGGCATGAAGTAACGCGGGTTGCTGCGGTCGGACCATGCGCCCATAAAGAATTTGCCGATGCCATAGGTAATTGCCGTGATGGCCAGCAGATCGCCGATCTGACCTTTACTGTAGTGTAGCGACTCTCCCATATCCTTGGTGACAATGGGGAGATTGTTTCTGACGAGATAGAAGATGGCATAACCAATAAAGGTGGATTCCATGATCTGCCAGCGCATTCTAGGATAGAGACGCTTAATCTGCGCGTCCGGCAGCTTGCTGATATGCGGTGCCGGTTTTAGAAAAGGAAGGTTCCAACTCATGCATAACCTCACAGCGTATCCGATTACTGCATTCATAACATAAAGATCAGGAGGGCTCCAACGCTCATTTTATCCTGTGCGGCACCTGAATGCTTGCCACACAAATTAACTAAAGCTTTACGGGCTCAATCCTGAAGGCGCGATAACTGCTCAAAACAATTGTTCATGCCACTTCGCCTTCCTGGTAGATGTAGCCTTTGGCAAGCTCAATGAAGGCGGCCAGATCTTTTTGCATCCAGCTTTCGCTTCGGTGTAACTCCCTAGCCAAGAGGCTGGCGACCGCGGGCGCTGCATCAATGGCGGCGCGCGCATCCAGAAAAAGTGCGCGGGTGCGCCGGGCAAGAACATCTTCCACGGTTCGCGCCATCTCATGGCGCGCCGCCCACACCACCTCGCGCAGCCTGAAAGGAAGGCGCACATGGAGAAGCGCATCCAGTGCTGCGTCCTCGCGTGAAAGCGCCTGAAGCATGGGCAGATCCGATCCGTACACACGCTCCCACTCGGGCGCCACAGCGGCAGAGTCCTCAACCCAGCCGTGCAGCTTCAACTCCAGCGTCCGCGATGTGCGTGTAGGAAGTGAAGCCACCTCGCAGGCGCGATCAACCGCATCCTGTCCCATGCGACGATAGGTGGTCCACTTACCACCGGTTACCGTAACCAGGCCGGAGTGCGAAACCACAACTGTGTGGTCTCTGGATAACTGCGAGGTTTTGCCGCCGCCCTTGCGCACCAACGGCCGCAGACCGGACCAGACGCTGAGGATCTCCGCGGCATCCGGCGTGCGGCCAAAGTAGCGAGTAATATGGTCGAGCAGAAATTTCTTTTCCGAGCCAATCGCGCGCGGTTCGGCTAAAGCGCGATCTACGGGCTCATCCGTCGTTCCTACGATGGTGGCGCCGTGCCAGGGAATGGCGAAGAGCACGCGGCCATCCGCTGTTTTGGGAATCATGAGCGCGGTATTCCCCGCCAGGAATGAATGCGGCAAAACGAAGTGCGTTCCCTGACTCAGGGCAAGCAGCGAGCCGCGCTGAGCGCCATCCAGGGCAAGAATATCCTCGGCGCCGACTCCGCAGGCATTGATCAGCACCTTTGCCTGTAGGTCAAAGGCAGCGCCGTCTTCGCAATCCCGTGCCTGGATGCCGATGGCCTTGCCACCGCGCTGCAACAGGCCGATAGCCTCCAGGTAGTTAATGGCCGTGCCGCCCAGGTCCTGAAAGGTCCGCAACAGCGCGATCGCATAGCGGGCATCGTCAAACTGCCCATCGTGATAGAGTATGCCTCCGCGAAGTCCGGCCGGCTGAAGACCAGGCAGCCTCTCCAGCGTGCTATTTGTGGAGAGGAACTCGGAAGGTCCCAGCGATAATCTGCCCGACAGGCGTTCATAAACCTTGAGGCCGAAACCATAGTACGGAAGCGAGAGATAGCTGTAGGCAGGGACGACGAAAGCCAGGTCGTGGACCAGGTGCGGTGCATTGCGCAACATGTGGCCGCGCTCCCGCAGTGCATCCACAACCAGCGTCAGGTTAAGCTGTTCGAGGTAACGAACGCCGCCGTGCGCCAGCTTGGTGCTGCGGCTGGAGGTTCCCTTGGCAAAGTCGAATCGTTCGACCAGCAGGGTGCGATAGCCGCGGGAGGCAGCTTCCACAGCGGCTCCCAGGCCGCTGGCGCCGCCGCCGATCACCAGCACATCCCATGGCTCCGCTTGCCGGCCCAGCTGACGCAGAATCTCCTCTCTCATGGTCACACCTATAACTCGCTCGCTTCCCAGCCTTCGCATGATAGCCTCTAAATCCACAAAGAGTGGCACACCCGGTTTTGTTTTAAACGGCAATGGCCGGATGAATCACAGCAAACAGCTTTGGAAGATAGAATTTTACGGCAAAACATCTCCCTGCACGCTAATGAGCATGCTTGCCTGGTCTGAATCGTTGTGCATGCTATTGGTAGCGGATCAGCCCCTAGATGAAGAGTGTGCCGGCCACGTATGGTGGCCGGCACACGAGTGTGGTGCGGGTTAGTAGATGATCTTCAAACCGAACTGGACGATGCGCGGTTCAAAGGTACCGGTGATGGTGCCGCCGCTGCCGCCGGGGGTAGCAGCATTGTTCATCGTGCCGGAGACTGTGCCGCCGCCCGATCCGCCGGGCAGGTACAGGTTGGTGTGGTTGAAGATGTTGTACAACTCCGAGCGGAACTCGACCTTGATTTTGTCGTTCAAAGCGCTGAACCGCTTGTTGAAGTCCAGATCCGTCTCGTAGAAGGGCATGGTGCGCCCAAAGTTCTTGGGCAGGGTGCCAAACGGACTTGACGGACCATTGGCGGTGACGTTCCCAACATAGGTTGAAGGCAAGGTCAAAGCGCTGAGATTGACATATTGAACGTATCCGTTGGCCAGCTTCTGCTTTCCCTGGGTATAGTGCGCGCCTGGAACGAGGTTGGGGCGATAGAGGTTCTGCCCGCGCCAGCTCTGCGTAAGCATCGGCGACACTTGGTTGGCCGCGGCCGGAGAGTACGTCAGGTTGAAGGGCGTGCCACCCTGAACGGTGTTAACGCCGCCGATCTGCCATCCGCCGAGGAGGATATTTGTCAGGCTGCTGCTGTTGGACAGGTAGTGTTTTCCCTTACCAACCGGCAGGTCATAAACGAAGCTGGTGATATTGGCGATGGGCAGGTTGTAGTCCGATTGGCCGTAATCGCCTCTCAGATTGTTGGCGTCCTGCGGAGCCGGTGTGTTGGCTTCGAGGGTGGAGGAGGCATTGTCCTGCGCATGACCCCAGGTGAAGGAGTTCAACAGGGTCAAGCCGCCGACAAATCGCTGCTCGTAACGGGCCTGGAGCGAATGATAATGAGACTTGAACCCGTTCAAAGCCTCGGTAATGTCGCCGTTGTTATAGGTGTTCGCGGTGTTGTTGAGCAAGTAACCGCCCCAGTTGGGGTAAGGCCGCGCCCAGCCGTTGGAGGGGTTCTTCTGGTTGGCATTGACGAAGCCCTGCAGATGAACGCCATGGTTGCCCACATAGGCCAGGTCGAAGAGGACGTTCTTGGCCAACTGCTTCTGCGCGCTGAGGAAGTAGCTCTCTACGTAGCTGTCCTTGGTGTTGGAGGGAATGTAGTCGATGTTGTCGGTGCCGGCGCTGAAGATGGTGGCCAGGCCGGTGGGATATCCAGCCGAAAGCCTCTGGAAGCCGGTCGTGGTGGCGGTCCCCGGGTTGGTTACCGCGGTAAACATCGCGTGGGGGGCGTTGATGGCCAGCATATTGCCCGAGCCGGCGCGATAGTAGTGGACATAGCTCATGCCGACTCCGCCACGAACCGAGATGCTGTGCGTAGCCGCATAGGCAAAGCCCAGGCGCGGAGCATAGTCGACCAGGTCAGGATTGACCAGGGTCTTGCCGTACACGCCGTTGCCGGAGTAGTGAGTGATACACGCAGGGGCTGTGGAGCCAGCGCCGCCGCATGCCGATAGATTCGTTCCTGAGGTGTAAGAGGTCGTGTAGCCGGGGTCCAGGGTGAGCATGGTCCCGGTCGCCGGGTTGAAGTTGGAGAGGTCGCCGTTGCGTTCCGAGTAAGGCGAACCGTACTCCCAGCGCAAGCCCAGATTCAGGGTCAGCTTGGGGTCGAACTTCCAGTCGTCCTGCGCGTATACGCTTTCCATATTCTGGTGCAGATGGGAGATCCAGTAGGTGGACAGCGAATAGCTGCCGGGCGTTCCAAAGAGGAAGTCCGCCCAATAGGTGTCGGCGACCGCGCTGTTGCCGGTGGGGCAGTTCGTGGCTCCCGCCGTTGACGGGCAAACGCTGTAGCCATGGTTAAAGGTGAAGGAGCCATAAAGCGGGTTGGAGTCCTCCACTTCCATCCAGATGTACTCATACTCATAACCGAACTTGAGGGAGTGCTTGCCCTTAACCCAGGTGTAATTGACCTTGGGGTCCAGAACCGAGGGGTTCTGCCACTGCGGGTTGGTGCTTTGGCGTCCGAAAGAGGTAAAGCCTCCGGAGACGGCCATGGAAGGCAGGCCGCCGGAGACGTTGGCGATGGTGGGCAGGCCGGGTATCTGGGCCGGCGTGATGAAGCTGGTGCCGATGGCCTTGGTCCACTTGCCGGCCTGTGTGCCGGAGAGGGCAACGCGCGCGTCAACGAGCTTGTTGCCGCTGATGGTGTGGTTGTAGCCCAGCGCTAACTGCCGGTCAAGGATCTTGATTTCACCGTTGGTCTGGCCGTCGATCGGCTCGGGGAGCGTGGGATAGTTGACGGCTGTCTCCTTGCGGTCGCTGACCTTCAAGAACCAGGAACTCTTCTCGCTCTGTTGGAAGTCCAGGCGAAGGTCGCCCTTGTCGGATTTGTCAGTGAAGGGAGCATTGGTGGGACAGTCGTTCGAGGCCAGGCCGGATAATGCTACGCCGGCGGTCACCTGGCAATTGCCTGGAAGTACGTTCTTGTAGTACGTCGCAATCGCCTTGGCAGTCGGGTCGATATCCGGATTGGTGAGTATCGACGTGCCCGCCGGCAGGTAGGTGGGGGTTGCCAAACTGGCGGTAAACGGATCCATCACGGCGACCGACAGGATGCCGTTCAGTTCATTCAGCGTGGGAACGGTTCCCACCACGGTAGGTTGAAGGGTCTGACGGAATCCCTCGTAATCGAGGAAGTAGAAGAACTTGTTCTTCATGATCGGTCCGCCAAAGGTGGCGCCGAACTGATTGCGCTTGAAGGCCGGCTTGAAAAACGGATACTGCACGCCCGTGATTGTATTGACGGTGACTGGCTTGATATAGCCGAAGGCGTTCAGGTCGGTATTGCGCAGGAACTCGTAAAGCGTAGAGTGGAATCGATTGCCGCCGGACTTGGTGGCGACGTTGATCAGGGCGCCGGAGGAGCGGCCGTACTCGGCGCTGTAGTTATTGTTCACCACCTCAAACTGGGCGATGGAATCGGGCGTGGGCTGGATGATCTGGTTGTCGAAGCCCTGGTTGCTCTCGCCATAGGCGTTGTTGTCCATGCCGTCAATCATGTAGTTGTTGAACATGCTGCGCTGGCCGTTCATGTTATACGAGCCCTGGCGCAACAGGCTGGTGACGGAGGTGGTGGTGATTTCCGTGGGCGCCTGGCGCGCGCCGGTGACTAAATCCACCAGGTCGGAATAGTTCCTGCTCACCAGCGGCAGAGATTCCGATTGGGCCTCTGTGATGGTCTGGGCGCGCTGGCTGGATTCGGTTTCAAGCTGCAACGCGACACCGGAAACCTCGACCGTGGTCTGGGCTGCGCCGACCTTCAGCGTCAGGTCGATGCGCACGCGCCCGCCGACCGGGATGGTGATCTCCTTGGCAACGGCATCGGCGAAACCCGCGGCCTTGGCGGTGATTGTGTAAATGCCGAAGCGAAGGGACGGAACCTCATAATCGCCCGTGCCGTTCGACGTTACGTTGGTGGAAATTCCAGTCGCATTGTTGGTGACCATGACGTTCGCGTTGGGGATTGCCGCCCCCGTAGCGTCGTGAATGGTGCCCACCAGACTTCCATTTTCGTACTGGGCATAGGCGCCCAGAGCAGGAAGAATCAACAACAGCGCCAAGCCCAGGCGAATCCACCAGGAAATGTTCGCTCGTTGTCCCATATACCGATTCATCGAAATCATATTGCCTCCAAAGATTCTGAATCAAAACTGCTTTGCAAACATTCTCAACCACAAGGGTTAAGGCTCCGTAAAATACGGTCAAGGCCTCCAAAAAAAATATCCGCCTCCAAAAGACACGTCATCACTCCACCAGCGAGCGTTTCCGCTCAACAGAAGTGCGAAGACATGTATTTGGCGGTGGATTTCTCTGGTTCCTCTTCCGCGTAAGCAAACTAGCAATTTTGCGCTGCCAGTGTCAAGGAAAAACTGGCCTGGTTTAGGCTTTGCCGTAGATCCGGCCGTGGATCGGGATCGGGTTGTTTGCCGGCAGACTTTTGCAAGTCTCATATTATCTACGGCTTTCGGCGGTCTAGGATCGGCTGCTTGCGGACGCCGGTCTGGGGGTTGAGTTGATGCGTGGCGGGAGAGTTACCTGGCCGCCGCGCGCCTCTATTCCGTATCGGGATTGGACAAAATTACATCCCGAATCATCGCATTCAACTCGGCTCCTGCGGCGATGAACTGCCTCAATGTCCTGCGCGTGGAGCCGAAGGTGTCAAACTCCTCATGGGACAGGCCATTCTCCGTATAGGCGCGCTCGAAATCGGGAAACTTCTTCAGCAGCGTCTCCACGATCTTCGCCTCGACCGGATTATCCATTCTCGGAATCGCTTCAATGCCGCTGGCGTTGTAACGGCGCTGCCAGATGCAAGGCGGAGAGATCACCACATCTCCGCCGATGAACTCGCTCCAGTGCATGTGATTGCGAAATGCCGCCGAAAGCAGCCGCAGACGGTAGCCGCGCTCGCGGTACAGCTTGTAAGCCTTCTTGAAGACCGCCACTCCGGCCCACTCCAGGTAGCCGGGATCGACCGAGAGCTGCTTGCGCTCCATGACGATTTTTAGCCAATCATCCAGCCGCCCCACCATCAGCGTGCAGACCGGTCCCATGGTGGCGATCTCCAGCCCTTCGGCCTCCCTGCGCTTCAGGCCGCGCTCCACTGCCTCCGCCACGGCGATGGCCTGCGGCAGGGTAAAGCTGACCGTGGCGTTGATGCTGATGCCGCGATACGTGGCTTCCTCGATGGCAACCATTCCCGCGCGCGTGGCGGCAATCTTGACAATCATGTTGGGGGCCAACTGGCTGAAGCGGATGGCCTGCGCCAAAATCGCGTTGGCATTGCGATACGTCCTGGGGTCCGTCTGAATGGATAGGCGGCCGTTGCGCCCCTTCTCACGGTCGTAGATCGGCTTGAGCAGCCGCGCCCCATTCACCGACATCTCTTCCACCAGCAGCCAGGCAATCTCCTCTTCGGTGGCCTGCGGGTGGTCGGCTGCCAGCGCCTCAATGCGGGGCTTCCAGAGCGGCATCTCCTTTTTGAGCACGGAAACGACGATGGAGGGGTTGCAGGTGGCTCCCACGGCCCCATGTTCCATCGAATACGTCAGCTCTTCGATGGAAGGCGAATCGTTCCACAAACAAGTGGGGGTGGTCTGCGTCATTTGAAAAAGCGGACTCTTGTAGGTGGTCTTCGATTCACTCGGAGCCATGGGCCCTCCGGATAATGCAAACGTGTGCATAAACACCCTAGCACCGGCAATTGCCGGTGGTCAAGAAGGCCGTTACGACGTTTTCGGAAATGTTGTGCTTGTTTTCAGATCTTACATGTTATCCGGTTCATCCAAGAACTCCTCGAGTTGATCGAGTTTGCGGTCCCACTCCGGACGGCGCGCGCGGAGCCATTCCTCCGCGGCGCGCAGACCCGACACCTCAACACGGCAACTGCGCACCCGGCCCAACTTCTCACTCTTCACGAGGCCTGCTCCTTCGAGCACCTGCAAATGCTGCACCACGGCGGCGAGCGACATCTTGAACGGCTCCCCCAGCAGCGACACCGACATGGGACCGGAGCTCAAGCGCTCCAGCATCGCACGGCGTGTCGCGTCTCCAAGCGCCTGGAAGACGCGGTCGATCTTGGGTTGACTCTCTTTCATCTTCCGCGCCTTCCTCTGTACGCGGCTGGCTTGTCTCCATGTGTCCAGCTCATTCGCCCAGTTCTTTAACCAGCTTGTTCAGCAGCGACTCCCATCCGCCTTTGCGCATCTCCGGGCCATCCGCGCCTTCGAAGTAGGCGCCCTGATGCGTAAAAACCAAGTCGGTGCACGAGCCCGCGGGCAGCAGCTCGATGGTGGCGAGGGACGCGGAGAACGGCTTACCGTCCATGCTCATCCGGTAGGATGTCACGATCCTCCGCGCAGGGACAATGTCCTCGTAGACGGTCTCATTGACCAGCGTCCGGCCGGCAACCGGTGTCCCCGGACCCATCTTCATTTGCGCGCGTTCCCTGCCGCCCACCTTGAAATCCAGCTCGTGGTGCTCCAGTGCGTGAGTGTTGCTCTCAAAGAACCACCGGCGCTTCGTTGCCTCATCCGCAAAGGCTGCAAACACCCGCTCCGGGGTAGCCTTTAGCTTCCGTTCCAATTGAAATGTGCTGTGAATGACTGTTGATTTTTCCATTGAATCCCACCTCCAGAGGGGATCAGTTAAGTTGTAACTTTAGTATTGACTAATTTCGGCTGAATTGTCAAGTCATAACTTAAGTATTTTTTCGAGCAGATCCGAAGGTCGTGGCAAGGCCGCTGGGCCAACGGTACGACGGAGAAACCGGCTGCGCAGGCCAGGGTTAGCTTATGCGGCATGACGGACGGCGAGTAGCGTCACATCGTCCACACCCGGGCCGGCGCCTGCGAATCCGCGCAGGTCCTTGAGGCATTCCGAGATGAGTCTGGCCGCAGAGCACGAAGCCTGCCGGCCAACCAAATTCGTCACGCGCTCAATGCCATATTCGCCGTTCTCTCCGTGGGCTTCAGACAGGCCGTCTGTGTAAAGGAAGAACATGTCGCCCGCGCCCAATTTCAGAGACGCGGAAGTGAACGAGGCCTCGCGAAACATCCCCAGCGGCACGGCCGTTGACTCAAGCAGCCGCACACAGCCCTCTTGAACGGCGATCACGGGCAAATGGCCCGCGTTGAAGAGCTCGACATTGCCTCCCGGCTTGGCATGTCCGCAAACCAGCGTGGCGTACTGCCCGGCCAGCGCGCTGTCGCACAGGAAACGGTTGGCGGAAGCTACGATCTCGGCAAGTGGAAGTCCCAGGCCGATCAAGCTGCGGAAGAGCGCGTGCAGTTGAGTCATCCGCATCGATGCCGCCACGCCCTTCCCGGATACATCCCCAAGCACAAAGAAGAGCTGTCCATCGAACGGGTACAGGTCGCAATAGTCGCCGCTGACCGGCCCATGGGGCGCATAGTGATAGCTTGTTTCCCAGCCGTCAACTTTCAGATTCACTGGCGGCAAGAGGCTCCGCTGTAAATCGGAGGCCAGATCCAGATCACGCTGCAGTGCGTTGCGTTCCAGCTCGTTCAAATGGTCGAGGCAATAGCGGACAAGCGGATCGGCCAGCAGCCGCTCCTGTTCCACGGTATCGTGGCAGGCTTCGCACCGGCCGTAGGTGCCGGCGGCAAATCGATCCAACGCGGAATCCACCTCGAGCAACAAGGCTTCCAGCTTTGCGTCTTGCGGTGTAAGCGCTATTGTTGTTTCAAGTCGGCGCTTACGCTCCTCCAGTTGACCGTGCAGAAAATCCATTTCGGTGGCTGCCATCGAAGTGCTCCTGAAAGCCCATGGAAACTATACTTTTTTGATTCTCCAAACCGCGTCCCGGCGACAATAATTTTTCGCTCCCACGCGATTCTTTGCGTAAGCTCGCCCCGCGGACCGCGGCCGCGTTTTGGGAAGGCAAAGCGTATTGTTGCGGCCGGCAGAGCTGCGTTTCTCCTCGCGGCTCTCGCTTGTGCGACCATCGCCCGAAGTCTGCAAAACCGCTCACAGTTTGTGGTCATTTCCGGCACTGTTCCAGGGCAAATTTGCTGCTTCCTGTCCTTCAGAGTGTTTTTCCCGGAGGCAGGCTCCTCCGCAACAAGTGAATGTCGTGGTGTTGACAGGAGCAGCTTCGCGGGTGGATGATTTGGGGTTGGTGCACACGTGTGCATCTGGCGCGTTTTTCGGCCTTCGCCCGTGTTCCGTTTGCCCTCCGGCGATTGCTCGCGCCGGCTTTTAGCTGACGCTATGGCTGTGTGCCTCCCGGGAGTGTTGCATGAGTAAATTGCTTGTCAAGCCGGAGAAGTTCCGCAACCGGATAGAAAATTTCGGTTACGAGTTCCTCTCTTTTGAGGTGCGTAATCTGGCGCAAGGCCAGCGGTACGACGGAGAAACCGGCCGCAATGAGCTGGCCCTGGTGGTGCTGGGTGGGGTCTGCTCGGTGAAGAGCGCGCGGGGCGAGTGGCGGCGCATCGGCGGGCGGAACTCCGTCTTCGACGGCCTTCCCTGCACGCTCTATCTGCCGCTGAAGACCCGCTTCGCGGTCACCGCCGAGACCGATTGCGACCTGGCCTTCTGTTACGCCCTCGCCGAAGAGGAGCACCCGGCGCGCCTCGTGACGCCCGATGAGGTGGGCATCGAGATTCGCGGCGGCGGCAACGCCTCGCGCCAGATCAACAGCATGATTCCGCCAAATTTTCCCGCCCATCGCCTGATGGTGGTGGAGGTCTTCACACCGGCGGGCAACTGGTCCAGCTTTCCGCCCCACAAGCATGATGTGCACAATCCTCCCGCCGAAGTGGATCTGGAGGAGATTTACTACTACCGCATCGAGCGCCCGGAGGGCTTTGCGATTCAGAAGGTGTACACACAGGACCGCCGCATCGATGAAACATTGACGGTGCGCGACGGCGAGCTGGTTCTGGTGCCGGAGGGCTATCATCCGGTGGTTGCGGCGCACGGCTACAACGTTTATTACCTGAACGCGCTGGCCGGCTCGGCGCGCTCCCTGGCCGCCTCCGACGACCCCGACTATGCGTGGGTGAGGAAAGAATGGCGCGAGGTCGATCCCCGGCTGCCACTGGTGAAACGATAACCATCCCGATGAATCGAGGTGACAGATGGCAACGCGGCGCATGACCATGGCTCAGGCCCTGATTGGCTTTTTGAAGAACCAGTATGTCGAGCGTGACGGGCAGGAACATAAATTCTTCGCCGGCGTGGTGGGCATCTTCGGTCACGGGAACGTGGCGGGAATCGGCCAGGCCCTGCAACAGAATCCGGATTTTCCCTATTACCTGGTGCGCAACGAGCAATCCGGCGTGCACCTGGCCGCGGGCTTTGCCAAGGCCAGCAACCGTCTGCGCGCCTTTGCCTGCACCTCCTCCATCGGACCCGGCGCCACCAACATGATCACCGGCGCGGCGCTGGCCACCATCAACCGCCTGCCAGTGCTGCTGCTTCCGGGCGACATCTTCGCCCGCCGCAATGTCGCGCCGGTTCTTCAGCAACTGGAATCGCCCACTACGCAGGACACCGGCGTCAACGATTGCTTCAAGCCCGTCTCCCGCTATTGGGATCGCATCTACCGCCCCGAGCAGCTCATCACCGCCCTGCCTGAAGTGATGCGCGTGCTCACCTCGCCCTCCGATTGCGGCGCGGTTACGCTGGCGCTGCCGCAGGATGTGCAGGCAGAAGCCTTCGACTATCCGGAAGAGCTGTTCCGCAAGCGGGTCTGGCTGATTCGCCGCCCCCAGCCCGACACGCTCTCCCTGCAGCGCGCGGTGGAAGCCATCCGCTCCAGCCGCAAACCGCTGATGATTGCCGGCGGCGGCGTGCTGATGAGCGAGGCCTGGCAAGCGCTTGACGAATTTGTCGCGCAAACCGGCATACCGGTTGCAGAGACGCAGGCGGGCAAAGGTTCGCTGCCCTGGGACCATCCGCAATCGATGGGCGCCATCGGCGCAACCGGCACGCTGGCCGCTAACCGCCTGGCGCACTTCGCCGATCTGGTCATCGGCATCGGCACGCGCTACTCCGATTTCACCTCCGCCTCCATGACCGCATTCCAGAACCCGCAGGTCCGCTTCGTCAACATCAACACGGCGGAGTTTGACGCATATAAAGTTGCATCGATTCCCGTCGTGGCCGACGCGCGCATTGCCCTGGAGCAACTGACCGAGGCGCTCACCGGCTACCGCGTCGCCAAGGAGTATGCCGCCGAAGCTGCCGGCCTGAAAACTCAGTGGGAATCCGAAGTAGACCGCCTCTTCCATCTGAACAAACTGAACAAGCCAGGTAAACCGGCACAAAGTGAAGTCATCGGCGCGATGTGGGAGGCGGCCGGCGAGCGCGACGTGCTGCTTTCAGCGGCGGGTAGCCATCCCGGCGACCTCCACAAGCTGTGGCGCACGCGCACCCCCAACGGCTATCACATGGAGTATGGCTACTCCTGCATGGGCTATGAGATTCCCGCGGCCATCGGCGCAAAGATGGCCGACCCCAGCCGCGAAGTCTATGTCTTCCTGGGCGACGGCACCTACCAGATGATGCCGACCGAGATTGTGACCTCCGTGCAGGAGGGCGTCAAGATCATCATCGTGCTAGTGGACAATCACGGCTTTGGCAGCATCGGCGCGTTGAGCCGCTCGCTGGGCCAGGGCGAATTCGGCACCCGCTATCGCTTCCGCTCGCAGGCCTCCGGCCAGTTGGACGGCGATCCGCTGACGGTGGACTTTGCCGCCAATGCGTGCAGCCTGGGAGCTCATGCATTGAAGGCCGCCACGTTGGACGAATTGAAGCAAGCCCTGCTGAAGGCCAAGACGCTGGATCGCACCACGGTCATTGTGGTGGAGACCGATCCGGCGGTGAGCGTGCCGGGCTATGAGTCCTGGTGGGATGTCGCCGTGGCCGAAGTCTCCGAGATGGAGAGCGTGCGCGCCGCCAGAATTCTCTATGAAGAAGCGCGCAAGCGCGAACGATTTTTTCTGTGAAACAAGGAATTGGAAAGAGGAGAAATCATGAAGAACATGTTGGTTGGCAATGCGCCCTGTTCCTGGGGCTCGCTGGAACATCAGGACACGAGCCAGGTGATCCCCTTTAATCGCATGTTGGACGAGCTGGTGGAGACCGGCTACACCGGAACGGAGCTGGGCGATTGGGGCTATATGCCCACCGATGCGGCCGCGCTGAGCGCGGAGCTTAAAAAGCGCAACCTGGTCATGCTGGGCGCGTTTGTGCCGGTGGCCATGAAGAACCCCGCCGCCCACGCTCCCGGCATAGAAAAAGCCTTGAAAACGGCGCGCCTGCTGGCCGCCGTGGCCACCTCGCCGGCCCCCTACCTAGTGCTCTCGGACGACAACGGCGAGGACCCGGTGCGCACCAAGAATGCCGGACACATCACGCCGCAGATGGGGCTGAGCGCGGACGAGTGGAAGGTCTTTGCCGGCGGCGCGGACAAGATTGCGCGCGCGGTCTATGAGCAGACCGGCCTGCTCACGGTCCTTCACCACCACTGCGCGGGCTACGTGGAGACACCCGATGAGATTGCCACCTTCCTGGAGTTGACCGATCCTCGTTTCATAGGGCTGGTCTTCGACGTGGGCCATTATTATCACGGAACCGGCTGCGAGGAGTGCGACGTGACCGCCGCTCTCAATCGCTTCGGAGACCGCATTTGGTACATCCATCTGAAGGACCTTGAGCCCACCGTCGCCAAGCGCAGCCGTGACGAGCAGTGGGATTACTTCACCGCCATGCGCAATGGCCTCTACCCCGAATTGGGCAAGGGCTGCGTGGACTTCCCGGCCATGCTGCGCTGGCTGAGCGCGCGCGACTACCAGGGTTATATGCTGGTGGAGCAGGACATCCTGCCCGGCATGGGCACGCCCAAGGAGAGCGCGCTGCGCAGCCGCGAATACCTGCGCTCCGTGGAAAAGTATTTTGCCTGAGCCGGTAGAGGATGCAGCGGCAATCATGCGTCGCTGGTGACGAAGGACGCATCAAAATTCAAAGTTTATGAAAAGCATCGAGGGGGGCACATTGAGCACGCAAAATCTGCACATCGGAATCATCGGCGCAGGGCGCATCGGCAAGGTCCACGCGGAGACGCTGGCCTTCCGCTTGCCGGAGGCCAAGATCGTCGCCATCGCCGACGTCAACCGCGAGGCCGCGCAAACGCTGGCTGCTCGCTGCAACATTCCCAAGGTGACTGTATCGAGCGCCGAGGTCATCGCCGATCCGCAAATCGAGGCGGTGCTGATCTGCTCGCCGACTGGCACCCACGCCGATCTGATCACGCAGGCCGCCAAGGCCGGCAAGCACATCTTCTGCGAGAAGCCCATCGCCTTCAGCCTGGAACAGATTGACAACGCCCTGGCGGCGGTGAAAAAGGCCGGAGTGCAATTGCAGATCGGCTTCAACCGGCGCTTTGACTCGAACTTCGTTCGCGTGCGCCGAGCGGTGGCCTTAGGCGAAATCGGTGTGCCCAACTTGATGCACATCATCAGCCGCGATCCCGCGCCGCCGCCGCTCTCTTACATCAAAGTCTCTGGCGGCATCTTTATGGACATGACCATTCACGATTTCGACATGGCCCGCTTCCTCATCGGCGACGAGGTGGAAGAGATCTACACCGCCGCCGGCGTCCGCGTTGATCCAGAGATCGGCATAGCCGGCGACCTGGACACCGCGCTGCTCGTGCTGCGCTTCCGCAACGGCGTCATCGCCACCATCGACAACTGCCGCAAGGCCCCTTACGGTTACGATCAGCGCGTGGAGATTCTGGGCAGCGAGGGAAAGATCGCGACGGAAAACTGCTATCCCAACCAGGCGGTGGTCAGCGACGGAAAATCCGTGCACACCGACCTGCCGCTCAACTTCTTCATGGAGCGCTACACGGAGAGCTTTGTCAGCGAGCTGCAATCCTTTGTCGCCGCCATTCGCGAGAAGCGGGCGACCGCGGTAACCGGCATCGACGGAAGAATTCCCGTGGCTATGGCGCTGGCCGCGCGCAAGTCCTACGACGAGCACCGGCCCGTGCGCTTGAAAGAGGTGGGCGGATGAAGCGATCCCCGCTGGTTTCCATCCTTACCGACGTGCACCTTTGGGTTCCGGTCGGTGTCTTGATTCTGGGAATAATCCTGCTGATGAGCCTGAGGTGATTTCTTGAGCGAAAATCTGTCCGCCGCGCGGGGGCGTTCGACCCTCTCCCTGCACAAACTCGGCGTCTTCTGCGGACTCACCGCGGCCGTCTGGCTGGGCACCGCCGAAGCCCCCACCAAGCTGGTGAACGCCGGCTTCTCGCCCTTCCTCATCTCCATGGGCATGGTGATGGGCGCATTCGTGGCCCGCTGGACGGTTCCCACGCTGCTCAAGGGCACGGGCTTTATCTTCGCCGACCTGCGCGAAAAACCTCATCTCATTGTGTGGGCGCTGCTGGCAGGAATGTTGTGGGCCGTAGCCAACACCCTGACCATCTTCGGCGTGCGCAACGTGGGTCTGTCCATCGCCTTTCCGCTGTGGAACACCAATAGCCTGGTGGGCCTCTTCTGGGGCTGGCTGCTCTTCAAGGAGTTGCGCGGCTCCGGCTTCAAGGGATGGTCGAAGGTCCTGGGAGGCGCATTCGCCATCGTCGGCGGAGCGGCGGTTCTGGCCTATGCCACGGCCAGCGAGTCCCATACGCCGGGCAAAGCTCTCTTGGGCATTGTGGCCGCGCTGGGCGCGGGCGTCCTGCTGGGCACCATGTATATTCCCTACCGCAAGGCCTACATCAGCGGCATGAACCCGCTCTCCTTCGTCACCATCTTCACCTTCGGCGAGCTGGGCACCGTCACCATCCTGGCGGCCATCTTTCATGGCGGCGCGGCAAATCTCGTCAGTGAGTTGCATCGCGCCCGCCCCATGCTCTTCTGGCCCTTTTTGGGCGGCTTCTGCTGGGTCATCGGCGACCTCTTCCAGAACTTTGCGGCCAAGTACATCGGCATCGGCCGCGGCATCCCGCTCTCCAACACCAATCAGCTTTGGGGACTGGCCTGGGGCGCGCTGGTCTTCGCCGAGTTTTCCGGATTGAGCGCCTCGGGAAAGGCGCTGATCCTCACCGGATCGCTGGTGATGATCGCTGGCGCGGTATCCATTAGCATGGCCGACCCCGGCGCATCGGAGCTGGTGAACTGGAAGCAGGCCCGCGACCGCGAGTGCGAACGCTACGGCCTGGACGCGGAGAAGGTCGGCGCGGTGGTCGCGGGTAACGACCCGCTGGCCGAGCATCCCCCCGTGCGCCGCTGGTGGGAGGCCGTGGTGATGATTGTCGCCGTGGGTATCTTCGTCTGGCTGGGCATCGGCACCGTCAGTCAGCACCTCACCCTCAACATGCCCTGGATGATCGTGCTGGTAATCGGCACCATCCTGCCTCTGGGCCTCTGCGGGACGTTGCTCTGGCGGCGTACCCGCTTCTCGTAGATTGAAAGCGCCGGGTAATGCGCGAAGAGTGTGTTGCTCGGCGATCTACGATTACGCAGGATCTATCATGGCATATCAAGTGTGATCTTCAGCGCGGCTTCAATGCTCGTCAATTCAGAGCGATTTAGCTTTCCAAGCGCAGATTTCAGCCGGCTTTTGCTAATTGCTCGAACTTGCTCGCAAACAGCAATTGAGTCCATGGTTAGCCCTGCCGTTCCCGCCTTGAATCGGACGTGGCTAGGATACGTTTTTGTCTTGTTAGCCGCATCCGTCAATGGAACGATCACCACAACCGGACTACTCCGATTGATAGCGTCTCTACTGACAACAACGACAGGGCGAATACAGTCTTGCTCTGATCCTTCAGCCGGATGGAGATTTGCTCGAAAAACATCACCGCGTTCAATTGGCAAGAGCAAGGGAGGACTCCTCTTCGGTTAGCTGATCTTCACCCAGCCGCAAAGCATCCCAATCGCTGATTTCAAATTCCTCCGCCAGAAGGCTTGCCTCTTTTTGATAATTGGCATCCTCTACCATCATGGCGAACGCCGCGTCGATTTGACGGCGGCGATGCAGCTTTATATATGCCTGTATCGCTGTCACGAAGAAGTCGTTAAGACTGAGAAACGTTGCCGTGTTTTGTTTTTCACTCTCAACGAATCGCTTCGCCTGATCGTACACGGCGCGAGGAAGGCGCACAGTAGTTGCCCTCGTTTGACGGCTGATATTTGCTGGGGCCATGATTTTTCTCCTTTGGGATAAAAGGCCATAATCGGCCCATGGTGCGCAAAGTTTAAGCATAATATGATCGCGAATGATGCTTCCATATCCGCATCATATTCTGAAATCATAATGCGCACCAATAACCGCATCTCATTTGTAATTGCAGCTTAGGCCTATGAAAAACACGCTGTCAAGAGAAAATTCTATCGCTTTGCGATTTGATAGGATGAAAAGGCCGTCAATAGTTGCGCTAAGTTATTGAAATGGAATGGCTAAACCATGATCTACCATTCTCTCTCGCGTAGATGCTGGCTCTGTATATGCGTCGTCCCTACCCGCTCAGGCCGTTCTGACCCGCGCCGTAGACTCCCGCACAATCAGTTCGGCATCGACCTTGATTCGGATCTCCGACTCATCCCCCGACATCAGCTTGAAGAGGCTCTCCATTGCCAATTGCCCCATGCGCCGCATCGGCTGGCGGACGGTGGTCAGCGGCGGCTGGGTGTAGGAGGCGAAGAACAGATCGTCAAAGCCCACCACGGAGATCTCCTCCGGCACGCGCAGCCCGTGCAGACGAATCGACCGCATCGCTCCCAAAGCCGACATATCGTTGAAACAGCAGACCGCGGTCGGCGGATCGTGCAGCGCCAGCAACTGATCCATGGCACGGAATCCGCCCTCCGGCTTGCCATCGCCCTGTACCACCAGCTCAGGACTAAACCCGATTCCCGCTGCCTTCAGGGCATCCCGGTAGCCCGCGCAGCGATCCACCTCCGATTGATAGCCTGTCTGGTCGCCCAGGTAGGCAATCCGCCGATGCCCCAACCCGATCAGGTGGCTGGCCGCGGCCCGGCTGCCTTCCTGGTCGCGAATCATCACCGAGTGCACAAACGCTCCGGGGTACTGGTCATTCAGCAGCACGATGGGGACCATCATCTCCTCGAGCAGCGGAAGATACAACGCGCCCACGCGCGACGAGGTGACGATGATTCCGTCCACCCGACGCTCGGCAAAGGTCCGCACCACTTCCTTTTCGCGCTGCGGATCGGCGTTCGACTCGGCCAGAAAGACGCAGTACCCGCGGTCATGGGCCTCTCGCTCAATGCCGCTGAAGACCTCACTTGTAAACGGATCGGCAACCGTGGTCACCACCAGCCCGATGGTCCGCGTCCGCCGGGTCACGAGGCCCCTCGCCACGGCGCTGGCGCGATAACCCGCCTGCTCGGCGATCTTGCGAATCTTCTCGGCGGTCCGAGGATTTACCAGCGGGCTGTTCTGCAGGGCGCGGGAGACCGTGGGGTGCGATACGTGGGCTAGCAGCGCAATGTCCTTGATAGACGGCTGGCGAGCAGCTCGCCTGGAGCCGTCAGGACGTGCAGCTTGCGGAACTTTGCCAGTTCTTTCGTCGAGCATAGTCAGAGATATTCTATAGGACCTTTGTCCACTATGACCGGCGGCAGGGTGATTGCCTCATCCGGCCTATCACAATGCAGCCCCGTGCCCCATCCATTCCGCGCTTTGTGCGGAATGGGTGGGAAACCACGCTTCCGTGCTCGCGTTCGACCGCCGGAAACCCATCATGCGTAAGCGTTGACGCTGGCGCTGCTGCCGGCGTTGCCGCTGCTGACGGCGCTCGGGGCGCTGGCCGTGCTGCTGGCGCCCGTTGTGCTACCGGACGTGCCGGCGCCCGCAGTGCTGGAGCTAGTGGCGCCGCTTGTGCTCGCGCTGCTGCCGTCGCCGTACTTGCTTTCCAGCAGCGCGACCATAGGGTTTGTGGTGCTGGAGAAAGGGTTCAAGCCGTAGGCGCTATCCAGAATGGAGGTTGTAGGGTCAACCGGGGTCGAGGAGGTGGAGGAGTTGCTCGAATCGGAAAGACTGAGCAGGTCGTCCACCCATTGCACCGTCTGGGCCGCGGCGCTCTCCGCATTGGCCACCGCCTGGGACGGGGTGGTTTGCAGGTCGTTCTCGACCGTCGCAAAGGCGGACTGGGCTGAAGTGAGATTGCCCGAGCTGAGAGCGCTGCCCAGCGCGGCCATGTCGGTGGAGAGCTGCGTGTTGGCCGATGAACCGCTGCCGCTCGAGGACGCCTGTGCCGGGTTCAGTTGCATATAGGCATTGAATGCGCTTTGAGCGGCGGTCAGATTACCCTGCGCCAGGCTCTGCTCGAGCGACTGCCAGGCCTTCTGCGACCCCGAAACGTTGCTGGATGCGGCTATGTACTGCGAGAACCCCGCGGTCGAAAGAGCGGCAACCGTCATCGTGAACCCTCCTATAGGGGCAGGGACAGAACTCCCCCATTCGAAGGTTGTCGGCAGCGGGAGACGGAAGTTGAGGCAATTTCTGCGCCCCGGAAAAATCCACAGTAATTTGTTAAAAATAATCTACTCACACTTGAAACTTTTCCTCGTTCTCCGCATCTATAATGATAATTAGCAGAGGCTTCCCCGAAATACCGCCCACCCAAGAAAGGACTTCCCTCCTTCTTGAAGGTTCTGTACGGACCTCTTCCCCTCGACCCCCTCTGGACCCCTCCCTTCAATGCCTCTCAAGCGGGCCTGCCGGAAGGCAGGCCCATTGCTTGCCTGCCGCCGGATAAAATGAAAGCCAGATGCGCCCTCCTATTCCAAAGTCTTACCCCGAGACGGAAATTCAGCAACCCGACGTGCTTTTTAAGCGGGCGGGCCTCACGCGCAACGTGCGTGGAAAAACTGCCGGTGTAACGTCTCGAATGCGTTTCGAGCGCTCGGCGCAGCAGGAGCTGATTTCTGCCGCGCCGGCTCCCCGCGTAGCCCCCAACGGTGTCCAGTTGCTGGCGGTTCCTGCCTGGGAAAAGATGAACTGGCTCTGGCACGGCTTCAGCACCCGCCGTGGCGGCCTCAGCCGGGCCTACTGTGCGGACGACGCCCCAGGCGAGTTGAATCTTGGCTTCACGGATGAGGACGAACGCGAAACGGTAATCCAGAATCGCCGGCTTTTTGCCGAGGCGGTCAGCGGAGACGCAGCCACGCCGTTGGTTGACCTCCGCCAGATTCATTCCAATCTGGTGCTGTTGGCAAGTGCGGCGGACGCAAGCCGGAAAAAGCCCCATGATGCCGACGGCCTGATGACCAATGAGCCTGGTATGCTCCTCGGCGTCCGCACCGCAGACTGCATCCCCATTCTGGTGGCCGACCGCAAGCGGAGCGCGGTGGCTGCCTTCCACGCCGGATGGCGGGGGACGGCGCAGCGCATTGTCGAATCCGGCATTGGCCGCATGAGGCTCCAATTCGGCTCCATGCCTGAAGATTTGATCGCCGCCATCGGCCCAGGCATCGGCCCCTGCTGTTACGCCGTGGGCGAAGAGCTCCTCTCCAGCTTCGAGTCCCAGTTCGCTTATGCCCGCTCGCTCT
>Ga0326727_10011416_pt1 | contig 20684 bp, 15 predicted proteins | sample MB2enrmetagenome_FD_207643 | JGI IMG/M metagenome (GOLD analysis project Ga0326727, IMG submission 207643) | Lab enriched peat soil microbial communities from McLean, Ithaca, NY, United States - MB29MY | ecosystem: Environmental > Terrestrial > Soil > Wetlands > Peat | place: USA: New York...
GCCATCGAGAGGACCCCCGCCACGATCTCGCTCATCAACTGCAATTCCCCCCTGCGTTGGGACGATCGGATGCTCGACGCGCAGTTCGAGTACAACCGCGCCAACCAGGCGGTCGTGCTCACTCCATTCCTTCTCATGGGAGCGATGTCTCCGGTCACGATCCCGGCTGCGCTCGCACAACAGTTGGCCGAGGCACTGTCGGGAATTGCCCTGGCTCAACTCATCCGTCCGGGGTGTCCGGTCATCTTCGGGTCGTTCCTGTCGAACATCGACATGCAGTCGGGTTCGCCGTGTTTCGGGACACCGGAGTCCGCGATCGGACTGTTGTGCACCGGACAGCTCGCGAGGCACTTCGACCTTCCGTTTCGTACGGGAGGAGGCTTGACCTCGAGCCAGACTCCTGACGCGCAGGCCGGCTACGAGGCTCTCATGACCCTCTTGCCGACCTTCCTTGCCGGGACGAACTGGGTCATGCACGCCGCCGGCTGGCTGGAAGGTGGGCTCGTCAGCTGCTACGAGAAGTTCATCATCGACGTCGAGCTGCTCAGGATGCTGCGGGTGGAGTTCACGCCAATCGAGATCGACGAGGCCGCGCTGGCCTTCGACGCCCACCTCGAGGTTGGGCACGGCGGGCACTTCCTCGGCGCCGCGCACACCATGCAGCGCTTCCGCGAGTGCTTCTACCGCCCGATGCTCTCGTCGTCGATGAACTTCGAGCGCTGGTCCCGCCAAGGGGCGCTGGATGCGAGCGCTCGTGCGGCCGAGATCTGGAGGAGGACGCTCGAGGAGTACGAGCAGCCGCCGCTCGACGACGCGATCCGCGAGGAGCTCGAGGACTACGTGGCTCGCAGGCGCGTGGAGCTGGGGGACTGAACTGAACGGGCCCTAGCGCCGAGACGGGTCGCCCGTCGTGGTCCCCAACGGCACACGGGACAGCTCCTCTGGAGGTCTGCCCACTTCGGCGGAGATACGGGCGGAGAACTCGCCTGAGGAGATGAGTCTGACGAGGCCCTCGATGTCGGCGTCCCAGCTGCGGACGTCGCGCAGCGTGGGCACGAGCTCGCGGACGGCCTTGTAGGCAACGGCCGTCCCGCGCCCGAGCGGCCACTGAGCGCGCATGTCGACCGCCTGGGCGGCGGTGATGAGCTCGTAGGCGATCGTGCGGTGCACGAGCGAGACGAGCTCGTGAGTCCGCCGCACCGACAAAGGCGCCATGCTCGCGTCGTCCTCGACTCCCTCCGCCACCTGCCCGACGTAGTCCAGGGTCACCGGCCTGGCGATCGAACGGGCTTCCGCGGCGAGGGCAGCGCACCAGCGGCCCATCGGCTTCAGCCCGTTGCTGGCGCCCTGCTCGAAGGCGAGCTCACTCGGAAGGCCGCTGAAATGCTTCCAGAGCAGCTTCTGCACCCGCTCGTTGGCGACCTTGAGGGCGTTCGCGATTGCGAGGCGCAGCAGGTCGAAGGCCATTGCGAGCCCCACCACGTCGAAGTTCCCGACCGAGACGATCACTGCCTCGCTGACTAGCACGAGCGGATTGTCGTCCGCCGCGTTCAGCTCGGCCCGGAGGTTCGAACGCGTGTAGCCGAGAGCGTCATGGAGCGCACCGAGGCTACGGGTCACGCATCGGAACGAGAGTGGGTCCTGCAGGTTGCGAGCGGCGCCCGGCTTCCACAGGTACGAGCCGTCGAGCACCTGGCGCAGCCGCTCCGCGACGGTGTTCGGCCCTATCTGCGGCTGGAGGCGGCTTGTCCACGGATGGATGATGGAGAGGTTGCCGGCGAATGCCTCCAGCGAGAGGGCGGCCGCCACCTGGAGCAAGTCGAGAAGACCGGTGACGTCGTAGACGACAAGGGCGCCGCGACCGAGGGTCACGCCGTTGGCGCTGATCAGCGCCAACGCCTCCTTCGGGGCAAGCTCGATCGGCTCCAGCCCGACTCGTGCCAATGCCTCCCGTCCGTCCAGCACCTCGTCTGCAACCTCGGCATGCCCGATGCCGATCAACACCTTGCCGATGTCGGACATCTCTGACAGATCACCCTGCCCGACCGAGCCGACCTCTCTGACCACAGGATGGACGCCACGGTTCAGCGCCTCGACAAGCAGCTGCGCGAGCTCGCAGCGCACTCCCACGCCCCCTTTGGCCATGCCGTTCGCCCGGGTCACCATCATCGCCCGCACGACTTCGCGCGGGAGCGGCCGGCCGTAGGACGAGGTCAGGTCCGCCACGGTGTCGAAGGAGAAGCGCTCGAGCTGCTCGGTCGAGATCCGGCAGCGGGCAAACGAGCCCAGCCCGGTGTTCAGGCCGTAGACCGCCTCGCCGCTCGCCAGTACCGCGTCGACGACGTCGCGCGCCTGGCGCATCTGACGGAGTGCTTCATCCGAAATAACCACCCGAGCACTGTCCCGGGCGACCGCGACGACGTCCTCGACGCTTAGGTTGTCCCCGGTCAATTCGACGAGCCGTTCATTCATCGAGCCCTGCCACCTCTTCCACTCTCCCGCCCGCCCTTGGGGCGGCGTTGCCGGCCTTGCCGTCGCAGATCATCACCGTCTCGGCGAGGACGGCGATCCCCCTGCCGATGTCGTCGATGTCGGTCCACTCCTCAGGGCAGTGGCTCCGACCAGAGCGCGACGGCACGAACACCATGCCCATCGGGCCAAGATGCGCCATGAAGGACGCGTCGTGCCCTGCGCCGCTGGCGAGGCTGAGCGGCTCGATCCCCTGGGACCTCGCCGCCTCGGCGATGGCGTCGGCCACCCAGGGCGTCGCCGGAACCGGGGACTTGCGAGAGATCCAGCTGAGGGACATGCCCAGTTGACGCCCGGTGCCGATGGCGCCGAGCGCATCGGTGAGATTGCGCTCGAAATGGTCCAGCCAGCCCTCCTCGGCACTTCGCGCCTCTGCCCACAGGTCCGCCTCGGCCGGCACGACGTTCTGCGCTCCTGGGCGGACCTCGAGGCGTCCCACCGTAGCCACGCCTCCGCTCGCGAGCCGCTCGACGGCAAGGGCCGACTCGGCTGCCCCCAACAGCGCATCACGCCGGCGACCCATCGGGGTGGTCCCGGCGTGGTCGGGCTGCCCGGTTATGTGAACAACGAGCCGGCGGATGCCGACGATGCCGGTCACCACGCCGATCGGGACCCGTGCCTTTTCGAGCACAGGGCCCTGCTCGATGTGCAGCTCGACGTAGCAGTGCAGCCCGGCCGGCCAACGCGCCCGTGCCAGCGCGGCCGGTTGGCCGCCGCAGGCCGCGAGCGCCTCGCCGAGGTTGTGCCCCTCCGGACCCACCAACTTCAGGTGTTGCGCGTCGAGCTCTCCTGCGATCGCGCGGCTGCCGACGCAGCTCAAGCCGAAGTCGTTCGGCTCCTCGCCGAGAAAGTCGACCACGACGAGGTCGTGGGCCAGCTCGGCACCCGCCTGGCGCAGGCAGCGAATCGCCTCGATGGCACCGAGCACCCCGACGATGCCGTCGTAGCGGCCGCCGCCGTAAACGGTGTCGGTGTGCGAACCGGTGACGATCGCGCCCGGCAAGCCAGCGGCGCCGGGCAACCTGCCGATGAGATTGGCCGCAGCGTCGGTCTCGAGAGCGAGGCCTGCCTGCTCCATTCTCCCGGCGACCCACTCGCGCCCGGCACGGTCAAACCTGGAGAAGACGCGGCGCGTCCAGCCTGGAGCGCCCGGGTCCCGGTACGAAGCGAGCGTCTCGAGGTCGTCCGCGACCCGAGCGAGGTCCGGCGGGGGCAGACGACTCACGACGACTCCGTCTTCGCCGGCCCGTAGCCGATCAGATCGACGCCCATGATCCGCTCCACCTCTTCGAGCGCGAACCGGTCCCGCGTGCTCGCAGAGAGCGGCAGCAGCGACTGGTCCACGACGAAAAGCGCCACCTCGCGTCCCTCGGTCATCTCGGCGATGGAGACGGGACGCCCGTCCTCGAACGACAACGTGGCGATGACGTCCGGGTAGGTGGCGATGCGATCGCCGTCGATCTCGACGGTCATGTACTCGTTCAGGTACCGCACGAGGTGACCGTCGATCGACAAGGCACCGTGGTCGAAACCGCCAGCGGTTCGGAGGGGCTCCACCTGGCGGACCGGCCCCCGCGCGACAACCCTCCCGCCGGTTGCCTCGAGCGCCGCCCCTATGACGCCCGACGCGTCACGCGCGGCGCGCATGGCCGATCCGAGCGAAAGGGCGTAGCTCACGGCGCCGAGAGCCGCGTGCTGCTTCACGTAGGACGCCTCCAGGGGGTGGCGGGCGGCGGCAATGAAACCGCCGGCGCGCACACATACGTCCCGCAGGACGTCAGAGGTCGCGATCACCTGGCCACGGACGACGACCTCGAGGCCGCCGCACAGAGCGCGGTTGCCGCCGGCGACGGCTTGCACCGTCTCGTAGCCGGGTCTCGTGGTGAGGCCCATCGCGCCGAGCTTGCCGGTCGGGTGCGCCCGTACGTCCCCTGCCGCGTCGAGCACCCTCACGCCCAGGACCGAGGACTGGATCCATCCGTTCAGCGTGGTCGACGAGCCGTTCTGGGCGGTCATCACCGCCGAGACGGGACGGTCGAGCTCACCGGCTACGAGCTGCAGCGCCCGCACGTAGTCAAGTGGGCGGATCTCCCTGTTCGGCGAAGCGGGCGCTCCGATAGCGGTGACCGTGACTACGACGTCACGGTCGTCGAGCTCGTCGACCGAGCAGAGGACAGGGCGGCCGACCCGGGTTGCGAGCTCCCCCATGACAAGGCCGTGGTCGACCCATCCTCCGCCGCCACTGGCGAGCACCGACCCGCCCCACACGGCGTCGAGGGCGTCGTCGAAGGTGAGCTCTCGCCTCACCGCGTCTCCTCCTGATCGCTCGGCAGCCCAAGGCCGGCACTGGCGGCATAAAGCTGTGCCTGCGAGTAACCGGCGTCCGCATAGCGCAGCACGCCGAGACCGCTGTCCGCGTCGAGACACCGACGGAGGCGCACGCTCGCTGCCTCGCTGCCGTCGGCGACGATCGTGACTCCAGCCGACTGCACGTAGCCAGCGTAACCCGCACCACCAGCGTGGACGGCGACGAGGTCGGCACCTGAGGCCGACAACAAAAGGGCGTCGAGTATCGGCCAATCGGAGATGGCACCCGACCCGTCGGCCATGCCCTCGGTCCCGATGTGCGGATGCGTCATGCCACCCGAGTCGAAGTGGTCCCGGGTGAATGCCACGGGACCGGCGAGTCTTCCGTCGCGGACGAGCCCGTTGACCGCGACCGCGAACCTGGAGCGCTCGCCGTGGCCGAGCCAACAGCTTCTCGCCGGCAACCCCTGCGCCGCCACGTGCTGACGGGCGAGGGAGATCCAGGACTCCACCTCTGGGCGGAAGGACATCTCGATCACGAGCCGATCGAGCTCGGCGAGGTCCGAGAGCTCGCCGCTCAGGGCCACCCAGCGAAACGGCCCTATTCCCCTGCAGAACAACGGCCTCAGGTACCGCTTCGCGAATCCGTCGATCGAGAAGGCATCGCGGACTCCCGCCGTCTCGGCCTGCACCCGCAGGTTGTTGCCGTCCTCGAAGACGACGGCACCGCTCGCCTTCAGCCTCAGCATTGCTCGGACCTCGAGAGCCATCGAAACCCGAGCGCGCTCCGCTACGCCCAGGGGATCCATCCGGCGAGCCGTTTGCCACTCCTCGAACGAGTAGTCAACTGGGCAGTAGCCGAAGACGGCGTCGTGCGCTGCGGTGAGGTCCGTCACGACGTCGGGGACTATCCCCCTTTCGGCAAGCTCACCGTAAACGACCGCCGCGTTGGCGACGAGCCCGACGACGGTGCCCGCCTTGGCGTCGCCGAGCGAAGCGAGAGCCTCGTCGAGGTCGCCCGTCACCGAGCTGAGATGACCCCGCTCGAGGGCCCGCTTGCACTTGGCCGCGTCTACCTCGACCACGATGCCACGGCCACCTGCCAACCCGATGGCAAGAGGCTGCGCCGAACCCATGCCACCGAGCCCGGACGTGAGGACGAACCTCCCGGCCAGCGATCCTCCGAAATGCTCCCTCCCGACCGCCTGCAGGAGCTCGTAGACTCCTTGGAGAACGCCTTGGAAACCGATGTACTGCCAGTCTCCGGCAGTGAGGCCCCCCCACATCATGAGGCCCCGGTCGCACAGCTCGTCGAAGTACTCTGCCGTCGCGTAGTGGCCTACGACGTTTCCACAGGCCATGACGACGATAGGGGCGTCGGGCGAGCTGGGGAAGACTCCCACGGGCTTTCCCGACTGCACGACGAGCGTCTCGTCCTCGGCGAGCTGGCGCAGAGACGCGACGATCCTCGAGTACGACTCCCAGTCACGCGCGGCCTTGCCCCTCGCCGCGTAGACGACCAGGTCCTCGGGACGCTCACCGATCTCGAGCACGTTCTCGAGCATCCTCAGCAGCGCTTCCTGGCGCCAGCCACGACAGCGCAGCCGGTCGCCCCGCTGAGCGGTCACCGGGCCCGGTCCGGGGTGGTCAGCCACCTTGCGACGCTTTCTCGGCGCGCCCTACGACGCGGCCTCGCCCAGGAGATCCCTGGAGGTGGGAGCCGTCCCAGACCACCTCGCCACGCGAGACCGTGAGCACGACCCGTCCGGGAAAGCCCATCGAGTGATAGGGGCTCCAGAGCGCGTTCGAGTGCAGTTCACGCTCGTCGAGAATGAACGGTCTCGCGGGGTCGAAGGCCATGATGTCTGCGTCCATGCCGGGGGCGAGCGAGCCCTTCGCGTGCGAGAGCCCGAAGATCCGCGCCGGCGCCGCCGCGACGAGCTGCGAGAGGGCACTCAGGCTCTCGCCCCGGCCGAGCAGCCCGGCAGCCAGCACGGTGACCAGGGTCTCGGTGCCGGGGACACCGGAGTGGTTGTCGAAGATCACCGGTCGCGTCTTGTCCGACAGGGGCCAGGGCGCATGGTCCGAGGACACGACGTCGACCGCCCCGGCGCAAAGGCGCTCCCAGAGCTGTGCCACTTCGCCGGCAGGGCGCAGAGGCGGGTTGATCTTCAGGCGACCCCCTTGGCGCTCCATGTCCTCCTCCGAGAAACACAGGTAGTGCGGGCAGGTCTCCGTGCTCACCTGCAGGCCCCCGGCGAGATAGGAGCGGGCGAGGTCGACCGAGCGGGCAAGGCTCAGGTGGCACAGGTGGAGGGTCGCCTTTGTCTCTCTGGCGTACTCGAGTGCCGTCAGCACCGCCTGTGTCTCGCTCACCGGCGGGCGAGTCCGGCAATGGTCGATCGGGGAGGAGGCGCCCGAGGTGCGCGCACGCGCCAGAAGTGGCTTGATGATCTCCTCGTTCTCGGCGTGCACGCAGGCGACGCTGCCGTGCTCACCGATAGCGGCGAGGACCTCGAGGAACTGGTCGTCGGGGATGCGGGGGAACCGTCGGGGGTCGGTGCCGAACAGGGACAGCTTGAACCCGACCGCGCCGGCCTCGACGAGCGCGCCGACCTCGACAGCACCCGATCCGGGACTCACGGTGCCGAGCAGGGCGACGTCCACGAGCGCCTCGTCTTGGACACGATCGCGCTTCTGCGCCATGACTTCAGGGCTCACCACCGGTGCCGCCACGTCGTAGGGCATGTCGATCACGGTGGTCACGCCCCCGGCAGCGGCGGCGGCGGTGAGGGCACGGATGCCTTCGCCCGGATGGCTGCCGGAATGGACGTGGCAGTCGATCGCGCCGGGAAACAGGTAAGCGTCCCCGACATCGATCCGTCTCGCGGCAGACCCGGCGGCTTCGCCTTCTCGCACCTCGACGATACGCCCCCCAGCCACACGGATCTCACCTCGGGAGGGTTCTCCGACGCCGTCGACAAGTCGCCCGACGACGGAGAGGTCTACCGCTGGCATCTTACGGCGGGTCGACTGTCACGCCATTTAAGTCGGCGCCCGTTACGCACCGCTGGCGGACTCGAGGCGAACCCGGCCATCGCTTCGGTGTCGAGTGGCGCCCATGTCACTCGGCATCATAATCCTCACGGTCCGCACGCCCAGTTGGGCGGCACTCTCAGGAAGGAGGTGAGAGGCGGATGCACCGACGGCCCTGCTAGCTTCAGGCTCTGATTAGCCTCCTGTCTCGATATCGCCACGTCAGCTTGCGCCGACATACGACACAGGGAGGAGGGACCACAGTTGTTCGTGTACGTCTTGAAGCGAATCGGCTTGGCGCTGATCACGCTCGTCCTGTTGAGCATGATCATCTTCTTCGCCGGCCAGGTCCTCCCCGGCAACGCGGGACGGGCGATTCTGGGACCCTTTGCCTCCCAACAGGCCGTGATGACCCTCGACCACAAGCTCGGCGTCGATCGCCCGCTCGTCGTCCAGTACTGGAGCTGGATCTCCGGGCTCGTGCAGGGCAGGCTCGGGACCTCGTACCAGTTCCAGGCCCCGGTGAGCTCATTCCTCTTCCCCGCCCTCGGGCGCTCGCTCAAGCTCGCGGCCTTCGCCTTCGTTATCGTCGTGCCCCTGAGCATCCTCGGCGGGATCATCGCGGCTCTCAACAGGGGCCGGGGAGTGGACCGCTTCATCAGCACCACCAGCCTCTCGCTGTCGACCGTGCCCGAGTTCGTGTCAGGGGTCGTCCTCATCGTGCTGTTCGCGATTGATCTCAAGGTGCTGCCGGTCACCGCCAGCGCTCCGCCCAGCTCGCCGTTCCTCACCCAGTTGCGCTACCTGATCCTGCCCGCCATCCCGTTGGTGTTCATCCTCTTCGGCTACATCGCCCGAATGGCCCGGGCGGGCACGATCGAGGCGCTCGACTCGGACTACGTCCGCACGGCAACGCTGAAAGGCTTGCCCCGCTGGGTTGTGATCCGCCGCCACGTGCTGCGCAACTCGCTGCTGCCGACGATCACGGTCATAGCCACGCAGACCGGTTACCTGATCGGCGGGCTGGTCGTGGTCGAGAGGCTCTTCACCTACCCGGGCATCGGCACGCTGATCCTGACCGCCGCCGACGACAAGGACTTCCCCATGCTCGAAGCAGGAGTCCTCTTCATCGGCATCGTTTACCTCACGGCGACGCTCATCGCCGACATCCTCTATACGGTGTTGAACCCGCGGATCAGGCTGGGGAGCGCGGAGTGACCGCCCCCGTCAAGCCTGTTGCGCCCGCCGTCGCAGCCGCGCCGACCGGCGCGGACGACGCCTCCGCAGTCGGCGCGGCGGGTGCGCTCGACGTCTCGGTAAAGCGCGTCCGCCTCGAGCAGCTCCGCCAGCTCGCCCACTCCAAGAGCTTCCTCATTGGGTCGGTGATCCTGCTCTGGTGGGTCGTCTGCGCCATCTTCGGGCCAATGTTCGTCCCTTACAACGCCACTGCGACCAGCATCTTGAGCACGAACCTCTCGCCTTCGGCCGCCCACTGGTTCGGCACCAACAACGTCGGCGAAGACGTGTTCTCACGGGTGATCGTCGGTGCCCGCGACATCCTCGAGATCGCCCCCCTCGCCACGCTGCTCGGCACCGTGCTCGGCACGACGATCGGCCTCGCCCAGGGCTACCTCCGGGGTGTGTTCGACATGGTCGTCGGCAGGATCGTGGATGCCGCTCTTTCTCTTCCGACTGTGATCGTGGCCTTCATCTTCGTCGTCGCGGTCGGCCCGAGCACGCTCACGCTCGTCATGGTCATCGGCTTCGTCTTCTCCCTCATCATCGCGAGAACGGTGCGCACCGCGGTCCTCCAGGAGCGGGAGCTCGACTACCTCGCGGCCGCCCGGTTGCGCGACGAGTCCGTCCCGCACGTGATGTTCGTCGAGATCCTCCCGAACGTGCTCGGCCCGATCATCGTGGAGTTCACCGTCCGGCTCGGGTATGCGATCTTCACGATCGCGACGCTTTCGTTTCTCGGCTTCGGCGTGCAGCTGCCGACGCCGGACTGGGGCGCGGACGTCGCCAGCAACTACCAGTACCTGGCCGCCGGCTACTGGTGGGAGACCCTCTTTCCGGCGCTCGCGATCGCCTCGCTCGTCATCGCGATAAACCTCATCGGCGACTCGATCGAAGCGGTGCTCATCCAATGATCCTCGAGATGCCCTCCGGCCCGCCCACCACGGTGGAAGAGCCGTCCACGACCCTGGAGGTGAGCCACCTCGACGTCAGCTACCGAGTGCGGGGCAACGACCGGCTCGCTCTGCGCGACGTCTCGTTCAGCATCGGTCGACAGGAGTCTTTCGGTCTCGTGGGCGAGTCCGGGTGCGGCAAGTCCACCACCGCGCTTGCGATAACGCGTTACCTCCCGCGGAATGGACGCCTCAGCAGCGGCTCGGTCACCGTCAACGGGCAGGACCCCGCCATGATGGACAAGCACGCCCTGCGCAAATTCCGGGCTCGTACGGTCTCGATGGTGTACCAAGAGCCTGGTCGAGCGCTCAACCCGTCGATCCGTGTCGGACGCCAGGTGGCCGAGGTATACGAGATCGCCGGGGCCAAGAAGTCAGAAGCCCTTTCCCGTGCCGGGGAATTGCTTCGCATGGTGCAGATCGCCGATCCCAAGCGCGTCTTGCGCTGCTACCCGCACCAGCTCTCGGGCGGCATGCTGCAACGCGTCATGATCGCCATGGCGCTTGCCTCCGAGCCGTCGCTGCTCATCCTCGACGAGCCGACGACGGCGCTCGACGCCACGGTGGAGGCCGAGGTCCTCGACCTCGTGTCCTCACTGCGCGAGCAGATGCGGACCTCGGTCCTGTTCATCAGCCACAACCTTGCGGTGATAGCCAAGATGTGCGACCGGGTCGGCGTCATGTACGCGGGCGAGCTCGTCGAGCAGGGCCCCGCACGGGAGGTGTTCGACAATCCCCGGCACCCGTACACCGTCGGGCTGCTGCGTTGCGTCCCGCGGGGCGGTCAGCGCAAGGACCATGGACGCCTCGACACCATTCCCGGTTTTCTCCCCGGCCCCGGCGAGGTTCCCGTCGGTTGCGTTTTCGCCAAGCGTTGCGCGATCGCGTCACAACGTTGCACCGAGGAGACACCGCCAAACTACGACGTGAGCGCCTCGAGGACCTCTCGCTGCCACTTCCACGAGCAGGCGCCCAACCTCCCCCGGGCAACCCCGGAGGACGTCCAGCTGCGGAGCCCGGAGCCGCAAGAAGAACCGTTGATCCGCCTGCGGAACGTGTCGAAGACCTTCCACGTACGCGGCGAGCACGTGCGTGCCGTCGTCGACGTCGACCTCGACCTCAAGATCGGCGAGACGCTCGGCCTAGTCGGGGAGTCGGGGTCGGGAAAGACGACCCTCGCCCGCGTGCTCCTAGGCCTCAGCGTGCCCGACGAAGGATCGGTGATCGAGCTGGAGGGGTCTCCGCTCGCAGCCGAATGCACCAAGCGCAGCCGCAAGCAGCTGCAGGCGATGCAGATCATCTTCCAGAACCCGGACTCCGCGTTGAACCGACGCCACAGTGTGCGCCACATCATCACCAGGGCACTCAAGAAGCTGGCAGGTCTCTCCGGCCGCAAGTGCGAACAACGCCTTCTGGAGGTCATCCGCTCGGTGCGCATGGAGGAGCGACACCTGGCCCTGCGCCCATACCAGCTCTCCGGTGGCCTCAAGCAACGCGTCGCCATAGCGCGCGCCTTCGCCGGCGAACCGCGCGTCCTCGTCTGTGACGAGCCGACCTCGGCGCTCGACGTCTCGGTGCAGGCGGCCATCCTCAATCTCCTTGCCGACCTGCAAAGTCGCGAGCGCGTCACTTACGTCTTCATCTCGCACGACCTCGGAGTGGTGCGCTACCTCTCCGACCGCATCGCCGTGCTCTATCTGGGCCGGGTGATGGAGTACGGATCGGCCGAGACCGTCTTCGCCGGGACCCATCACCCTTACACCGAGTCGCTGCTCTCGGCCGTGCCGAGCCTGGACGGAGCCCTGCGCGAGCGGATCCGCCTGCAGGGCGAGATCCCGAGCGCGGCGCACTCACCGTCGGGCTGCGTGTTCCACACCCGTTGCCCGCGGCGGCTTTCCAGTGGAGTGTGCGAGTCGAGCGAGCCTGCGCTCGTCGAAGTCGAGCCGGAGCACATGATGCGTTGCCACATCCCTATTGAAGAGCTGAGAAAGCTTCAGACGACAGCGGACGCCACCAGCCAGTAGTCAGCTGAAGATCTTGTGGGACGCCTCGAAGATCTTGTCGGTAAGGGCCGGGACCTCGTTGTATATCGCTGACAGCCTCTGGTAGAGGTCGTGATTCTTGGCGTCGGGGACAAAGGGCGGCTCCCAGGACACCATGCTGTCGACGGCATCGTCCCACGAAGCGTGCACGCCGTGCCCGACGGCTGCGCAGATTGCCGAGCCCAGTCCCGCGGCGTTGTTCATCTTGCTGCGAACGGCTGGAAGCCCGAAAACGTCTGCGAAGATCTGCATGAACAGATCGGAGTTGGAACCCCCGCCCGAGACGACCAGCCGGCTGTAGCTCTGCCCGGTCTCTTCTCCCATCGCCGTGCCACATCGGTAGATGGTCAGAGCGATTCCCTCGAGTATCGCCCTGTAGACGTGGAACCGGTCGTGGCGTACGTCGAAGCCTAGGATCGCGCCCTTCTTGAAGGGCGCCTCGGTCGGCGCGAGCCAGTCAAGGACCACCATGAGACCGTTCGAGCCGGCCGGCACCTTGGCCGCCTCGAGGTCGAGATACCTCTCAGGGCTCGTGCCATTGCGTTGCGCCGCCGAGGTCACCTCCTCACCGAGAAGGTCCCGCCACCAGCTGACAGTCCACATGCCTCGGCGGATGCCGTAGCTCTCGTAGAGGTACTTGTGTGGAATTGAGGCGAAATTCGACCAGAAGCTCACGGCATCCACGACGTTGCGTTGCCCCGTCGTCATGCTGGCGGTGTAGGTCCCGAGTGACACCAACAGCGTGTCAGGCGAGCGCAGCCCGCATCCGAGCGCCTCGACAGCCTTGTCGTTGGCGGTCGCATAGACCGGCAAGCCTGCCGGGATGCCGGTATGCCGGCTGGCCTCAGGTGTCACCGAGCCCAGGACGTCGCCGGGCATCACCAGCTCGAACAGCATCTCACGAGGGACCTGGTAGTTCGCAAAACCCTCGTCGTCTCTCAGCCACTCCCATCTGTCCGTGCTGATCGGCCACACGCCCGCGTAGTTCGCGGCCGTGTCCTTGAACTCGCCGGTCATGCGGTGGCTGATGTAGCCCGACGAGGTGGTGACGTACCGCACCTCTGGGTTCGTGTGCTCATACGGCCTCGACACCCGCGCGTCCATCCAGCTCATGACGGGGCTGGCCAAGGTCCCGTCCTCCTTGAGCAGCGCTCGACAGAACCGGATCGTGCACAGGCCGACACCGACTATGTCCGCAAGATCTCCCGGGAATGCCTCCATCGCACGACGGCTGGCCTCCCCTATCGAGAACCAAAGGTCGTCATCGGGGTGCTCGACCACCCCGGGGCGCGGTGTGTCGTTCGGACGCAGGGCCTGGCGCCCCTCGCACACCACCGTGCCGCGTTCGTCGAACACAGACACCTTCGTGCTCTGCGACCCGTTGTCTATGCCGATCAGGTAATGCGCCACTCTTGCCTCCCAAGGACCTGAAAAGGCTCTCTATGCCTTGAAGATCGTGCCCTTGTTCATGATCCCATTCGGGTCAAACGCGTGCTTCAGCTCGCGCAACATATAGTAGGCGCTGCCGTGCTCCTGTTGAGTCCAATCGGTACGGTACTTCCCGATCCCGTGGTGGTGCACCATCGAACCGCCGTATCTCAGTGCTTCTTCCACTATGATCGCATTCAGCGGGATGTGGTACTTCGTGATCTCTTCTTCCGGATCGCAGTTGATATTGTAGTTATAGACGAAATAGAGATTCGTCCCGGTCTGATAGCTATGTGAGGAGTGAGCACCCAGCATGGTCAGGTCTGCTGCATAGGAGTACTCGGTCCGGATCCGATGCATAGTTGACCTGTAGATTTTCCCTATCTCCGACCAGTTGGCCGAGATCTCAGTCGTATATCCGAGATTGTGTTCCTGACGCATCCACTCCTGCTCGGCGATGATCTTGTCCATGCCCCAGTTCAAGTCGTCGAACCAGTTCTCGATCAGGACCTGTTCCAACACCTCGTAGGGGTAGGCGGCCACGGCGCGGTCGATCTCGGCGGAGGTGGCGGTCACGATGCTCTTGGGGCCCTCGCAAATGAAGATGAGGACGCACTTGCCCTTGTCGAATTCGGCGAAATGCTGATGGGCGTCCTCCTCGGAGTACACGCGGCACACCGCCGGGCGGAACCCGGCGGTGACGACCTCACGAATGACGGCGATCCCCGTGTCCATGTCATTGACGAGGAACCCGCGGTACTCGCGGTTCTCCGGCTCGTATCTGTACAGCTTGACGGTGACCTCGGTGATGAAGCACAGGGCACCTTCGTTGCCGATGATGATTTGCCTGATGTCGGGCCCCGCCGCCCTGCGCGGTACGTTCTTCGTGCGGCAGATGGTGCCGTCGGGGAACACGGCCTCGAGCCCCACGACCATGTCCTCTATCCCGCCGTAGAGGGTCGACAACTGGCCGATCGATCGGGTGGCCGTGAGGCCGCCCATCTGGGCCAGGGGCTTCGACTGAGGTGAGTGGCCCGTGGTGAGGCCCTGCAGGCGGACGGCGTCCTCCAGCACCTCCAGCGGGACGCCGCACTGCGCGGTCGCCATCATGTTCACAGGGTCGATGTCGAGGATATTGCTCATGAGGGAGCCGTCGAGCACGATCGTGTCCTCCACGATCGTCTCGAGCCCGCCTTCGGTGGAAGTGACCCCGGTACGGGGCACCACATTGATCCTGTGGTCGTTCGCGAACGAGAGGATCAGCGCGACCTCGGCAGCGGAGGTCGCTGACACGATCGCAGCCGGGATCGGGCCGTTGAAGATCCCGTTGACTGCCATGTACTTCTTGAAACGGTCGACGCTCGCTGCCCGCAACAGCTCCTCGTCCACGCATACCTGGCCGTCGGCGACCAGCTCGGCAAGTGCTCGCCTGATCTCCTCACGACTCAGATCCGAAGCTGATTTCACCATGAGCCTGTTCTCCTCCGTCGAATGTCGTCCGCTGCTCGGTCAGCGGACCAGGTAACCGCCGTCCACCACCAGCACGTGGCCGTTCACATAGTCAGAAGCGCGACTGGCCAGAAAGACCATGGCGCCCATGAGATCGGCCGCATCTCCCCACCTGCCCGCAGGGATGTGGTCCAACACGCGCTGGTTGGTCTCGGGGTTCGATCGAGTGACCTCGGTGATCGCGGTCGCGTAGTACCCGGGCGCGATCGCGTTCACCTGGACGTTGTAACGGGCCAGCTCGTCGCAGTACGCCTTGGTGAAGCCGGCAAGCCCATGCTTGGTGGCGGCGTAAGCGGGCGACCACTGACCGCCGAGGAAGGAGAACAGGGAGGCGATGTTGATTATCTTGCCCGAGCGTTGCTCGACCATGAGCTTGGACGCCTCGTAGCTGAGCTCGAAGGCCGCCGTCAGGTTGAGAGCGATCATCGGATCCCATTCGCCCCTGTCGAACTTGTCGACCGACGCGATGTTGCAGATGCCTGCCGAGTTCACCAGGATGTCCAGGGCCCCGAAGGTCGCGACACAACCGTCGACGACCGCCTTGGGAGCACCGTCGGCGGTGATGTCGATGTGGAGCAGCTCAGCGGTTGACCCTTCGGACTCGAGGAGCCGGCGTGTCTCACCGCCATCGTCCATGACGGTCGGGATGAAGACGTTCGCGCCCGCCTTGGCGAGGGCCAGCGAGAACGCCTGACCCAACCCGGTGTTGCCTCCCGTGACGATGGCGGTCTTGCCCTCGAGCGAGAACAGGTCCATCGAGAACTCGCGAATATCCATCTCTCCACCGCCTATCGATTCGTGACTCTTTGTTAGCCGTGAGACTTCCTGCAAGCGAGAACACCCGTCGGCGACTGCACTTCAGACGGCGCCGGGACTCCTTTGGAGGGGCGCTCCTGTCCGACGACGAGAGTTCGACCGGAGGGAACAGAGGTCCGGTTCAAAGGGTTCCAAGAGGCTGACAGCCAGATCCTTTGATCCTCACGCGGGCCTGAAGAAGGCATTGAACGGAGACCGGGCGGCGTCGACGAACTCCTGCGCCTTCGGGAGACCCTGCACTGCCTTGCGCAAGGCCTCGAGCGTAGCGACCTTGTTGTTGCGGAAGACCTCGGCTTCGTCGTCGGCCATCGGGTTGACCCAGACCGCCACGATCAGGACGAGGCTGTCGGCCTCGGCGACGTCGATCACGGATTCCTCGATCGCCTGGCCCACGCCCTGGGCAACCCCGGCCTGGGCAGGTCCCCAGGTCATGTTGGCATGAACGGCCCCTTCGATGGCCGCCTTGTTCACGAACAGCGTCGGCGGCACAGCAGGTATGCCGGGTTGGGCGATCGCGACGAAGGGTGCGTGCCCGGCACTCGGCGTGGCCAGCGCTGTCGCCCAGGCAGTGCCGACCGGTCCCTCACGGCGTCCGAGCACGACGTTGATATGAGCGGCGTTCACGCCGTCTCCGATAAAGGACTCCCCGATGAACATCAACTGTCTCCTTCCCATGGCTTGAGAACCGCACGTACGACCCGGCCCTCGAGCATGGCCGCAAAGGCCTCGTTCACTCCCTCGAGCGGGTAGCGCTCGGTGATGAAGCGATCGAGCGGGAACTTGCCCTCCGCGTACAGGCGCATGATCAACGGCATGTCCAGCGGAGGGCGCGCGGAGCCGTAGAAGGTCCCGGTGACGATCTTCTCCGAGCGGACAAGCACGTTGCCGGGAAACGAGACCATCTCTCCGTCCGCGGGCACCCCGACGAGCACGACCATGCCGCCTGGGCGTATGGCAGCAAATGCAGTCGTCGCCAGGAAGGGCAGTCCGGCCGCCTCGAAGGCATAGTCGGCACCGCCCGGGCAGAGCGCGCGCAGCTGTTCGACGAGGTCGGTGTCCTTGCCGTCGAGGGTCGCCGTGGCACCGAGCTCGTCGGCGAGCTCGCGCTTTTGAGCAACCGGGTCGACGACGACGATGGTGTCGGCACCGGCGAAGCGTGCCGCGATGAGCGCCGAAAGGCCCACTCCCCCGCCCCCGAAGATGACGACGGACGAACCGGGCTCGATCTTGGCCTTGTTGAAGACGGCACCGACACCGGTCGTCACCGCACAGCCGACGAGACAGGCGACCTCGAGGTTCGCGTCGTCGGCGAGGCGGATGCAGGACCTCTCGTCAACGACCGCATGACGGGCGAAGGTCGACAAGCATGAGTAGTGGTACAGGGGCGACGAGCCCCTCGAGAGGCGGATCGCGCCGCTCGGCAGAGCACCCCGGCCCATCTCGCGTGTGGCGTTGGCGCACAGCGACAGGTCGCCCCTCAGGCACGCAGGGCAGACACCGCAGGTCGGCAGCCACGAGAGCACGACCTTGTCACCCACGGACACCCGTGTGACAGCCGAGCCGACGTCCTGCACCACGCCTGCGCCTTCGTGGCCGAGCACGGCGGGAGTCGGCGTGGCCGAGGCGCCCGTCGCCGCATTCCAGTCGCTGTGGCACACGCCGCTCGCCTCTATGCGAACGAGCACCTCCGAAGGACCGGGTGCCGACAGCTGCACCGTCTCGACGACAAAGTCCTTGCCCGGCGCTTCGAGTACAGCCGCGAGTGTCTCGATAGCAGTGCTCAAGGTACGGCACCTCCATGATGTCTCACCGGCTGGATGTCCATCCAGACGGTCTGATTCGGAGTGTAACCATCGCTCGCAACGGGGGGCGAATCCGGTGCAAAGTGCTGAAGAGCGGCACTGTCGCTCTTGTCACGCCTGGCCTTCGGAAGCCACCGGGGAACTGCAAAGCGTGCCTATCTGGCGGGAGACCGCGTTGCACCCGTTCAGGAGCTCACGCCCGAGCGCTTGACGGTACGACAGCTTGAGCGACGGCTCCGGAACGCAGAACGTCATGGCGGCCACGACACGGCCGTCGTAGCCGCGGACGGGCGCGGCGAGGCACGTCAGGTTCTCCGAGGACTCCTCGCTTGCCTCGGCCCAGCCGCGACGGCGAGCCCTCGCGAGCTGGCGCTGCAGCTCCTCGACGGATGTCACCGTCCGCGACGTCAGCTTTCGAAGCTCCTGATGGCGATACCTCTCGGCCACCGGCGTATCGGAAAAGGCAAGCAGCGCCTTGCCTACAGCGGTCGCGTGTGCCGGCAAGCGCCGGCCGACCTCGGTGGCAAGCCTGACCGGTCGCTGCGAGTCGACGTAGGCAAGGAACACGACGTCGGGCCAGTCCAGCACCGCCAGCTGCATCGTCTCGTCGATGCGGGCCACGATGGGCGAAGCCACCGCCCGGAACTCGTCGATGAGGTTGACAGCCCGCAGGAAAGCGGAGCTCCACGTCATGACCTTGGGACCCATCCGGTAGCCGCCCCGCTGTCCGGCTCTTTGCAGGAGGTCACTTTCGACAAGGGTGTTGAGAATCCGGTGCACCGAGCTCCGCGGTTCTTCAATCGCCCGCGTCAGCTCATCGAGATTGGCCGGCCCGTGGAAGGCGGCGAGGGCGTCGAGAATTCGGACGGCCGTGACGACTGCCGGAGCGGTCGACCCCGTGTGGATGTCGAGCTTTTCCACTGGTGCCTCCTATCCTCGCATCTGCATCGGCACGGAAGGGGGCTCGGATCACCTGCAAGTGCATAGGCCCTGGCGCACTCTCGTCCGACTTAGTATCGTAACAGAAGCGGTTGTTTGAACTTCAGTCCAGCATCTTAGACAAGACTCGCACGGGCGAGGGACCACGAAGGGGGTTGGCGCATGGACGTCAACGACAGCAGCAGAGAAGTCAACCACGAACGGCTCGACAACCTCCGGCGCGGTCGGGGTCCGGTCCAAGAGCACATCATCGATGAGTTCGTCGCTGGGAGGCTGTCGAGGAGGGACTTCCTCCGGAAAGGGACTGCATTCGGCCTCTCGCTGCCGCTCCTAGGTGGCATCCTCGAGGCCAAAGGCCTCCCCGGCGTGAGAACATCCCCCGCGTTGCGTCAATCGAGGGCCAAGGCGGGCGGCACGATCAGGGCGGGCATCCTCGTGCCGACGGGAGCGATCGACCCGATCACGATCGCGGACGAAGGCAGCCTCGAACTTCTCGGCAACGTCGGCGAGTTCCTCGTCCTGGCCGATCAGGCCCTCGGTTACCAACCTTGGCTCGCGACGAGCTGGACCCCGAACGCCACGGCGGACGTTTGGACATTCACGATCCGCCAGGGCGTCAAGTTCAACGACGGTACCCCGATGACCGTCGACGACGTCGTCTACAGCTTCCAGACCCAGTGCAACCCGAAGACCGGTGGGACCGCCCTCTCGGTGTTCTCGGGGCTCTTGTCTCCCGACGGCGTGGTGAAGGTGAGCGACACCCAGGTCGCCTTCCATCTCGAGGCAGCGGATGCCGCCTTCCTCGACGCCGTCTCGTGCGACAACTACACCATGATCATCGTGCCGAAGGGCTACGACTATGCCAACTACCAGAAGGACTGGGTCGGGACTGGCCACTTCATGATGTCCAGCTACACCCCGAACGTAGGGGCGACCTTCGTCCCCAACCCTCACTACTGGGGCAAGCCGGCGCTCCCGAGCGAAATCCAGTGGACCTTCTACGCGAGCGAGACGCCGATGACGGCGGCCCTCGAGGCCAACGAGATCGACTGCCTGGACCAGTTCTTCGTGTCCACCAGCCCGCAGCTGCTCAACGGCTCGTACAACATCATCAAGCTCAGGGCCTCCGGCCACCGCGAGCTCTCGATGCGCTGCGACATCGCACCTTTCACGAGCAAGTACGTCCGCCAGGCGCTGGCCCTCACCTTGAACCGCCCAGATCTCGTGACCTCGCTGTTCAAGGGATACGCCGACATCGGCAACGACAGCCCCTTCGCTCCCGTCTTCCCGACCACTGCCCCCGTGCCACAGCGGGCGCAGAACCTGAAGCTGGCCAAGGAGCTACTGGCAAAGGGCGGAGTGCCGCGCGGCTTCAAGACCCCGCTCATCACCGAGCAGCGCCAGGAGATGCCGCAGTTGGCCGAGTACGTCAAGCAGTGGGCCTCCGAGATCGGGGTCGACATAACCCTCACGATCGAGACGCCGACCAAGTACTACGGCTCCGCCGTCTACGGCACCTCGGACTGGCTGGACGGTGAGATGAGCATGGTCGACTACGGTGCCCGGTCGACGCCGAACCTGTTCCTCAACGCACCGCTGGAGACCTACAACGCCAAGACCGGGACGGGCGCCTGGAACGCCGCCCGATTCAACGACTCTGCCTACAACAAGCTCGTCAAGCAGTACGTCGCCGCGGTCGACCTCCCGAGCCAGCGGGCCATCGCGAAGCAGATCGAGACCTTGCTCCTCGACGAGACGCCGATCATCTTCCCGTACTTCTACAACTACCTGAGCGCTACGCAAAAGGACGTCACCGGCGTCTACCCGACGGCGCTCAGCCAGTTCTTCCTGTGGAACGCGTCCATCAGCTGACGCGAGCACAGCTCTGAGCTGACAACAAAATCCCCACGCGGCGACCGGGCAGCACGCCCGCCCCGCGTGGGGATTCTTGCTTTGGCGACCCGAACGGCCCGCCCGTCAGTCGCTGAAGACGGTCTTTATGTTGGTGAACTCCCGGATGCCGGCGGGGGAGAGCTCGCGCCCGTAGCCCGAGCGCTTGACACCGCCGAAGGGGAGGTCGAAGTACG
>Ga0326727_10011417_pt1 | contig 20681 bp, 8 predicted proteins | sample MB2enrmetagenome_FD_207643 | JGI IMG/M metagenome (GOLD analysis project Ga0326727, IMG submission 207643) | Lab enriched peat soil microbial communities from McLean, Ithaca, NY, United States - MB29MY | ecosystem: Environmental > Terrestrial > Soil > Wetlands > Peat | place: USA: New York...
AAAGCGGCGGAGGCGCCATTCGTCAAGGCCAAAATTGGGGGGGCGCCGGTCTTTCTCAGGGCGAATTGACGAAGGCAGGCAAGGGAAGGATTTGAAGAGGGGTCGAATGCGCCCCGCGCAAGCGGCAGCAAAGGATCGCAAATATCAGCAATTGCTGGGGTTTTTGAGGATTTTTGGGGCTGGGAAAATTCAAAAAACAGGCTCGCGCAGAGAACGCCGAGGGCGCAGAGGAGGGCAAGCCTTGACTTGGAACGAGGTCACCTTGACACACCTTGACTCACCTTGACTTCTTCTTGAGGTGGAAGGAAGAGATTAGGATTACGATTAGGATTAAGATTCTGATTATGAGGAAGATGCAGCACAATCAGCGATACCTTGACTCGCCTTCCCCCAACCTTGACTTGGCTTGACTTGGCTTGACTGACTTTAACGTTAACGCGGATCGGGTTGAATACGTTGGGTCGCCCGCGCGGTGGGCGGGCGACTGGCGCTTGCCGTTATGTCAAAGAACAGCCCGACACTGGTTACTGTCCCATATTATTATGGGACTTACAAGTTCTTTTTGAGGTTTTTTTGAGGGGCCGGATCGGGGCGGAAAGAGCCGGTTGCCGGAAATGGAAGATGTTGAGGGAAAGGAGGTTTTGACAGGATTGAGAAGATGAACAGGATGAACGGGGTTTTGCCGGACAGAAGGTTGTTTGAAGGACGTCAGCGGGATTGGGCGGAATCTGATGGCGGAAACATTGAGGCAGGAAAATGGGAATTGGCGATTGAGAAATGGTCATCTGATCGAGAGGGAAGGCGTTGATGGGGAGGCGGATGCGGCAAAACTGGGCGCAAAGAACACAGCGCAGCGGAGCCGCAACCAAAAGATCTTACAAAGGGAAACGAAGCAAACGAAGGCTGGAAGAAGTTTTGCCAAAAATGGCAGAGTTCTTGGGAATTGCACTACACAGGGCGCAGAGCGGCAAGCCGGCAGGAAAGAATTTGAATAGGAGCGAACTGGGAAAACAGAGAAGGAAGAACTTTGTCGAAAATACAAAGATGACGGATTGGGATGGGCGCAAGCCGCAGGCGCTATTGGCCCCTCAACTGGAAACTCCCGGTTTCGTTGGTGCCGGTGAACCAGCCGGCGGCTTTGAGCGACGGGTCGGTCGGCGCGCCCTGCAAGACCACCCCTTGGGCCGTTATGTTGGCCTTCGCGCCGGTCGGACGGAAGCTCACCGTTATCGCCCCGCTGGGCGGCGTGAATGTCACGATCAGTTGGTTGGTCGGAGGGGCGGTGTAGGTCAACTTGTTCGAAATCACGGTGACGTTGGTGTAAACCAAATCAATGTTCTGGCCAGGATCGGTGATGGTGAGGGTACCGTTGGTCAGGGCCAGAATGTTGGTGGTTGATGGCATATAGACCGAGCCGATGATGGCACCTTGGTTGGTAAATCCGTTCGTGTAAAGCGACTTGGCCGGGCCGGAGAGTTTGAACCATGTGAGGTCGCCGCTGACCGTCTTTGGCGGAAGGTTGCTGAAGGCCAGCCAGCCGAAGACCGAACCTTGGCCCGAATAAAGTGGAACATACACCGGGACCAGTCCGTCCTGGGAAATCGGCACCGATTGGCTGCCCAAGGAAGTGCCGTCGCCCAACGCGCCCCCAAGGACGGCGGCGCCGGCGAGGTTGTTGGTGAAGGTGGCGGCGCCGTAGCCGCCGGGGGAAGTGGCGGGGGTGGCGGAACCGGGCAGCACCAGCGTGTATTTGCCGGCATAATTGGATGCCACGATCGTCTTGCCATTGAATACCGCGAGGTCAGCGACCAAGCCAGAGTGGCCGGCCCAATTGGTGGCGGTGACCGCGCCGGTCATGACAGTGGCAGGCGGGAGGGTGTTAAGATTGACGTGCAGGGTGACAGTGAGGGGCGATTCTCCCCTGCGAGTGAGATTGGTGACGCTGTTGCCGTTGAGGTCAAAGGCGCCGGTGAAGGAGTAGGAACCGCCATCGAGGAGCAGTTTGGCGGTGTAGGCGCCCTTGCTGGTGGAGGCGATGGTGATGGTGGCAAAGCCCGAGCTTTGTTCGGTGACGGGGCTGCCGTTGGTTTGGTAGAAAAGGCCGTTGAAGGAGCCGGCGATGGCGGGGAAGGGATTGGTGACAAAGTTGGCCTCCAAGACCAGATTGGACTGCATGGCGAAAGTGAGTGTGGGGCCGTTGGTGAGGGCGGGGTAAGGAGCAGTGGCGCCGCCGAGCCAGTTGGAAAAGAGCCAGTTGTTGGCGGGAGCCGCTTTGACGGCGTAGTTGGTGCCGATGGCGAGCAACTTGCCGTTGTCAACCGGGGTGATGGAGCCGAGGCCATTGGTCCGGACGGTCAACGTGGCGCTGGGGATGTAGGTGAAGTGAACGGTGTTGGTGAGGGAGTAATTGGCGCTGGTATCGACGGCGCAGGCTTGAAGGGTGTTGGAACCGGGGGCGGACGTGATGGAGGCGGTCCAATTGGTCCAATGATTGGTTGAGCCCGCGTTGGACCAACCGTCGTTGTTGAGCTGATATAGGACGTTGGAAACGGCGACATTGTCCGCCGCCTTGCCGGTCACAGTGAAGACGGCGTTGCTGACCCGCAGATTGGCCGTCGGTGAGAGGATGGTCAATGTTGGCTGAGTCGTGTCCAGATACGCGCCCGTGGCGAGGGTGACTTGGTTACTGGCGATGCTGACGGCTTGGTTGGAGGGCGTTGCGAAGCCGGGAACGGATTTGAAAAACAGCGTGTGATTGCCCACCAGGAGATTGCTCACGATCACCCCGCTTTTATGAAATGCTCCGCCATCCACCCGCCACTGTGCTCCGAGGTTTGTTGCTGTCGGCGGCACCATAGTCACCTGCAGCTCGCCGGTCACTACATAGACGACATGATTGGTGTTGGTGGCGGAGAAGGCGCCGCTGGCGTCAACGGCATAGGCGCTTATGGCGTTCGAGCCGGGGACGAGAGTGACAGTTCCAGCCCAGTTGCTCCAGGAGTTGGAGGACGTGGCCAGCGTCCAACCGGTATTATTCAATTGATAATAGACATCGTCCACAGCCACCTTGTCCGTGACCGTGCCAACGACCGGAAGAAGCGCATTGCTCACGCTCTGGCCTGATTTGGGCGCGGTGATGGTCAATTTGGGGTTCCCCTTGATTGCAAAATTGGCCACCAGAGTTTGGTTTTCATTCACTGTGAAAGTGTAGCTGGCATTGGAACTGATCACGCTGCCATTCTCCGTCCAGTTGGCGAAGGTGTAGCCGCCATTCGCCGTGGCTGTCACCGTCACCGAACTGCCGGCGGCAAACGCGCCCGCGCCGCTGACCTTGCCGCCCGCGCTCGGGGAGGCGCTCAAGGTGATGGTGTCTTTCCCGCCCGGAGTCGTGTTGTAAGAAAACCCATGGTTGTTGGCATTGCTGTCAAAATACCAGCCGACGACGGTGTTGCCGGAGATGCCTTGGGCGAAGGTGGAACCGCCTCCACCGGCATTGGGAACATCAAAAGTGGTGTAGGAAGCGCCGTTGTAGAGGAAGCCGTGATCGCCGGTCGTGCTGTTTACATACCAGCCGACGATGTTGTTCCCGTCGATGCCCTGCGCGTAGGTGGCGCCAACGCCGCCGGGAGCGTCCAGAGTGGTGTAGGTCTTGCCGTTGTAAAGGAAGCCGTGGGTTTTGCCGGTGTGATCAGTGTAGAAGCCGACGATATTATTACCGGAAATGCCCTGGGCATAAGTGGAACCAACGCCGTTGGGGTCGTCCAGAGTCGCGTAAGTGCTGCCGTTGTACAGGAAACCATGAGTGTCGCCGCTCATGTCCACATACCAGCCGACGATATTGCCGCCGGAGATGCCGGAGGCGAAGGTGCCGCCGTAGCCATCGAATTCAGTGCTAAAGAGAATGTAGCCGTATCCGCCCGGCGGATAGGTGCCAACATTGTCGCTGGAGGCGGCGTTGGGGTCGTCCAAGGTGGTGAAGTTCCCGTTCGAATAGAGGAATCCGTGGGCATCGGCCGCATCGTCGGTAAACCAGCCTACAATATTGCTGCCCGAAATGCCTGTGGCGATGGTCGTGGCCGGGACATCGGGGGCAGTGGGATTGGGCACATCCACGGTGGTGTAACTGTTGCCGTTAAAGAGGAAGCCGTTGTTATCGCCGTAATTGCCGACGATGCTGCCACCGGAGACGCCAAGGGCGGAAGTAGAACCAACATTATTGGGGACATCCAGCGTCTGGAAGGCGCTTACGCCGCTCCCGCCGGTAAAATTGGCGACCAGATTCACGTTGCCATTGAGAGTAAAAGTGTAACTGTTCGACGAACTGACAACGGTGCCATTCTCCGTCCAGTCAACAAACGCGTAGCCGCTGTTGGCTTCTGCCGTCACCGTCTTGGCGCTGCCTGAGGGAAATGTCCCGGCGCCGCTGGCGGTGCCTTCATTGGGTGGTAAGGCGCTCACGGAAATGGTGTAATCGGTGGGCGGCGGCGAAGCGCCGACGATAGCCTCCGCCGCGTAGGCGGATATGTTGGTTCCCGCCGTTGTGAAATCGCCGCCCACATATAATGTACCGCCTGACACCGCCAGCGCATCCACTTCGAGCCCATAGACCACCTCGCCCGAAAGGCCCGACCCCAGCGCCGACCAACTGCTTCCGTTCCATTGCGCAATATTATTGGCCGACACCCCGCCCGCCGTCGTGAATCCGCCTCCCGCATACAAATTACTGCCCGACACCGCCAGGGCACCAACCCCACCGTTTAATCCCGAACCCAGTGCCGACCAACTGCTCCCGTTCCATTGCTCAATGCCAAAACGGCCGCCCGCATACAACGTGCTGCCGGACACTGCCAGCGCAGACACACCAATGAGGCCGTCCAACCCCGAACCGAGGGCCGACCAACTGCTGCCATTCCATTGCGCGATGTTAGTGACTGCGAGGCCGCCCGCATTCGCGAAACTGCCGCCCGCATACAACGTGCTGCCCGACACCGCCAGCGCATCCACCCAGTCGTTCATCCCGCCCACGCCCGACCCCAGTGCCGACCAACTGCTCCCGTTCCATTGCGCGATGTTAGTGGCCGACACCCCGCCCGCCGTCATAAAGATGAAACCGCCACCGATGTAAAGATTGCCCGAAGCGTCTACCACAGCAGCGTAAACCGCGCCAGTGACACCGGGAGGGACCCCCATGCTCACCCAATTGGCATCGCCGAACGTCGGGTCAATTCGCACCGGATATACCGCATCCGCATCATCCACCACCACGGCCAAAGCCTCTTGCGCTTCTGTGGCAACTGCCGTGAATAGGCTCAGTTGTTCAAATAAAGGGCTGCTCTCGCTCCAGGATGTGAAACTCGGCTCCTCGTCGTCCGCCGGGCATACCTCAATCCGCGCCCGCAACTCTTTGCCCGTCGCATCAGTGACCCGCAGGCGGCTGTAGGCGATCTTGCGCCCGGAATTCTCCAGAACCAACCGCGCCCCGCAGGCAGCCGATTCAACTTTTGCACCGGTCACGGCCAGTTTCACGACGAGATATCCGGCGGACTGGCGGGAGGGGCGGCTCTGCCGGAGCCTCGCCCTACCAAACGATTCTCCCACGATAAAATCTTGTCGAACGCCATCCATGCTCACGGAGTATTCCTCCGTCAGACCCGGGCGGCTGAAACGCACCGTCTGGCCTGTAACGGAGACGCTGCCGGTGCGCGGGAGTTGCCCCTCTCCCGGCCTGGCGGCCACCCTCACCCCATCGGATGGGGAGAGGCATGGGGTGAGGGGTCCATCCGCAATACGCCCCACCGCCATCGCCGTGATACGGAAGCGGTCGCTTACCGTGTCGGTGACAGTCGAGGTCAGCCACAGGCCTTGGGATGTGGCCTCGCCATCGAGGCGTTGGAAGACGCAATGGAGGCGCGCGCCGGATTCGGTCGGTGTGACGGCCAGGCCGTCGCCGTTGTAATCGACGCCGGCTTTGGCGCCGATTTGGCTCCAGGGAATGGAGTTCTTAGCGGTTGTACCCTCGCCATGCGTTGCGCCTGCCGTCAGTAATATGCCGAAGCAGAGGAGCTTTGTCATTTGGGCCTGTGGAAGTATTGTGGATAATTATGGGCCGACTCCGGGTTTTGGCAAGTCTATTCTTGACGGATATTTGTAATCGCAGGGCGAATTCACGAAGGCAGGCAAGGGGAGGATGGGAAAGGAAGGACGGACACGGACGGACAGGGACGGACAGGGACAAAGCCTGGTCTGACGCCTCGGATGATGCCGCTGACGGCTTGAGGGAGCCTTTGGTTGGAGTCCCGAAACCCAGCGCAAGATCAAGCGGAGCGGGCCGTATAGGCTGTTGGAAAGGTTTGGCCCTGAAGCGTGGGCCGATACGGAATTTGAACAGGAAAGCGACAGGTCATCTCAAAAGGACAAAGGTTATGAGCAATTACGAATTGTCAGACCGCAAACTCAAAGTGCTGATCGTGCTGGCTTTTGTGCTTATTGGCTGGCTCTGCTTCAAAGGCGCCGCCCTCAGCCACGCGCAATCGGCCCCGGCCGGCTCGCAACCCGGCTTGCAGGAAATCGTCAGACTTACCAAGGCCCACATGACCGACGATGTGATTCTTGCGTACATCAAAAACTCCGGCCTTTCCTACAAATTGAGCGCCGATGATGTTCTTTACCTCAATGGCCAGGGCGTCTCGCAACCGGTGATTTCCGCGCTGCTCCAATCCACTCCCGCGCCCGCCCCGGTCCCGACCGCTGCCGCGCCGCCGCAAATCTCGCCGCAGCCCGTGCCGCCGCAGGCGCCGCCACCCGTTGCGCCGCAAGCCCCAGCGCCTGTGCCCGTGACCGCGCCGCCGCCGGTGCTGGAAGGTTCCGCCGGACCGCTGGCCGGCTCGGAAGTGACGCTTCCCTATTTCCAAACCCAACTGGCTCCCTACGGCTCCTGGATCGACGTTCCGGGCTACGGCCTTTGCTGGAAACCGTCCGTCGAAGCTACTGTGCCTGATTGGCGTCCTTATTTTAACGACGGACATTGGGATTACACCGACGACGGCTGGTACTGGAGATCGGAGTATCCGTGGGGCGACTATGTCTTTCATTATGGACGCTGGGCGCGGGACTTGCGCTATGGCTGGGTCTGGGTGCCAGGCTATCATTGGGGTCCGGCCTGGGTTTGCTGGCGCAACGCCGGCGCCGAAGGGTTTTGCGGCTGGGCGCCCTTGCCGCCGGGCGCTCGCTTTGAAGTCGGGGTGGGCCTGCTGTGGAACGGCCGCGTGGCGGTGGATGCCGACTTTGGCTTGGGTGCTGATCTATTCGTTTTCGTTCCGTTCGACCGCTTTTGGGAGCACGATTACCGGGCATTCGCGGCGCCGGGTTGGCGGGCGGCGGCGCTCTTTCACCGCAGTGTTTTGGCCAATAGTTTTCGTTTCGCCTCAGGTCATTTCGTGATGGAGGGGATTGGCCGGGAGCGCATCGGGCTGCTGACCCATCGCGAGGTCCCCGTGGCCCGGCTGGAATTCCGCGATGCCCGCATCGCGCGCGAACGCGACATCCAGCACAACCGCTCCATGGAAGTCCAACGTAGCCGAGGTTCCGCTGGGCGCGACGAACGGCATGACGCCGACCATCGCGGGTTCTGAAGGGCAACTCAGAAGCGTGAGTCTTTCATATTCGCCGGCTTGAAGCCAGACAACAGCAGTATGCCTGGCAGGTCGAGGCGGGAGGCTTCGTCCGGGGCGATCTTTCCAAGAGTCGCGGCGGCGGCGTAGCGGAGTTCGCTGGCGCCGTTGAATTGCGCCTCCAACGTCGGCAACACGGGGCGCGCGAGAGGTCCGATGTCCCCCAATGTCTCCATCGCCCGGGCGTCTCCGGCGGCCGCGGCGGCAGTCAATTCGTCCAGCGGCAGCCGGGTTTCCAGCCCCAGGCGCCAGAGGGCCACAGAAGCGCCGCAGCGGACGACGGGAAACTCCGCGTTTTGCAGTGCCCGCAATACCGCCACGTAGTTGGAGGCCTGTTGCGGAGCGATGCGGCAAAGGGCGCTGGCGGCGTCCAGGCGGATGAACCGGCCCCGCTCCTCCAACAGCCCTTCCAAGGTGGGAACGGCGGCGGCGGCGGCCGGCCCGATTTCCCCCAGGGCGCGGCAGTAGGCGTGGCTGTTCCAACTGGAGCGCTCCAGCAAGTCCACCAAGCGCCCCGTGGCCGCGCCCGCGGCCGGCCCGATCCGGCCCAAGGTGTCGGCAGCCCCAGCCAGCAACTCGCGGTGGTCTCTATTAGAAAGCAGTCTTGGGACAGGAGAGCGGAGTATGGCGATCAACGGTAGAACGGCCTCTTTTGCCTGGGGACCGATCAGGCCGATTTTTTTTAGCGCCAGGAGGCGTTGTTCCTGAGTGGCGCTCCGCGCGGTCTGGATCAACGGCGGAAGAGCCAGTGACGGGTCGCGATTGCACTGCCGCGCAATCTCCATCCAACTGCCTGGATCGACCTCCCGCAATAGTGTGGCGGCAGCGGCGCACACTTCCCAGTCGGAATCGAACATGGCCCGCCGCAGGGCGGGGACAGCCGCCAAACGAGCGAGCGGCGGCATTGCGCCCAAGGCGCGCAAGGCGTGCAATTTGCCGGCCGGGCGGCAGGTTTGGAGCGCTTGAGTGAGGATTTGAACAACCGCGTTGGTTTCCCGGCCAATTTGCCAGAGAGCGTTGGCGGCGGCGAGGGAGAGATTGCCGCCTTCCCCGCCAATTTTGAGCAGGCAGGGTATGGCCGGCTTGGCTTTCGGTCCGGCGGCCAGAAGAAGGGCGATACATTGGGGGCGGACGCGCGAATTGGTGTCGCCCAAGGTCTGGATTAACTCCGGGACAATTGGCTCCAGCTTTGAATCGAAGGTTTCCATGATGAAGAAGGCGCTTTCCGAGGCTTCCCGGCCGGGTTGGCGCAAGACTTGCCATAGGACAGGCAAGGCCGGTTCCGCGCCAGTCCCCAGAGAACGCAACAAATCGGCGGCATGTTCCCGTTTCTCGTCGGCCGGGATCATTGCCTGATCCAGCCAGTCGGGCAAAAAAACCGCGAGCGGAGAGTGGTCCCATTTATGGGCCACTGATTCGCCATAAGTTGGGCGGAGAGCGTTGGCCAGGAAGAGGGCGCCGGGCGCTCCCATGGCTTGGAAGGCGGCCGCGCTCTTGTCAAAGTTGTCGCACTCCAGCCAATAGGCGGCGGGCAGGCCGTGATAGCGCGGCGACAGATCGAACAACCCGGCCCACCAGGCCGCGAGCAGGCCGGCTGTCAAAATGAACATTGCGCCCAGCAAGCGTCTTGGCTTGCCGGGCTTGGCGTTACTGGGTGGGCTGGACTTGCTCATCGGCTGACAATTGGCAGCAGTGGTAAATACTCTGAATGAGGGATGATTTCAACAATGCGGTTCGCCGTAGTTGTGGGCTTTGGCGGGCCAGGCGGCGGCAAACACCAGGACGCCCATCCCCGCGATGATCATCAACCCCGCAAAGCCCGCGTCCCATCCGCTGCGATCCACCAGCCTGCCCAGTCCCCAACCCGAGAGCAGCGTGCTGGCGTATCCGAAAATGCTGGTCAAACCGATGGCCGTGGCGGCCGCCTGTTTGGTGGCGAGGTTGGCCGCCGCGATCGCGAGCAGGCATTGCGGGCCATAGATGAAAAACCCGGTCGAGCAGAGCAGAAGGGTGCTTCCCCATTCCGTTTGCCGGGGCCACTTCCAAAACAGGAACAGCGAAACACCCGCCAGCGTCATATACACCAGCCCCACCCTCATGGCGCGCCCGGAGAAAAACCGGTCGGTCATCCAGCCGCCGAGCAACGCCCCGATGATCCCGGCGCCTTCGAATCCGGCCAGCATCCACCCCGAGTGAGTGATCTGGTAGTGTTTGGTTTCCGTCAGCAGAGTCGGCCCCCAGTCAAACACGGCGTAACGTATCGTATAGACGAAAAAATTCGCGATGGACGCCAGCCAGACATAAGGGTTCTGGAAAACGCGCTTGAGAACCAGCGCGCGGAATTGCGCGGCCGTCAGCCCCGCGCTCGCGCTGGTTGTCCCCTCGACTTCCGGCAGACCGACCGAGGGCGGGGTGTCGGGCAGGAAGCGCCAAAGCTGCCAAGCGCCGAACAGGGCGATGGCGGCCGGGACAAAAAAGCAATAGCGCCAACCCAGTGTCACCAGGTATCCGCACAGGATGACGATCAGGCCGGCGCCGATGGAATGGGACATGTTCCAGATGGAGAACTTGGTGGCCAATTCCTTGGGAGAAAACCAGTGCGTCGTCAGCCGCGCGCAAGGCGGGAAGCCCATGCCCTGAAACCAGCCGTTGAGCATCCAGATGACTCCGAACGCGACGACCGTTGAACTGAACCCGAAAAACACATTCAGCGCCGCCGACCCGGCCAGGCCCGTCACCATGAGCAGGCGCGCGTTGGCACGGTCGCCGACAAAGCCGTTGGCGAATTTGGAGACGCCGTAGAGCAACCCATGCAACGTCAGGAATAATCCAAGCTGCTCCTTGTTCAGGTTCAGCGCCCGGGACATGGCAGGCATGGCGACGCTGAGATTTTTGCGGACGAAATAGAAGAGGGCGTAGCCCACGATGGTGGAAAGGAGAACGCGCTTTTGCCAGCGGCGGAATTGCGCCCGGATTTCGACCGGGTCGGTGACGGTGACCGGGCGTGGCGGATCGGGCTTGAAAAGGCCGGCTATGCGGTTGGCAATAATGAGACCAGCGTAGAAACACGGGCCCGGACCGTCAAGGGCAGTTGCAATTCCCCGGAAAAGCCGGAGAATTGGATTCGAGAAAGGCATGATGGACATAAGACCGGTTGCAAACACCCAAGTGCTCATGAAATCCAGTGTTCCCCGTAGTATCGGGTTGTTGATCCTCGCGGCGGGTTTGCCGCTGATACCGCAAACCCAGGCCCAGCCGAATACCAATCTCGTAGTGGTGGCATTCAACACCACCAACTCCACGCGGCTGAATCAGGGATTCGCCGGCTTCACCACCGAACTGCTGGGCACGGGCATAGAGTATGGCGACACCAACATGCAGCATTTCGCGGCCATGCTTTCGCCGGGTTGGCTGCTTTTTCCGGCGGGCACGACGGGCGACGCATTCGACTGGTCCACCGGGCTGACGGTGTCAAACTGGGTCGATGAAATTGGGATGAGAGAAGGCCCGAATTCCAACGCGTCAAACCTTTGTCAAGTCACTTATCTGGCGCTGATGGGCAAAGGCGGGGCGCAGTTCACCAATTTTGCCAGCCTGGCCGCCAATCTCGGCGGCGCAAAAATCATCGTCTGCGTCAACGGGTTCACGGACACGAACACTTCAGCCGGCGCGTTCGCAGCTTTTGCCCTGAGCAACCACATCCCGGTGGCGGCATGGGAGTTGTGCAACGAGCCTTACCTGTTCCAGGGCAGCAACAACTTCTTCACCAACGGCACCGATTACGCCAACCGAATGAGGCCTTACCGCGACGCCATCAAAGCGGCGGATTCCAATGCCGTGGTGGCGGTGTTCTTCAGCGATCCGGGACGGGCCGGCATGAGCTGGAACAACGATTTAGGCAATTACACCAACCAGTATTGGGACGCCGTTGCGTATCATCATTATCCCGAGCTGCCGACCGACAGTTCCTTCGCCGATTTGATGGCGATGGACAACGGAATCCTGTTCACCAACACCTATTACGTCACCAACACGCTGATACCGAAGAACAAATCCAACGTGACCATTCTTCTGACGGAGGCAAACCCGACATTGGGGAATGGCGACGGAACGCAGAACCCGCCGACCAGCACGCTGTATGGGGGCATCTATGGGGCCGAGTACGTGATGCGCCTGTCCGTCCTTCCGCAAATGAGCTTCGCCGGCACCTACCAATTGGTCAACCCCAGCGGCGTGGACACGACCAATCAATTTCGGAACGCGGTAACTAAGGCTGCCGGCAATTACGTGACCAACACCGTAGGACTGCCCTTCGGTTATTTTCTCAGCGCCCAAGGTTCGGCCGAGGCGGTGGCCTATTGGGCGATCAACCGTTCCATTGCGGTCTATGCCACGACCGTCGGCACCAACGGTCCGACCGTGCCGATGGATACCAACGGGATCGCAACCATTCCGGCGGTTTACGCGCAGGCGTATCAGGGTGGCAATGGCAAGCGCTATGTCGTGCTGACCAACAAAGGGTCCAATGCAGCGCCGGTTCAAATCACCGAGGACGGTTTGGCGCTGACCAATGAGTTGCTCGAAACGTTCGTGACCGGCAGCGATCCGAGCGTGATCAATACCAACCCGCCGCTCAACAACGTGGTCATCCAGTCCCAAACAACCAACAGCCCGGTCACCATTCCCCAATACAGCGTGGTGCGCCTGGAATGGACGGTCTTCAAGGTGCCCTCGCCGGCCATCAGTGTGAGTTTGACCAACTCCACTCCCACCCTTCAGTGGGATGGCTTGACGAATGTGGTCTATGATGTCCAAGATGTGACCAACCTTTCAGGGACGTGGGCCACACTGGGAAAAGTTTCCAGCGCCGGCACCAATTTCCTCTTTGCCGATCCGAACATCGGTCTGCTCCGATTTTACCGGTTGCTGGTTCCTTGAGCGCCTATCATGCACCCACAAGCCAGGCGCGAGGCGTCGTGGAGTTGACATTCCCAGATGGATTCTGAACAGTATTCGCAAAACTTGCGCTGATGAGCATCAAATTTGGCACAGATGGCTGGAGGGCGGTGATCGCCGAGGATTTTACGTTTCAAAACGTGGACCGCGCGGCGCAGGCGACCGCCGATTTTTGGAACGCGGAGCCGGCGCCCGGCACGCGGCGTCTGGCCATAGTCGGATATGACCGCCGGTTTCTTTCCGATCAATTCGGACGGCGCGCAGCCGAAATCCTCGCCGGCAACGGGTTTGAGACCGTCTTTTCCAACTGTGCGGCGCCCACGCCCTCGATTTCATTTGCTGTCAAGCAACGAAAGGCGGTGGGCGGAGTCATGATCACGGCCAGCCACAATCCGGCCATTTTCAACGGCTACAAACTCAAAGCCCACTACGGCGGGTCGGCGGAATCGGCCCTGTGCCACGAAGTCGAAAAACGGCTGGATCAATCCCCGGCGCGGGCGGACGGCGGCGGCGCGGGGAGAATCGCGGTGGAAGACTTGCGCCCGGCGCATTTCCGGGCGATCAAAGGGCTGGTCGATTTCAAGCGGATCGCCAAATCGAAACTGCGCTTCGCCCACGACGCTTTGTTTGGAGTGGGGGCGGGGTGTTTTGACGAGTTGCTGCGCGGGACGAGTTGCCGTGTGACGACGCTCAACGGCGAGCATGACCCGAATTTTGGCGGGATCAATCCCGAACCAATCGCGCTCAATTACGGCCGCAGCGCGGCTTACCTGAAGAAACATCCGCACGACCTGTGCCTGGTGACCGACGGCGACGCGGACCGGGTGGGCGGCATGGACGGGCATGGCAACGCGCTAACGACACACCAGATCATCTGCCTGCTGCTGCATCACTTTATTGTCAACCGCAAGGCGTCGGGCCGGGTGGTGAAGGCGCTGACCACGACGTCGATGGTGGATAAGATGTGCGCGCATTACGGGCTGGAGTTGGTGGAAACGGGGGTGGGCTTCAAATACATCTGCGCCGAGATGCTCAAGGGAAACGTGCTGCTCGGCTTCGAGGAGAGCGGCGGCATCGGCTTCCCTGATTTGATGCCGGAACGGGACGGAATCGCCTCCGGCATGATGCTGCTGGAACTGCTGGCGACGGAACGGGTGTCAGTGAACCAATTGTTGACGCGGCTGGAAAGGCAATTCGGGCCGCATCGCTACGCGCGGCTGGACACGCGCTTTCCGCTGGAGAAGCGGGCGGCGTTGATGGACTACTGCAAAACCAACCCGCCCGCCAAACTGGCCGGCTCGCCCCTGGCCGAAATCAAGACCTTCGACGGCGTGAAATTCATCGCGCGGGACGGCGAGTGGCTGATGCTGCGCGGGAGCGGGACGGAGCCGGTGCTGCGGATATACGCCGAGGCAAAGTCGGAGGCCGCCGCGCAAAAGCTCATCCGCGACGGCCTCCGCATCACCCACGGTGTCAAGTAAACGGCTTGGCGCCGGCCGTTTACGGCTGAGTCAGCGTCATTGCGCCGGCGTTGGTCGCGCCCAGGAAATAGCCGCCGCCCATGGCGGCGTTCTGCAGCACCGCGCCGTAGGCGTTGGTTTTTTTGCCGCTGTCGTTAATAAAGTTGACTGTCAATAATCCGTTGCTCAGGTTGATGGAGCCGCCGGTGAAATTGGTCGGGCCGCTGACCCAGCGCAGCGTGTTCGACGAGGTCAACGCCACCGCGAAGACAAGGTTCGGAGCCAGACCGCCGTCCGAAAGGATCAGCGCGCCGCCGTTGTGGAAGAGGTTGGAGACCGCCGCCGCCGAGTTGGTCCAGGGCGAAAGCAAGTTCACAAGCTGGTTGGTGAAACCATTGGTGTAAATGCCCTTGGTGACGGGCGGTTTAATCCACGTCAGATTGGTATCGACGTCAGCCGAGAGGCTGAGGCGGCCCAGGAGCAAGCCGCCATTGGTGTAAAGGCTGGCATAGACGGGGAACGCATTGTCCTCCGCCACGGGGACGGATTGCGAGTAGGGGGAACCATCGGCCAGCGCGCCGGCCATGTTGAGGAGGCCGACTTTGGTGTTGTTGGTGATGAGCACGTAGCCATAGCCGGGAGGCACGGCTGCATCGCTGGTCTCCGCCGATTGCAGGAGCAGGGTGTAGGCAGGCAGGTCGCCATTGTTTGTCCTGGCGGCATAGAGCACCAGGTTGCTGGCGATCCAGCCTCCGGCGTTGGTGCCCTGCACCCAACCGGTGATTTGACGCGGCGGGGCGGTGCTATCCCATTGCAGGTTCAGCAGGTAGGTGACAAGGCCGCCTTGGGCGGGTTTTCGAGACACCGATCCAGGGGATTGGCCGGACATGTTGAAAGAGCCGCTTATCGAATTAGTAACGCCAGCCAAATATAATTTGGCAGAATAAGTCCCATTGGAAAGCAGTTGCAGGTTCCCAATCATCCCGGAGGTCTGCTCGCTCGGCCCCGCGAGGTCGGAGACGTCGAAAATGCCGTCATACCTTCCCGCCATGCCGATAAAGAGGTTGGTAACGAAATTGGCGGTCAATGACAGACCGGGTTCCATGACGAAGGTGTAGGCCCGGTTGCTGGAAACGACGGAGCCGGACGAGGTCCAGTTGGTAAACCACCAATTGGTGTTCGCGGGGATGGCGGTGACGGTGTAGGACTCGCCCACGTAAAGAGACGCGCCATTGGAGGGCGCCCGGTTGCCTGTGATCGAGGCCGTTGCCGTGATCTTGCCCGAACCAAAAGGATTGGTCGAAAGCGTGAAGGTCGTGGGGACCTGATAAAAGAACTCGGAGGTGGCAAAGGGGGAATTGGACCCCGAATAATTGTAACTTTGCACGGTCAGGATGTTGGTGCCGGGCAACAGTGAGGAGGTTTGAATGACCCAGTTGGAGGCAAGGGCCGAATGGGCGCCGGCGCTCAAGACGGCCTGGCCGGAGTTGGTGATTTTTACGCCGTTGTTCAGGTTCGTCAACCAGTACCTGACGCCTTCGACACGCACAGTGTCGGTGGCGGTGCCTGCCATCGTAGAGTTGGTGGTCCGAGCGCCGGCGGACGGAGTGGTGATGGTTGCCACCACCTTGGTCGTCTCCGGTTTGAGCGTCAGCACGGCCGCGGAAGAATTGGAGGCCAGGCCAAATTGGTTGCTGACGACGACGACGTAACTGCCCACGTTCTGGGCCAGCACGGGAACGATCGTCAGGTTACTGGTCGCGGAGCCGGAAATATCCCCGCCATCCGAGAGCGGCTGACCGTCAAAGTACCAGCTAAAACTCAAGGGAAGCGCGCCCCCGGCTGTGACCGTGAATTTGGCCGTGCCGCCGAGCGGTTCCGCCTGGCTGGCGGGGGCTTTGGTGATGGAAGCCGGAATAATGACCGTCACGGTGGCAACGGCGCTGGTGACCGAGCCGGACGAATCGGTGACGATCACTTTATAGCTGCCCGCGCTGGCGGGTGTGACGTTGAGCAGGTTCAGAGTGGCCGCGGTGGCGCCGCTAACGTGCGTCCCGTTGGCCAACTTGGCCGAGTCAAACTCCCATTGATAGGTGAGATTCCCCGAGGCGGAGGCGGTGGTTTGCAGCGTGGCGGTCGAACCGACTGCGACCGTCACATTGGCCGGTTCGGTGATAAAGGTCGGTCGCAAGATGCTGCTGAGGCGGAAGACGGTTCCGTTGCCACCCTTGCCAAGGCCATCCGAGGTGGTCGAGCCATAGAAATTGCCATCGCTGCCGCGGGTCAATCCTCCCGGCGGAGACGACTGGAAGTAATACTGGTCGTTTTGATACCCGCCCGAATCCTTGGTGAACCAAACCACCGAACTGAGGGCGCCGCTGGTCTTCAGGGCAAAAATGCTGCCCCTGTTGTTGGCGCCACCGTTCTCTGTGACGCCATAAAGCACTCCGTTTGTTCCCTGCACGAGGGAACCGACAGGATTAAAACCGTCCTGCCCTTGCTGGTCAAAAGACAACAAACTGGTAAAGACCCAGTTTCCGTTGACCTTGGAGAGGCGGAAGGCGGTGCCGTCGCCTCCGTAGGACATGCCCGAGACGGGATTTCCATAGCCCAGATCGTTGGTGCCGCCGCTTTGCGTCGTGCCGTAGAGGTTGCCATCGCTGCCCTGCGCCAAGCCGTTGGGCATGCTGCCGTCAAAAGCGTTGCCCATGCCGTCATTTATTGCCCCAAATGAATAAATCGGCTGGACGAAGGGGGTTCCCTGACCGAGAACAACCTCGAAGATCGTACCAAAGCTATTGGTGCCACCGCTCGCTGTCGTGCCATAAAGATTGCCGTCGGAGGCCAGAAGGAGCGTCGCGGCGGGGTTGGCTCCGTCATCGCCGCCGGTGAAAGAATGGACGTTGGTGTAGTTACCGGCGGTGGAGATGCTGAACACGGTGCCATAGCCGCTGTCTCCTCCGTTTTGCGTGGTGCCCCACAGGACGCCCCTTTTGTCCTGTACCAAAGCTGCCATCGGAGTATAGCCGTCATTTCCATTGCCCTGCGATCCGAAGGTGTAGAGTGTTTTAAAAGTTGAACCTCCGCTGGTGCTTGTCTTAAAGACCGTGCCTCCGTAATTGGCGGTGCCGAATTCTGTAGTGCCATAAAGTTCTCCGTCAGCGCCCTGGATCAAAGCGTTGGGAGTGTTCCCATCGGGATCATTCGTATTCGAGTCGAAGTCATAAATAACCGTCATCACGCCGGTGGATGGAACCACCTTGAAAATGGAACCGGCGCCCTGGTAACCGTCACCGAACCCGCTATAGGTGCCGCCATATTGCGTAGTGCCATAGAGATTACCATCCTTGGCGAGGATCACGTTATTCGCCTGAGGGCTACCGAATGGGTTTTGCGCGTTGGAGAACGAGGCGAGCACCTTCAGTGCCCCCACCTGCGTCGGTTCCTCGGCGTTGAGAAGATGCACGAGGCCCTTGTCGAAGTTACTGGATGACAAACCGAAGACCACCCCGCCCAATGTCGCGTCCGGCCAACTGTCCCACACAAAGGCCCGGCCGTCGATTTCGGGCAGGAGGGAACGAAGGCTGGTGGCGTCGCTGAAAAAGGCCGCCAGATCGATGGAAACCTTCTGGCTCTTGGGCAAAGGTTCCGGGGTGCCGTTGAGGGAGAGCAGCAGGTTGGTCAGCAACTGCCGAAAATCAAGCTCTTTGCTCGTTTCGTCCGCCCCCAGATTGAAGAGGTACGTTTCGTTGGTGGGCCGGACGTTGCGAATGAAGTCGGAGGCTTGGAGGTAGAGGTTGGCCGCGCTGCTGAAAGCGGCCTGCGCGGCGGCCTTGTCGCTGGTGGTGGCGAAAGTAAACGCGGCTGGGTACGCGCTCAGGATCGCCTCGATGGATTGGTCGGTCGCCGCGATATTGGAAACAGCGGTAATCTGGGCATGGAGATTCAAGGAATAGAGATAATAGCCGTAAAGCTCGCCGGCGTTGAGCATAGCCCGCAGCATGAGCACGTCGCCGTAGTCAATGGTGACCGTCGCCAGATGCGTGACCTCGCGCGGCATGAGGAGCGTGAAATTGGTTTCGGTGATCTGCGCCAGGTTGGTTTGGGCGGCGATGAGGGCGGGGACAATATTGTTGCGAAGCTGGGCGGTGAAATCATCCGCGTAAATGCCGCTCGAAATAACGATGTGGCCGTGCGAATTGGTCGGGCGCGAGGCCGTCCAATTATAGATGTTCCGCCCGGAGGCGCCGATGCCGAGGTGGGTGAGGAAACTGCTCCCCGACGACAGGGACGGCAGGACCAACAGGCGGGTCATGGCGTAATAGACATTGGCGTCGGGATCGGTGGGAGATTGCGCCACCGCGCTGGCGAAGCTGGAATAGGCCGCGGAGAGGTTAGTTTCGGCCAATTCATTGGTCCCGGCGGTGAATGCCGCATTTTGCGCCCAAAGCGCCGGCGACAGAGCGAGGAGCAACGAGGTGAGGATCGATAATTTGGTCTTCATAAGGTGTTTGTTGAAAGCCCGGCTACGGGCTGGAGTTGAGGTTTAAACCAAGGAAAGCATTGGTGGAATCGGGTGCGCCGTCCAGGACTACCTGGCCGGCGCGTTGGCCGGAAATTTCGAGTGTGGCGCGGCTGGCGCGCCGCTCGGCGCCGCCGCAGACCATCCGCACGCCGTCGAGGAGGTCCCAGCGCTCGGCGCTACGCACCTGGACGCGGCCCGCTTCGAGGGAGTTGGTCTGGTAAAGGAATTTGACTTGGCGCAGTTCGACGCGGCTGCCATCGCCGCCGCCGAGCCAGCGCCCCAGTTGATGGAGAGTGCGCGGGGCGGAGGCGGCATTGCGGACCTCGAAAGTGACACCCTCCAACGCCCCCATAGGCAGGATGCCGATGCGAAAGAAGCCCTTGCGCTGATAATCCAGGAAGGCCTTGTCCACGTGAACGACGGTGGAAAGCTGGCGGTCGGTCTCGCTATAAAGGGGGATGACCGCGTGCTGGAGGCTGTAGCCAGTTTGCAGCAACTCCGCCAACGTCTGGGCCTGTCCCTGTGCGAACAGCAGGCAGGCGGCTCCGCAAACGATGGTTTTAAGCGCCAGTATCATTTTGGCGACGGCCACGGCCGGTAGCCTATCGCAGTGTCCCTGAATTAGGGCAGGCGGCGGCCCTTTTTGCAAGTGCAAAGTTTTGGGAGTGCAAAGTTTTGGGAGGGATAAGGTCTGTCATTCATAAAACACCGGTAAAATCCAAAATAGTGTTAATAGTTGAAAAGTTTTGCTAATGAAAGAGCCGTCATTGTGGTTGCAAGTGGCTCTGGCGCAATGGGTTGAGTGTGGTGATTGGGTTGGTGAAGAGCGGGAAATAGAGTTGAAAAAGATGAAAATGGAGCGAATTATTGAAATCGGGTGATGAGAGGAGCGGCAGCGGTTGGGCGCCGGGACGGGCGCGGGGCGCGCGGAAAGGGACAAAAAGGACGAAAGGGACAAAAAGAAAAGGCGTGAGGCCGGAGTTTGGAAGGCTTCCGCCTTCGCTGAAGCTGCGGGGGACAAGCCGGCAGCGGCGGCCCGGCGAAGGGCGCCGGGCGATGGACCCGCCTTCACCAAGGTTACAGCGGGCAAGCATAGTTGTCCTCACGCGCCCGAGTTGATCACATTTCCACGAGGGGAAAAAACCGACTGGGGGAAAAAATGTATTTTTGGCCCGCTAAAGGAGGGGGTCAATGGCGCGGATCTCGCTCAAAGGGAGGGGGTGCGAGAAGGGAATCTGATGGCAAAGATGAGCCAGTGATCTGTTATTTGGACAATGCCTTCCAACCCAGCCGGCTACCCCGGAGGCCCAGCAGGTTTGGCGGCATTTGCTCAATGGGGAAAATCCGTTAGTGATCTTGAACGGACGCTGTGGGGCACTGCCGGATTTAATGAGAAGATTCGCGCTTTCGCCGCGTGCTGCAAAGTGGTCTTCGCAAACGAATCGAGGATGGGAGCCGATCAACACGTTGATCATGTGCCAGCGCATGTAGTCCTCATCACGTTTGCCAGTGGTTCGCCTCATACCGAGGGCATTGCCCTGGAAATTCTGGCTCTCTGACAGGTGACTGGTCGTGTCGTTATTGTGCCCTGGATCGGAGGAACGCAGCGCGCAAAGCCTTCAGGTAAACTTCATTTGATTTATTGATTCCACGAGTTCAATATGCCCCTATAGACATTATGACGACTCGAAAACAAACAACTGGCGCAGCAGGGCCGAAACACCCGGTGGAGCTTTGCTATCTCGAGGAGCTCCAGTTCGATTTGCGAAACCCTCGATACGGTGTGGGGGCATCGACAATAAAGAACGAGCGCGAAGCACTAGACCATATTGTTGACACGTTTGGAGTGAATGATGTTTTGAGTTCAATCGCGGTAAATGGTTTTTCTGATTCGGAGCCGCTTGTCGCGATTCACTTCAAGAACGAAAAAAAGATTCGGGTTCTGGAGGGAAACCGACGGCTTGCGGCGTGCCTGATTCTGACGGGGGACGTGAGGGCTGGCAGCCAGACGCGTCTGCACGATCAGTTCACCAAAATTCGCGACGAGAACGGGCGAAAACGTATCAACCC
>Ga0326727_10011418_pt1 | contig 20679 bp, 24 predicted proteins | sample MB2enrmetagenome_FD_207643 | JGI IMG/M metagenome (GOLD analysis project Ga0326727, IMG submission 207643) | Lab enriched peat soil microbial communities from McLean, Ithaca, NY, United States - MB29MY | ecosystem: Environmental > Terrestrial > Soil > Wetlands > Peat | place: USA: New York...
CCTCGAGGGCGCGCGTCATCGCGTACGCGCTCCCCACCAGGAGCAGCACCAGCAGTGCGTCGGGGTTGTTGTAGCGGAACATCAGCGCCGCCACCGGGGTCAGGGCGCAGACCGCGCCGGCGATGAGACCGGCGGCGTGCCCGAAGCGGCGGCGCACCGCGGCGTAGAGGAGACCGACGGCGGCGACGCCCTCCAGGGCCTGGGGGACCAGGATGCTCCAGGCATTGACGCCGAAGAGCCGCGCCGACAGCTCCATGATCCAGAGCGACGCCGGCGGCTTGTCCACGGTGATGAAGTTCGAGGCGTCGAACGACCCGAAGAGAAACGCCTTCCAGCTCCTGGTGCCGGCGAGCACGGCGGCGGAATAGAAGCTGTTGGCCCAGCCCGAGGCGCCGAGGTCCCAGAGGTAGAGCACGGCGGTCACGGCCAGCAGGCCGAGCAGGGAGACCGTCGTCCAGCTGGGCGCGCGCAGGGACGCGAGGCGCCCCGCGACCCGGCCGTTCCGGGTCGCCGGCCGCAGGTCGGAGAGGAGCGGGGTGTGGGCTGCCTGATCTGTCATGCGCTCACCTTGGCGGCCGGGTCGGGGAGCCGGCTGGGAGGGTGCTGGGAGATCGCTGTGAAGGCGTGCGGCCGGGTACGGGCCGGGCGATTCTCATGCATCTCACAGCCGGCTCGCAGACTGGCTCAAGGTGGCGGGCGGATCGTCTTCGGCATGACCAGTGTCGCCGCGCTCCCCGGTCAGCCTCTCCTCGACATCGTCTTCCCCGTCTACAACGAGGAGCGCGACCTCGAACCCAGCGTGGGCCGGCTCCGCGCCTTCCTCGATGAGGGATTCCCGTTCGCAACGGTCATCACGGTCGCCGACAACGCGAGCACCGACGCCACCCCGGCGATCGGGGCGCGACTCGCCACCGAGCTGCCCTCGGTGCGCTTCCTGCGGCTCGAGCGCAGGGGACGCGGCCTCGCCCTGGCCGCGGCGTGGTCGCAGAGTCGCGCCCCGTTGGTCGCCTACATGGACGTCGACCTCTCCACCGACCTGCACGCCCTGCTGCCGCTGGTCGCGCCGCTGATCAGCGGTCACAGCGACCTCGCCATCGGCACCCGGCTCGTTGCCGGGGCGCGGGTGCGCCGCGGCGCCAAGCGCGAGCTGATCTCGCGCTCCTACAACCACCTGCTCCGGCTGGCCCTGCGGGTTCGCTTCACCGACGCTCAGTGCGGATTCAAGGCGCTGCGCGCCGACGTCGCCCGCCATCTGCTCGCGGAGGTGGAGAACCGCGCCTGGTTCTTCGATACCGAGTTGCTGGTGCTCGCCGAGCGCGAGGGATTGCGCATCCACGAGGTGCCGGTGGACTGGACCGACGATCCCGACTCCCGGGTCGACATCGCGGCCACGGTCGCCGAAGACCTGCGCGGGGTGTGGCGTCTGTGGCGGCCCGGAAGGCACGGCAGATCCTCCCAGGCCAATGCTGGCGGCGCGATCCGTCGGACGCCCCGGGGCCGGCAGGAGGTTCGCGAGCTCGACGCGACGCACGCGTCCGGCACCTGAGCGGGGGCTGCAGCAGGAACTCGAGTCTCGCCGATGACGCCGCCTGCGCGGTTGTGGTAATAGGACCGCCGCAGTTGGTAGGCGAGCGGCAGAGGGTTCTCGATGAGCGCTTGCGAACGCGTGAGATTGACCGGCGTCATCGACGTCACGCTTCCACCGGACCAGGCGTTCAAGCTCTTCGGCCCGGCGGGTGAGCGCTCGGCGACCGAGGGATGGGTCCCGGTCTTCCCCGGAGCTCCCACCGACGCGATTCAGCCGGGGACGGTGTTCACCGCGGACCTCGGTGGGCGGCACACCACCTGTGTCGTCGTCCGCAACCAGCCTCCCACCGCCATCGCCTACAGCGTCGTGACAGACGGTGAGTGGGCGGGGCTCATCACCGTGACCCTCGATCCCTCGGCCGAGGGCAGCGCCGCGACGGTCAGCTACGACCCCACCACGCTCGTGCCCGACGCCAACACCCGGCTGCGCAGCTTCGCCGCCGGCTACCGCCGCTACCTGGACAGGTGGCAGGAGTCGCTCGCGCGACCCGGTCGGGGGTAGTCTCGACCCGCCATCAGGGCTTGAGCGGCAGCTCGACCCGGAAGGTGGCGCCCCCGCCGGGCGTGTCCAGCACCGCCACCCGGCCCCCGTGGGCGCCCACCACCCCGGCGACGATGCTGAGGCCGAGGCCGCTGCCCCCCTGATCGCGGCTGCGCTCGGGGTCGGCGCGGTGGAAGCGCTCGAAGATCCGCCCCCGGGCCGTGGCCGGGATCCCGGGACCGTGGTCGATCACCCGGATCACCGCCCATCCCCGCTCCTCGCCAAGCTCCACCTCGACCGGCGTCCCGGGGTCGGTGTGGACCAGGGCGTTGCGGAGCAGGTTGGCCAGCACCTGGCGCAGTCGTGGTTCGTCGCCGGTGACCACGAGCGGGGCAGTGACGCGCGCGGTGATCGCCCTGCCCGGGTCGCTCACCCGGGCGTCGCTGCAGGCGTCGGCGACCAGCGCCTCGAGGTCCACCGGCGCCCGCTCCAGCGGGCGGCCCTGGTCGAGGCGGGCGAGGAGCAGCAGGTCGTCGATGAGCACGCCCATCCGCCGCGCCTCGGACTCGATCCGGCCCAGGGCGGCCTCCAGCTCCGCCGGGTCCATCGCGGGGTTGCGCCGGGCCAGCTCGGCGTAGCCGCGCAGCGAGGTGAGCGGGGTGCGCAGCTCGTGGGAGGCGTCGGCGGCGAACTGGCGCAGCCGCTGCTCGACGGCGGCCCTCTGGGCGAAGGCGGCCTCCAGCTGGGTGAGCATGCTGTTGAGGGCGAGCCCGAGCCGTCCCACCTCGGTGGTGGGGTCGGCGGGAGAGATCCGTCGACCCAGCTCTCCGCCGGCGATGGCCCGCGCGGTCTCACCCATCCGGTCCAGGGGGCGCAGCCCGCGCCGGACGATCAGCCAGGTGGCGATGACGAGGACCACCACCACGGCGGCGCCGACCAGCAACTCGAGGAGCAGAAGGTGGCTGAGGGTGGCGTTGTAGCTGTCCATGGGAACGGCGGCGACCACGACGTCCCCGCCGCCCCCGACCGGCTCGGTGTACACGAGGTAGTCGCTGTAGGTCCCCACCCCGCCCACGCTCAGGTACTGGCCCTGGTCGGAGGCGAGCTGGGTGGGAAGCTCCGGGTGGTTGGCGGTGGCGCTCAATTGATCCTGGATGGGCGCCCCCAGGAACTGGGGAGTGCCGACCACCGTCCCGGTCGACGAGAGCACCTCGCCCCAGACCACGCCCGGGAGCGCTCCGGGGGCGATCGGGCCGGCGCCGCCGGGGCCTCCCGGCAGGCCGGGGAGCGAGCGCGCGACCAGGTTGGCGCCGCTCTGCGCCTGCTGCTGGAGCTGGCCGAGGAGGAAGGACTGCTGCTCGGCGTAGGTGGCCGCGTCCGCCGCCGCCAGGCAGAGGACGAAGAGCGGCACCAGGGCGAGCAGCAGCCGCGCCCGCAGCGTCATCTCATGCCGAGCGGGGAGGGCGGAGCACGTAGCCGACCCCGCGCACGGTGTGGATGAGCGGGGGATCGACGAAGTCCACCTTGCGCCGGAGGTAGCTGATGTAGGTCTCGAGCACCCCGGCGTCGCCCCCGAAGTCGTAGTCCCAGACGTGATCCAGGATCTGCGACCGGGAGAGCACCCGCCTCGCGTTGGCGAGCAGGTAGCGGAGCAGCCGGAACTCGGTGCGGGTCAGCTCGACGGGGATGCCGGCGCGCCAGACCTCGTGGCTCTCCTCGTCGAGCTCCAGGTCGGCGACGCCGAGGCGCGTGCCGTCCGAGGCGGGGCTGCCCTGGTAGCGGCGGAGCACCGCCCGGATCCGGGCCACCAGCTCCTCGATGCTGAAGGGCTTGGTGACGTAGTCGTCGCCGCCCACGGTGAGGCCGCGCACCTTCTCCTCGGTGGCATCGCGGGCGGTCAGGAAGATCACCGGCACCCGGTGGCCCTCGGCGATGAGGCGCTGGGTCAGGCTGAAGCCGTCCTCGTCGGGGAGCCCGACGTCGAGGACGATCAGGGCCGGCGGGTGGTCGAGCACCGCCTGGCGTGCCTGGCGGGCGGTGGCCGCACTCTCCACCGCGAAGCCCTCGTAGCGGAGCGCCAGGGTGACCAGATCGGTGATGTTGCGCTCGTCGTCGACGACCAGCACCCGGGTGGGTTCGGCCGTGGAGGGGGCCATGCCGTGATGGTGGCAGCTGTTCCTGGGAGTCTGCCGAGAGAATCCTGGGAACCGGCTCAGGCGGGTGGGTCCACCACGATGTTCCCGGTGTCCGTCGAGATCGAGATGTCGTCACGCGAGGTGGGGTCGGTGGCCACGTCGATGGAGCTGGACCCGGTCGAGGAGTGGGCCGAGACGGCGTAGGCCGGTGCGCCGGCGGGGAGCGTCACGGTGACGTCCCCGGTGTCGGTCTGCACCGAAACGTCGGTGGGCGGCTGAGCGAAGTCCAGGGTGACGTCACCGGTGTCGCTGCTGGCGGTGACGTCGGTCGCGTCCATGGCGGTGCCGGTGATCTCGCCGGTGTCGGTGTCGAGGTGGACCAGGCCCGCCCCGCCGTTCACCTGCAGGTCACCGGTGTCGGTCTGCAGGGAGAGGTCGTCGAGGTCGGACGCGGTGATGTCACCGGTGTCGGTCGATGCGGTGACCGCGATCCCGGCGGGGATGGCGACCGTCAGGTCCGCGGAGCAATCGATGGCGAACCACGGGCAGGTCACGGTGACCGTGACGCCCGCCTCCGTGATTGCGACCGCGACGGTGGGCCGCACCAGGCTGTAGCGGGCGATGCCGGTGAGATCCACCTGGTCGCCGCTGCTCGGTGTCAGGGTCAGGTCGCCGCTGTCGAGCTTCACGCTCAGCTGAGCGCCGGCGGGGGAGAAGCTGCGCTGGATCTGGAAGCTGTCCAGGCTGAGGAGCATGACCACGTTCAGGGCGCCCCAGGCGATGACGATCAGGGCCACCGGCACGCCGATCAGCAGCGCGGCGAGCCGGCCCCGGGTGAGAGGTGGGGGAGTGGGCACGGTGAATCCCTCAGGTGCCGAGGTAGCGGAGCACGGCCAGCACCCGGCGGTGGTCGCTGTCGGTGGGCGGGAGGCCGAGCTTGCTGAAGATGCTGTTGATGTACTTCTCCACGGCGGCGGTTCCCACGTTCAGGGCCGCGGCAATGGCGGCGTTGGTCCGCCCCTCGGCCATCAGGCCGAGCACGCGATGCTCGCGCGGCGTGAGCGTCGCCAGCGGGCTGCGGCTGCGCGCGAGCAGCTGGGTCACGACCTCCGGGTCGAGCACGCTGCCGCCGGCGGCGACGCGCCGCAGCGCGTCGATGAACTCGCCAACGTCGGCGACGCGATCCTTGAGGAGGTAGCCGACCCCGCCCGCTCGGTCACTCAGCAGCTCGGTCGCGTAACGCTCCTCGACGTACTGGGAGAGCACCAGCACGCCGATCCCCGGCCACTCGCGCCGCACCACCAGGGCGGCCCGCAGCCCCTCGTCGGTGAAGGTCGGGGGCATGCGGACGTCGACGAGCACGACGTCGGGTCGCTGGGCGTCGACGGCGCGCAGGAAGGTCTCGGCGTCGCCGGTGGCGGCGACGACGTCGCAGCCGGCCTCCGCCAGCAGCCGCGACAGGCCCTCACGCAGGAGGACCGAGTCCTCGGCGATCACGACACGCATGGCAGCTCCGCCTGGATGACCGTGGGCCCGCCCGCGGGGCTGTCGACGGAGAGGCTCCCGTCGACGCCGGCGACGCGATCGGCGAGGCCGGAGAGGCCGGCACCGGACGGGTCCGCCCCGCCGCTCCCGTCGTCACGCACGACGACTCGGAGCATCCCGCCCACGCTGCGGATGTCGACCCAGGCCTGGTGGGCGTGGGCGTGCTTGGCGACGTTGGTGAGCGACTCGGCGACCACGAAGTAGGCGATGGACTCGATGGTGAGCGACGGTCGCTGGGGCACGTCGACGGTCACCACGACCGGGATCGGGCTCACCGCGGCGAGGCCGGAGACGGCAGCGTCGAGGCCGCGGTCGGTGAGCACCGGGGGGTGGACCCCGCGCACCAGCTGGCGCAGCTCCACCAGCGCCTCCTTGGCCTCGGAGTGGGCGCGATCGACCAGGTCGCGCGCTCCCTCGGGATCGGTCGCGAACTTGGCCTTGGCCCGGCCCAGCTCCATGGCCACCGACACCAGCCGCTGCTGGGCGCCGTCGTGGAGATCGCGCTCGATGCGCTGCCGCTCCGCCTCGGCGGAGCCCATCACGCGGGCCCGGCTGTCCTCCAGCTCGGCGACCCGGACGGCGAGGGCGCCGGCGCCGGGGCCCAGGAGGGCGCTGGCGATGGCGGTCTCGACGCTGGCGAGACCGCGGACGACCTGCGGTGCGGCGAGCAGGACGACCAGGCCGGCGAGCACGGCGCCGGCCAGCTCCAGCGGTCCCTGGACGACCCACCCCCCGATGGTTGCGCCGCCGCGGGGAAGCGCGGCGTCGTAGGCGGGGAGGGCGATCACGGTGAGCGGCACCGACCAGACCGCGACCGTGATCGTGAAGTCGATGACGCCGACGGGGAGCCAGAGCAGGCAGTAGGCGAGCTGGCGCCAGGTGGCGGGCGTCCGGAGCGGCCGGATGAGCGGCTGCCACCACGCGCTGTAGGGGCCCGGCGGGGCGGGCGGCGGGATCTCCACTCCCAGCAGGAGGGCGAAGCGGGCGCGCTCGAAGTGGGCGATCCCGGCCATGGTCCATGCCGTGGCCGCCAGCACCGGGATGCCGATCAGGAAGAGCGGCAGAAGTCCGATCCCGAGCGAGACCCCGGTGACCGCCACCGTGAAGGTCGCGATCCCGATGGGGAGCCCGGCGAGGAGGTGGATTGTCGTCAGCCAGGTCCGCGAGGAGACCAGCGTGGCGGGGAGCTGCCACACATCCCCGGTGTGGAGCGCCGCGGTGGAGGGACCCCCCCGCGCTGTGCCCGGCCTGTCGATCATGGCTCCAGTCTGGGGCGGCGGATCGAGCTCGACCATCCCGCCACCCCACCAGTTTCTCGGGGGGTTGACCCTACCTCGGAGGGCGAACCGATGGCTGAGCCGGTCGCAGCTCTCCGGCCGGCCGGCCGGTGTCGGTGCGGTCCCTGCTGAAGAGCAATGCCCCCAGGAGGTTCCAGAGACAGAAGCCGGCGAGGAGCAGCATGGTGTCGAGGTCGAGCGCGAAACGGAACTTGACGAGGAGCAGGATCAGCGCTCCCAGGAACAGCTGGATGCTCCCCCATATCGAGCTGGCCAGGCGGGGGTGCCTCCACATCCGGATCATCGGGTGGGTGGCCGTCTGCTCGAAGTGGAAGAGGTGCAGGGCGCTCATGTTGAGGAGGACGCCGGCGCAGAAGCAGAGGAAGGCGTCGAGGGCCGCGGACACGGCGCGATGATGGCACCCGATCGTGGGGGCCGGCGTCCGGTGCCGGAGAGCCGTGGCGAGGAGGGCGGACCGCCCCCCTCGCCATCACCGAGACCCGCGACGCGGGGGGTGCTGGGGGTCGCATCGGGTCATCCCCACCCCGATGCCGCGGTCCGACCCCATTCACACCCTGCGCTTCGATTCGCAGGTCCCACTCCCGGTGACGTCTCGCTCGCGGGGACCGCGTTCCCGCAGGCAGCAGTATCCACGTTCGGCAGGGAGTCTGTGGGCCAAACGCTCCAACTGTCAAAGGTCATTCACGGTCCGGGCCGCGGTGTGGTGCGCCGATGCAGCACTTCACAGCGGCGTCACCGGCGCCGGAGCACCCGTCCCCTACCCGGTCCGCGAATGCGCTCTCAGGGCGCCGAGGGGGAGGGGGTGAGGACCAGCTCGTAGGTCAGGAGGTGCTCCCCCGGGGCGCGCTCCCGGGGCGGGCCGCTCTGGAAACCCATCACCTCGTAGAGCCGGCGAGCGGCCCTCATCTCGGGCAGGGTCCCCAGCGTCAGACGGCGCTTTCCCGCGGCCTGGGCGAGCGCGGCCGCGGCCTCGACGAGCGCGCGGCCCGCCCCCCGTCCCTGCGCCTCCGGGGAGACCCCGAGCATCCTCAGGTGGGCCTCGTCGGGGGCGAGCTCGCGCTCGGGATCGACCTTGGCGGTCAGCTCCAGCGTCACCGAGCCGAGGACACGACCCTCCTCGATCGCCACCAGGACGGTGGTGCGGTCCAGGCGTCCGGCGATGTCACCGACCATGTCCAGGTACTCGTGGTCGGTCTCGCCGAAGAGGGCCGCGAAGCCGGCGCGCGTGGCGCGGCCCGCCTCGGCGCACTCCGCGGGCCGGACCGGGTGGACCTCGATCCCGGCCCGCGGCGGGGTCACGTCGCCGGTCACCCCTCCGGCTTCATGGTGAGGGAGGCGGAGTTGATGCAGTAGCGCTTCCCGGTCGGCGCCGGTCCGTCGTCGAAGACGTGGCCGAGATGGCCGCCACAGTTGCGGCAGACCACCTCGGTGCGGTGCATCCCGTGGCCCGTGTCGGGGCGCAGCTCCACCGCCTCGAGGTCGGCGGGCTCGGTGAAGCTCGGCCAGCCGCTTCCCGAGTCGAACTTGGTGTCGGAGCGGAAGAGCTGGGCTCCGCAGCCGGCGCAGTGGTAGGCGCCGGTGTCGTGGTTCTGCCAGTAGGCGCCGGTGAAGGCCGGCTCGGTCCCCTGCTGGCGGAGGATGGCGTACTGCTCCGGCGACAGCCGGGCGCGCCACTCGGCGTCGGTCAGGGTCAGGGGATGGGTGCTCTCGCTCATGGTCAGTCCCTCGGATCTCGGGCTCGCCCCGTGAGCGTACCCCGCCGGGGCGGGATCGACGCTTCGGACACGGGCGGGCGTCGCGCCGCTCCGGGGGTTTCGGGGCCGGTGCCGGCGGCCCTCCCGCGCTTGACCGCCGGGCAACGTGAATGTGACGGTGCCGCGCGGCGGTGTCACTCCCTGCCAACGGTGGCGCCCGAGCGCCCCGACCGTGTCCACCATTGCCTGAACGGCGCCTCCGCGCGGGCGGCCCGTGCCCGCCGGGCGTCGGCTCACCTCGCCGCACCTCAGGGTGGATCGGAGAACGATGACCTGGAAGACCACGTCCCGGGGCACCGGGAGCGGTTTGATCGGCAAGCTGGCCCAGGCCAACATCGATGAGGTGGCGCCCGTCGACGACGAGGTGATCGTCATCCGGGACGACGATCTGGCATCGGCGCCGGTCCGCCAGCGCCTCACCGCGGGGACGCTGCTGCGCGTCCGCGAGGCCACCGGCTATGGGGACCTCGCGGCCCTGACCGCCTCGGGCAAGACCCGGGCCGCCGTGCTCTGCCGGAGCGGGCTCTCACTGGCGGCTCTCCACGACGCCGTCGCCGTGATCCACCGGGCCATCCCCGACACGGCGCTGCTCGTCCTCGACGACCAGGCGGGCGAGGCGCGCCTCGAGGTCGCGCTCCACGCCGGCGCCGACGGCGTCATCAACCTCGCCGAGGACTGGAGGACGGTGGGCGAGGCCGTGCTCGCCGCCGCCGAGGAGCGGGCGCGGAGTCGCGCGGTCGGCGACGTGATCATGGTCCTGGCCGAGCACGAGCTCCTGGCCACCCTGGACGCGGAGCGGCCGCTCGCCGTCCTGGTGCTCGCCGTCAACAACCTCGAGGCCCTCGCCGGCCGCTACGCCCACGGCGACACGGATGCCCTGATGCTCGCCCTGGCGATCCGGCTCCGACCCGTCCTCCGGCCGAGCGACACCATGGCGCGGACCGCCGACCACTGCCTGGTCATCGCGCGGCGTGACGCCGACGAGCTGGCCGTGGCGGCACTTGCCGACCGCCTGCTGCGCGAATGCCGCGAGCCGCTCGTCGTCACCGAGGAGAGCGTCCCGGTGACGATCGCCATCGGGATCGCCGCCCGCGGCCGGCGGACGGGGGAGCCCGAGCTGACCACGGCATCCCTCCTCGAGCAGGCGCGCACCGCCCTGAGTCGCCTGCGCAACCACGGTCGGGCCGCCTACGAGCTGGCCGACGCCCGGATGCAGGCACGGGTCACCGCCCAGCGCCAGACCGAGATCGCCCTCCGTCACGCCATCGAGGACCACGAGTTCCGGGTCTTCTACCAGCCGGTGGTGGAGCTGCAGAGCCGCGGGCTCACCTCGTTCGAGGCCCTGATGCGATGGCAGCGGCCTCAGGCGGGCCTCTTCGACGCCGCCAGCTTCGTCGAGGCGGCCCAGCGCAGTGGGCTCATGACGCGGATCGGCCAGACCATCCTCCATGAGGCGGCCGCGGAGGCGGTGCGCTGGGCCACCCCCGGCCTGGTCGCCCCCGCGCTCTCGGTGAACCTCTCGCCGCAGGAGTACTTTCTGCCCACGCTGGTGGCGAGCGTCGGCCGGATCCTCACCGAGGTGGGTCTCTCACCCGGACGGCTGATCCTCGAGGTGCCCCTCCGGCTCCTGGACGGCGACCCGCTCTCGGCTCGAAGCATCCTCCGCGACCTCGCCGCCCTCGGCGTGACGCTGGTCGCCGACGACTACGACGGGGAGCTGACCGACGAGCTGCGCCGGCTCCCGATCCGGATGGTCAAGCTCCGGATGGGGCTCCTGGACGGCATCGAGACCGACGCCGAGCGCCGGGCCCGGGTCGCGGGCATCGCCGCTCAGGTGCGTTCCGCCGGCTGGCTCTGCGTCGGCAAGGGCGTCGAGACCGCGGCCCAGGCCGCCATCCTCCGCGACCTCGGCTGCAACGGCGGGCAGGGCTTCCTCTTCAGCGGGGCACGCCCCGCCGAGGAGCTGGCCGTCTTCCGGGGCCCCGACGGCATCTGGGCCTGGACCCCCCAGGCTCGCGCCGTCCCCGCCTCCTAGCAGGACGCTGAAGCCAGGCGGCGGCCTGCCGGAGCCGGGCTCGGCTCAGGACGTGGCCTCGGTGCCGTAGGTGTCGGTGGGGGCCAGCGTCGAGCTCATCGCCAGGTCGGCGCAGCCGGTCCCGGTCGTGACGATCACGCCGTACTTGTCGCCCGTGACGAGCCCCTGCCAGAAGAGGGTGACCACGGTCCCGGTCTGGACCACGTCGACCTGGGACCCGGCGCCGGTGGGCAGCGTCCACGCCGAGCCCGACCAGCTGCGCAGAGCTCCGTGCCATCTGCTGCCGTCCCAGTAGGCGATCAGCTGCAGGGTCCCGGCGCGGTTGACGGGGACGCCCGTGGTGGGCGCCGTCGCCTGGTAGGGAAGGACCGCCACGATCAGGCTCAATGCGGGGGTCGCGCTCCCCACCGTGCCCGCCAGATGGACGCTGACGTCGGGGTTGGTGTAGCCGGATGCGTCCGGGTCGGAGCCGAGCCCGCTCGCCGCCGAGCTCAGGGCGAGCGCCGCCGGAACCTGCCCGGTGGGCAGGGCGGTGCAGGCGGCGGCCGGTGCGAGGACGTCCGCCGGCGTGCCGGTCGGGAGATCGGAGGCGGGGAGGGTGGCGGGGGCGACCGACGCGGTCGGGGAGGCGGTCGGCCCGGGGCCGAAGACGGCTCTGGCGCCGAGCCAGAGCCCGACGCCCAGGATGACGATGATCGCGACGGCGGCCAGGCTCATGCCTATCGCGAAGCCCCTGCCGAAGGCCCGGGGCGGCGGCGCGACCTCGGTCTGCTCCTGGCGGCCCGAGGCAGGCGGTCGGCGGGGGGCCGGCGGGTTCCGTTCCCCGGACCTGGCATCGGTTGGGCGCTCGACCTCCCAGGGGCTCTGGGCGATGCGGCCCGCGCCGGGCGGGACCTTCGCGCCGGCCCAGGTCCCCCCCGCGACCCGCACCTCCCCCTCTCCCGCGACCGGCGGGGGTGCGGCGGGAGGCGGCGGAGCCGGGGGAGCCGCGCCGGGGACGAACCACTCGAGCGGGGCCGCCGGCGCCCCGAACCGGACATGGGCGTCGGCCAGGGCGGCGGCGACGTCGTCAGCCGCGGGCTGCCCCAGGGCCTGGGTCGCCTCGGGGTGGTCGGCCAGGAAGCGGAGCCCGTCGGCGTAGCGCCGGTGGGCCTCGATCACGGCGGCCTCGGTGGTGGGGGCGGGATCGGGCGCGGCCGCCGCCGGGAGCCGTCCATAGTCCGGCCGCCAGCGTCCCAGCGCCGCATCCAGCTCCCTCAGCCCGCGCAGGAACTGGAGGAACTGTCGGTGTGCCTCGGCCTGCTGGGCCCCGGAGACGGAGTCGGAGAAGTCCACGTCATCCCCTCGGTGGCGTACGCGGAGATGGATCATGCCAGTCTGCGCCCCCGGCTGGCACGAGGGATCCCCAGGCCACGCCCGGCGCGGGAGCGGTGCAGACCACCGCGGCGTGGTTGGGGCTTTCAGATGGATAGGTGCGCTACACTCCGGCTGTTACGCGCCCGCCACAGTGGGTGACGGAGACCCGCTAATCTCAAATGCGAATGACCTACGTGCCCGGTTCGAAGCTCGCTGATACGGCCGAGACGGGCGGAGGGAGCCACAGCGCCGCGGCCATCGAGGGGCGCGTGGCCGCCGCCATCGCCGCCTGCCAGACGTTCCTGGTGGTGCGCATCCTCAGCGTGCTGCTCGCCGTCGGCCTGCTCCCTCTGAGGCTCCCCAACGTCACCTTCCGGCTCGACGCCGCCCACGCCGTCGTGCTGCCGCTGGGCGGTCTCAACCGCGGCGTCGTCCTCTTCGTCGTCGGCCTGGTCTCGGCCGTCGAGCTGTACCTCGTCTACCGTCTCGCGGAGCGGGACCGCGTGGCCCGCTTCCTCGTCCTGGTCATCGAGTCGTGCGCGATCGTGATCGCCACCGTCGGGCTGGCCCTCGGCGCGAGCTTCGCCCTCCTGCCCCTGGCCGCCTCGGTGGGCGCGACCTGCCTGCTCCTGCTCAACCAGGTGCGCTGGGCGTTCCGGCTCCGGCCTCAGCAGCGCAGCCTGTCGGGGCGCCGCCAGGGGGGCACCTTCGCCGGTTACGCCCCGCTGTCCCTGGAGACGCCCAAGGCCCGGCAGCGGATCGAGTACCGGGTGCGCGGAGGCGCGGAGGAGGTGCCCGAGGAGGTCCCGACCGGAGGTGCGGCGGTCGCCGCGCGCATCGACGGCGCGGTGCCACCCCGGGCGCCGGGCGGCCCGGGCGCCTGGCCGGCCACCCCGAGCCGGCCCGGCGGCTGAGCCGGCGGAGACAGCGCGAGCCGGCGGACGCAACCCGAACCGCGGCGCCAGGGGAAGCGGGGCCGCCCGCCCCGTGCTCCCGAGGCGATCCCCGGGGAGGCGTGCTAGCCTCGGCCGGATGCCGCTCACCGCCAGCAACTCCGCCGAGTTCGAGGCGCCGGCGGGGATGACCGCGGTTCCCGTGGTCCTGGCGCCGCTCGGGGGACGGCTCCATGTCCTCCTGGTCCGCCGCGACGACCCCCCCGACCCGGGGGCGTGGGCTCTTCCCGGAGGCTTCATGAGCCGGGACGAGCGTCCCGAGGAGACCGCCCAGCGCAAGCTCACCGAGAAGACCGGGGTGGGCGCGATCTACCTCGAGCAGCTGCAGACCTATGGGGACCCGCATCGCGACCCCCGGGGCTGGATCCCCGCCGTCGCCTACCTGGCCCTGATCGACGCGGCCGTCCTGCGCGCCGACGAGGGCCAGGCCCGCTGGTGGCCGGTCGACGACCTGCCCGCCGTGGCCCTCGACCAGAGCGAGATCATCGCGGACGGTGTCCAGCGCCTGCGCGGCAAGCTCTGGTGGTCGAACATCAGCGTCGGGCTGCTGCCCGAGCGCTTCACCATGCCCCAGGCGCGCCGGGTCTTCGAGGCGATCAGCGGCGTCCGCTACGAGCCCAGCAACTTCCGGCGCGAGCTGGAGCGCAGCGGCCTGGTGAAGGCCACCGGCCAGCTCGCCAAGGGGAGTCCGGGCCGGCCGGCGGCGCTCTACGAGTTCGTCTCGCGCCAGCCGGCGTGGTCGCTGCGCCGCTCCCGCCCGCCCGCGACCCTCGGTCCCACCTCCCGCCGCGGCGATCGCGGTACCGCGCGGTAGGCGAAAGCCGGTGGCGGTGGAGGAGCCCGCGTGACCGTCGACCCGGGGTCGCGCGCGACCATCGCGGAGGTCCGCGGGTGGGCGCGCATCCGCGCCGGCACCGACACCCTCACCGGGCACCTCGAGGGCCGGCACGGGATCCGCGTCACCCAGATCACCGAGCTGGATGTGGGAGTCCTCCGGGTCGACCGCCACGATGGCCCCAGCTGGGTGGCCCGCATCTTCCCGGCGGCGCGGCCCCTCGACGAGGTGGAGGGCGACGCCCGTGTCCTCCGCGGCCTGGAGCGGCGCGGGTTCCCGGCCGAGCGCTGCGCCGTGGCGGACCCGGTCTCCACCCACGAGGGGCAGGGCGTTCTGGTCACCGAGCTGGTCGAGGGCACCCGGGCGCGGGGAGGCGGTCGCAGCTTCGCGGTGCTGGGGGAGCTGCTGGGCCGGCTGCACGCGGCGTCGGCCGCCACCGTGGCCGGGCTGCGCGAGGGCGGTGCCTGGCACCACCTCTGCCTCCGGGGCGGGCCGGCTGACGAGCTTGCCGCCGCACTCGTCCTGCTCGATGAGCACGCGGCCGGCGTCGATCCGCACGAGGCGCCGCTCCTCCGCCGCCTCCGCGAGGCGGTGGAGGGCGCCGACGCCTGCCAGGGTCTGCCGGAGGCGATCCTGCATCCCGACTTCGTGCCCGCCAACGCGCTGGTCGGCCCCGACCAGCACCTTGTCCTGATCGACTGGACCGGGGCCGGGCGGGGTCCGCGGCTCTGGTCGCTGGCCTTCCTGCTCTGGGCGGCCGGCACCTGGGATCTGCGATTCGTCGACGCGGTGGTCTCCCACTACGCGCGCCACGTGCAGCTCCAGCCCGAGGAGCTCTCCCGGCTGGAGGCGGCGGTGCGGGCACGTCCCCTGGTCTTGGAGGCTTGGTCGGTGTGCCTCCATCGCAAGCCTCTGGAGGAGGTGGCCCGCGAGCTGACGGAGAAGCTCGACGTCGCGGCCGCCACCGCCGCGCGGGCGGTGCAGGGCTTCGAGGGCGCGGTCGCTTCGTAGATGCTGGCGCGATGAGCCCGCTGGACGGCGAGAACCGCCAGGCATGACCCATGCCATCGGAGGCCTCAGCGGCGACGATCTCGTGCTGGCGGCCAGGATCGACACGCTCGATGGCTGACGAGGGCATCGCGCCCATCGCCCCCTCCCAGCCGCCCGAGGGCTACTTCGCCGTCCGGGGACTGCGCGGCAGCCCCTGGAGCGCCGCTCCGGGCACCTGGTTCCCCCCTCACCGCCACGGGCGGACCAAGCATCTCTTCGTCACCCGGGGCAGCATCAGCTTCAACGGGACCGAGCTGTTCGCACCGGCCGGGGTCCGGATCAGGGCCGGGACCGAGCACCAGGCCTGGGTCGGAGAGGCGGGCGTCGACTGCGTGGAGGCGTTCGAGCCCGAGGGTTAGGGGCTCGCGGCACCCGCGCCGCTCCCTCGCTCTGCGCTGACGGGTGGACCCGGTATCCTCTGCGCCCATGCCGCCGCTTCCACCAAGCCCGGGCGCCTGATGGAATCGCTGCGCGACCTCGCCCAGCTCCACCTGTTCACGGATCCGCTCTACGACCAGAACTGCTACGTCCTGCGCCGCCGGGACACGGAGCACTGCCTGGTGATCGACCCCGGCCTCCAGGCCGACGCCGCGCTGCTGTTCCTGGACAAGGAGGTGCTGGGCTGTGACCGGATCCTGCTCACCCACGGCCATCCCGACCACGTGGTCGGAGTGCCGGCGCTGAAGGCGGCGCTCGGCTGCCCCGCCGCCATCCATCCCGACGACCGCTGGCTGCTGGGGCAGGCGGGGACGTTCCCCGGGATCCCCGCGGGCACCCCCGAGGTGGTCTGCGAGGAGGACCTCGCCGACCGGCAGGTCATCGCCTGGCGCGGGCTGGAGGTCGCGGTGCTCCACACCCCGGGGCACACTCCCGGCTCCGTCTCGTTCCTGGTCGGTCCGGACCTGCTCGCCGGCGACACCCTCTTCCGGCGCAGCGTGGGCCGCACCGACCTCCCCGGCGGCTCCTGGGAGACCCTGCTCTTCTCGATCCAGGACCGCCTCTACGCACTGCCGCCGGAGACCGTCGTCCACCCCGGCCACGGTCCGGCCACGACCATCGGGGAGGAGATGCGCGGCAACCCCTTCGCCCTCCACCCCACGTTTCGCTGAGGCTTCAGCCGCCGCGCCGGAGCAGCTCCAGAAGGTCGAACACGATGGCCCCGGTCACCCCCCAGACGGTCCGGCCGGCCATCTCGTAGTGGTGGACGAGGCGTTTCTCGGCCCCCTCGCCCCACACCTGAGCGCGGTGGTCGGCCTGCATCAAGCCGGCCAGGGGCAGCCAGAACCACTCCGCCACCTCGTTGCCGTCACCGCGCACGGTGAACGGGCGTCTCTGGAGGCCCGCGATCGGCGTCAGCCAGAGGTCCGAGCGGTGGGTGAGACGCGCGGGCAGGCGGCCGATGATCTCGACGTCGGCGGCGTCGAGGCCGACCTCCTCGCCGGCCTCGCGCAGGGCGGTGGCGACCAGGTCGCGATCCGCCGCCTCTCGGGAGCCGCCGGGAAGGCCGATCTGGCCGGCGTGGAGGCGGAGGTGGTCGGCGCGGCGGACAAAGAGGAGGGGGAGGCCGTCCTGCGCCGGGTCGAAGAGCAGGAGCACGGCCGCCTCACGCTTGCCGGCCGGGGGTGGCAGCGCCGGCGCCGGATCGGCGAGGGCCCGGCGCAACCGCTCGACGAGCTCGCGGGTCATGGTCCCACTATGCGTCGCGGCGCGCCCCCCCGCGGCAGGCCGCGTGGGGCTCAGCGGCGGGGCGGCTCCTGCCGGAGCGCGCTCTCCAGACGCCAGAGCGCGTCGGCGTGGGCGATCGCCTCGCCGAGCAGACCGGCGAACCGCCGCTGCCGGAGGTAGCGCACGGTGGCCTCGGTCTCGGCGGCGTCCGCCGCCATCTGCTCCGGGCTCCTGGCGGTCATCCTCGTGGTCTCCTCTAATCTTGCAGCGGTGCGGCGGCCGGCCACCCGCGCAACGTACGCGGCCCGGAGCGGGTTGCGGGTCACGTGCGATCCGAGGCTTGATGAAGGTTGGTGAAGGGCCGCCAAGGCGGTGCCACGAGCTGTGACGGGGAGAGACGCGGTGTGGGTGAAGGGGCGGCGGAAGTGTCATCGGACACGCCGCTGCCACGACCGGTGACGGAGCGCGAACCGCGGGTGTGCCCGCTCTGCGGCGGCGCTCTGCGTCTCTCCCACCGCGAGTACGCGGGGGGCAGGCGCTCGGTGCGCGTCCTGCGCTGCACGGCCTGCGGCACCCAGGTCCGCGGCCAGCCTCAGGACGACGACGCGCGGCCGCGGCCGGCGCTGCCGGCTCGCCGCCGCCCCCTGCCCGACGGAGGCCATCCGGAGAACCCGGTCCTCGACGAGGCCACCGCCGAGCGGCTGCGTCAGCTGCTCGGGGATGAGGCCACCAGCCCCGACATCTGAGCCGGCGCCGGTGCGGGCGTCCGTCCACCCTGTGTGAATCGGTCAAACCAGGCCACAACATGCCGGTTGACCTGATCGCGGTCGACGTCGACGGAGATCCCATGCCCGCTGCGCGGGAGCATCCGCCGCTCCACGGCGGCGCTGCAGAGCAGGCGCCGCTCGATCTCCACCGCGTTGGCGGGGGCGATCACCCGGTCCCGCTCCCCGTGGAAGATGAGCACGGGGGCGCGCACCGACACCAGCTCGCTCCGGACGCGGGCGAGCAGGCGTGCCAGCTCGTGGATCGAGCGGGTGGAGCGGCGGCCGTACGACCAGAGCTCCTCGATGCCCTCGCGCCGGTAGAGGTCGACGTCGCCTCCGGGCCGGTCCCAACGGACCACGTGCTTGGCGATGGGCAGCATCCGGGGCCTCCAGCCGCTCAGCCAGACCGGGGCAGCCAGGCAGGCCAACGCCGAGATCCCCGGGTCGCTGGCGGCGAGGTGGAGGGCGAGGCTGCCCCCACCGGATTGGCCGGCGATCGCCACCTGGTCGCACTCGGCGCGCAGCTCGGCGAGTGCCGCCTGCGCGGAGGCCGCCCAGTCCTGCCAGCGCGTCCTGGCCAGATGCTCGGGGGTGGTGCCGTGGCCGGTGAGCAGCGGTCCGTAGCAGCGCCAGCCGTCCCGGACCAGCGCCTCGCCGAGCCGGCGCAGCTCGGGCGGGGTCCCGGCGAAGCCGTGCAGCAGGAGGGCGCCCCGGCGGCCCTCGCCGATCCGCCACGGGGCGACCACGGCGGGGTCGAAGGGCGCGTCGCTGCGTGCTGCCATGTGTCGAGTCTCGTGGGGATGGTACCGTGCGCCTGCCATGACCGACTCGCTGGTGAGCGCCCTCAACCGGGTTGCCGAGGGGAGTGACCTCGACGCCGCGACGGCCCGGGCGGTGATGGACGACTTCTTCGAGGGCGTGGCCACGCCCGCCCAGATGGGCGCGTTCCTGGCCGCGCTGCGGGTCAAGGGTGAGACCGTCGAGGAGCTCACCGGGATGGTGGAGTCGATGCGCCAGCATGCCGTCCGGGTGCGGCTCCGGGCTCCCGCCGTGGACACGTGTGGGACGGGTGGGGACCGCGCCGGCACCTTCAACATCTCGACGGCGGCGGCGCTGGTGGTTGCCGGCGCCGGATGCCCGGTCGCCAAGCATGGCAACCGCGCCCAGTCCTCCCGCTGCGGCAGCGCCGACGTTCTCGAGGCACTCGGAGTGGCCATCTCGCTGCCACCCGAGGGCGTGCTGCGCTGCATCGAAACGGCAGGGATCGGCTTCATGCTGGCCCCCGTCTACCACCCCGCCATGCGCCATGTCGCGCCGGTCCGCCGCGAGCTGGGCATCCGCACCGCCTTCAACATCATGGGGCCGATGGCCAACCCCGCCGGGGTCCGCCACCAGCTCATCGGCACTCCGTCCGCCACCCTCGCCGAGAAGATGGCGGGAGTGCTGAGCCGGCTCGGCCTCCGGAGGGCTGTCGTCTTCTCCGGGCCGGACGGGACCGACGAGCTGATGCTTCACGCTCCGTCCCGCGCCTTTGTCGTGAACGCGAGGTCGATCGCGGAGACCGAGATCGATCCTGCCCGCCTCGGGATCGCCGCGGCCGCGCCCGAGGCGCTGGCCGGAGGGGACGCTGCCGCCAACGCTGAACGGATGCGGGCGGTGCTGGGCGGAGAGCGCGGTCCGCTGCGCGACTGCGTCCTCCTCAATGCCGGAGCCGCCCTCTGGGCCGCCGAGCGGGCGCCCAGCGTCGAGGCCGGGATGGTGGCCGCGGAGGCGGCGGTCGACTCCGGCGCGGCCCTGGGCACGCTGGAGGCGCTGGTGCGCGTCTCCTCCGAGGCGGCGGCATGACGGCTGGGGGAGAGGTTCCCCAGCCGGCCGCACCCCGGGCTCGGCACCTGCTCACCCTCCAGGAGTTGGACGATCGGATCGCCCAGCTGGTGATCGAGGTCGCCGAGGTGGAGGCGAGCCTGGCCGGCGATGCCGAGCTGGAGCAGCTCCGCGACGCGGCCGGGGAGGCCGAGACGGTGCGGCAGGCGGCGGAGGAGAGCGGCCGTGCGGTGGAGCGCGAGCTGACCGGCGTCCGCCACCGGGCCCGCAGCCTGGAGCGGCGCCTCTTCGACGGCTCGGTCCGCAACCCCCAGGACCTGCTTGGCATGCAGCGCGACCTGGCCGCGATCAAGCCCCACCTCGACGACCTCGAAGGCCGTCTTCTGGAATCCATGGAGGCGACCGAGAGCGCCGACGCCGAGCTGGAGAGAGCGCGGGCCGCGGTGGCGGAGCGGGAGGCGGAGCGGGCGTCCCTGGAGCAGCCCCGCCGCGAGCGGCTGGAGACCGCCCGGGGCGAGCTGGAGGCGGCGCGCGGGGCGCGCGCCGCGGCTGCGGCTGCCACCGAGCCCGGCGACCTCCGCATCTACGAGCGGGTCGCCGCCCGGCGCCGGCCCGCGGTCGTCCACCTGGAGAGGGATAGCTGCGGCGGCTGCCACCTCCCGCTCGGCGTCCGCGAGGCCAATCAGGCGCGCGCCGGGACCCTCCTGGTGCAGTGCAGCAACTGCGACCGCGTGGTGGTCCGGTGAGCCGCTCCGGTCCCGGGTCCGGCGCCCCGCCCTCCGCGGCGACGGTCATCGCCTACTCCGACGGGGCCTGCTCGGGGAATCCGGGGCCGGGTGCATGGGCGTACCGCCTGGAGTGGCCCGACGGCCGGGTGGAGGAGGAGGCGGGCGCCGATCCCGCCACCACCAACAATCGCGAGGAGCTGAAGGCCGTGCGCGAGGCGCTCCGGGCCATCCGACGCCGGATCGGCACCGATCCCGCCTGGCGGATCGTCATCCGCACCGACAGCCTGGGAGCGGTCAACTGGCTGACCCGGCGCTGGAAGCGCAACGCCAACCTCGATCTCTTCCCCGGCATCGACCCCCTGATCGACGCCCGGGTCGTCTTCGAGCACGTGCGCGGTCACGCCGGCAACACCGGCAACGAGCGGGTCGACACGCTCGCAGTCGCCGCCATCCGGGAGATGGTGAGCCGCACCGGCAGCTGAGCTCAGGGAGCTGACGCGCCCGGGGTGCTCAGCGCTCGGGGCAGTTCGGCTGTGCGCCGGACCTCACCGCGCGGGGCTCCGACGCCGTCCCCGTCCCCGGCGGAATGACCACGACGCGGTCGTCTCAGGCCGTGACCTTCCGCCGCTAGACGAGGGCCGCTCCCAGCACGAGGAGCCCGCCGAA
>Ga0326727_10011419_pt1 | contig 20677 bp, 15 predicted proteins | sample MB2enrmetagenome_FD_207643 | JGI IMG/M metagenome (GOLD analysis project Ga0326727, IMG submission 207643) | Lab enriched peat soil microbial communities from McLean, Ithaca, NY, United States - MB29MY | ecosystem: Environmental > Terrestrial > Soil > Wetlands > Peat | place: USA: New York...
ATGGAAGGCGTTGGTTAGGAAATTCAGGGAAACTGCGCAACGACAAGATGGTGCGTGTGGTGTCGTGCCACGGCGCTGTTGCTACGCGGCGATTCCTCGACGGAGACTTACCTCCACCGCGATACCCCTCCAGGAAAAACAACCATCCCGACTTCGGGAATGCTGCCCGTATCAGTGCCTTCCGCACTGGAATAAACCAACGGACCGCAAGCGCGGGCATGGCACCCAATTTACTCCGCCAGCAGCAGCGTGCCCCAGCGCTCCGGATGCGCCGTTGCGCCGGACGCCTTGGAACCGGGCCAGTAGGCCTCGCGGCTGGACTGTTTGCCTTGGATGGTCAAGTTCAGGTTCAGCCCAAGTCTGCCGCCGACTTCGGGATGATAGTTCTCGATCTGATCGGCCGGGAGCAGGAACTCCAGCACATACCCGTCGGCCGTGCGCGCGGCGACGCCCCGGACGGCGGGAATGTCATAGCGCGTGGCGGGAATCTCGTCCTTCATCTTCCAGCGGCCCAGGTAAACGCGGCCGGCGTCAACCAGCGGCACGAGCCAGAACTGGTGGTCGCCCGCAGCCGCGCGGCGGGGCTGCTTGTTGTCGGCCGTGTCGAGGAAGAGTTCCAGCGCGTCGCCGGCCCAGAAACTCGTGGGGTCTTTCACCTGCAGCTTGGAGTCGTGTACCGCCAGCGCGCCGTAGATGCCTTCCTTGGCCCAAGCCAGGTGAACCGCGGCGTTGGACTCCCCCGCGGTGGAACCCAGCATCCAGGCGGGCAGTTGCGTCTCCGGCGGCCAGTCGTCCAACTTGCCGTCGAGCTTGATGTTCCTGGCCCGGTGGATCGCGTATTGGCTGGGAATCAGGGCCCGCGTAAGCCGCTTGCCGGGGCCGAAGTCGAGTTCGATTTGAGCCGTCTCCTGCGGCTTCCAGTCGGCGCTCCACTGAAACTTGCAGACCAGGGGCCGCACTTCCTGGGGCTGGAGGTCGGCGATGGGAATCTCCGGCGTGAGGGCCTGCCACGAGCCCGGCAGGTGCATCCGCAAGGTGCCGCTCAGGGCCTTGGCCGAGCGGTTGCCGACCTGGACGGTGACTTGCGTCTTGCCCGGCCGGCCCTCCAGCGGCCCGACCTCGACCGTCAGCGGAGACTGGACCAGCACCTTGACGGGGATCCTCTTAATCTGTCGGTCTCCCTCGGAGACGATGAACTTCACATCCTTGAATCCTACTAACGCGTTGGTGGGCACGGTGAAGGAAAACCCGGCCTGCACGGATTCACCCGGCGCGAAAGCAAGAGCCATTTCGCCGCCATCTCCCCACCCTTGGGGCAGAACACACCTGATTCGGCAGTATATCCACTCGTCACGGTTGTTCGCGATGCGGACGGGGGAGGGCACCATGTCCCCGGCGGCCGCGGCAACTAGATGCGGCGTTTCCAGGCTGTAGGCGGTCTGGCGGTACAACGGGTCGCTCTTGCTCAGCCCGACGGCGTAAATCGGGGCCATCGTCAGCCGCACGGCGGTCCCGTCGATCTTGTTGCCCAGGTAGTCCTGGACCCGGTCGGCCTGGAAACGCACGGTGGGACCATCGTCGCCTTGGATCGTCCAGAGCGCGGCGACGAGCTTGCCCTGGTTTTCAAAGACGTAGCCGCAGGTGTTTTCACCGGCATCCAGGTCGCCGACGTAGCTCGGATCGGGCAGCACGCTCGTCAGGCCGGCCAGCGAGCACAACGCAAGCTTCGGCTCACCCGCGGCAGTGAGCAGGCCGCAGCCGTCGAAGAACTGCTTGGGGTCGGGGGCGTCGAAGTTGTAGAACCAGAAGGCCTTGTCGGTGCCGGCGGCCATGGCCGTCATCCATGCCCGCGGCAGGAACACCGCCTGTTGGTACGGCGAGACGGCCGGCCCGGCCAGCGTGTCCCAGCCGAACTCGGTGAGCCAGGACTGGCGGTGCTTGCCGTCGGCCTGTGCCGCCCGCTTGACGGCCCGCAGGTCGTCGAAGAGCAGGCTCGGCAGCTTGCCCTCGGAGCCCATGTTGAAGTTGCCCAGGCAGGTCTCGGGGGCGTCGGTGCCGCAGTAGTGGTGCGAATTGACCACGGCGATCCGCTCGAAGTCGCCGCTCTGGACGCAGCGCCGCACGCGCTCGGGCCAGATGCCGGCCCGGCCGTTCTCCACCGCCGTCAGCTCCCCGCCGCCCAGCAGATAGAGGATGTTGGCGAACTGCCTGTGATACGCGCGGTAGTTGGCCCAGTCGATCTGCTGCTCGACTTTCCAATTGTCGGCCGGCAGGTCGTATTCGTTGTTCAGCTCCCAGTATGCAATCTGGGGGAACGCATTGATGATGTTGCTGATCTCCCTGGTCCAGATGCGATCCGGCCCGATGCGGCCGGCGACTTTGCCGTTGACGACTTCGGGATGCTGCATCGACTTCTGCAACACGGGCAGGCACTTGCCGCCCACATCCACGTACGCGCTGACGATCTTGGGAAAGTTGGGCCAGCCGGCGTAGCGGCCGTCCTCGCCCCTGGCCCGCAGCAGCCAGTCATAGCTGAAGGCATACTCGCGGAACCAGACGATGCCCGCCTTGCGAAAGGGCACCAGCGCGATCTTGGCGCCGCTGTGTACGTTCAGCCCGTAAGGCGAGGCGAGCTTTTGCTGCTCGCTCAGGTCCTTGCCGGCCGGAAGGTACGCCAAGATCATCTGCTCGGCGCGGTCGGTGCCGTCGGACAAAGTCAACTTGGCGCTGAGCGTATAGAGCCCGAACCGCGGGGTCGCCAGCGGCGCAGCGATGCCGGCGGAGCTGTCGACGCTGACCGCACGATCGAATTGAGCGACGCCCTTGCCGGCGGCGTCGCAGAGCCGGCAGGCCAGCTTGCCGGTCAGCCTGCCGGGTTTCCAATTCCGCAGGCGAATCTGCACCTGCGGCCGGCTGCCGCTGAAGACGTTGCCCTCCTGTCCGCTGGTCATGTCCACCGAGACCAGCGGAGTCCGCGGGCACTCTTTCAGCGCCCTGGCCGGATTGGGCGGCTTGGGCTCGGACCTCCAGCTCGTCAGCACGCCCGTCTTGGGATCGACGTCCTTAATGTCCGTCTCGACCTCGATCTGGCCGACCTGGATATGGACGGTGTTCTTGGCGTTGCGGGCTTCCCAGTTGTGCGTGGTGATGCCGCTGATGCGCACGGGCCGCACCCAGGCAGCCGGCACCTGGAACGTCGCCGTCTTCCAGTTGCCCGACGGATCGGGGCGGAGGTCCCAGGAAAGGTAGCTGCCGCCAGCCTGGTCGCGGCCCCAGCCGTCGACGAAGTCCAGCTTCAGGGCGTAACGGCCGTCGCTGATTTTGTAGCGCAGCGTCACGCTCTTGGCGTCGCCGGGAATCCACAGCGGCGCGACGGGGTCGGCCGTAAAATGCTCGAAGCCGTTGCCGGAGAAGGCCACGTCGAGCTTGAGGCTTGCGGCCGTCTGGCCGTCCGCCGCCGGCTCGCTCACCAATGAGGTCTGCCCTTTGGCGTTGCTCCATTGGTCCGGCGCCCAAGCGGCCTGTTGGAAATCCTCGGCGACCTTGCTGACCAGCGGGGTGTGATCCAAGTCGCCAGCCGCGGCCGCAGCACAGCAGAGCCAACCGAGCAGCCCCACGGCGATGGTGGCTGTGCTAATCATCTGTTGCTTCTCCCCTTCTGCCAATGGGCATCCGCTTGCTTACTCGGCGAAGACGCCCGACTCAGGTTTCTCGACCAGCAAGTAGTCTTTGTATCGCATGCTCAGCGAGACGGTGTGCTCCCCGGCGTTGAAGTTGATCACCTCGTTTTCGCCGAGCCGCTGGTCGCAGAGCGTGGGCAGGCCGAACAGGCTGCCGAAGGGCGGAATGGAGCCGGGCGCCAGGCCCGTCATTTCCAGGACCTCCTCGCGACTGGCGAACCGCAGCTTCCGCCAGCCCTTGGCCCGGCGGACGGCGCCGCTGTCCAGCTTCCGATCCGCCGGGAGCACGAACATTACGAAGCCCTCCTGGCCTTTACAGACGAGGGCCTTGGCCCCGCTGGCCAGCGGAGTGCCGCGCACGCGGGCAGCCTCCTCGCTGGTGTAGACCGGCTCATGGCGGAGCACCTGGAACGCGACCCCGTGCTCCTGCAACAGGCTTTCGACGCGCTGGAAGACGGAAGGCGGCATGGCGGGGTCCCGGGGGTCCTGGCAAGTAGGCATACTATCATCCCATAGCCAGAGGACACGCTCAATGGGGTGCATTCCCGTTTCTGCGCGCGGGTATTTCGGCCCTTTTCCCACAAACCGGCCGCGGCGGCCTGCTGGGGCGATGTGGAGCCCGGGCCCGAGGCTCGTTTCGCCCGGTATTTTGCGGGCCGCGAGGGGCGCGCGAGGCGCGCAGAAACGGGAATGCACCCCGCTCAATGGGGCGCGCAGCCGGCACGCGGCGGCAAGAAAGGCTCACTGTTCGGTGCAGGCGGGCCGGGAAGCCTAACGCCGCGCCGGCCCAGCGGATTGCATCCCGCGTGCGGAAAGGTCTTGGACCTGCGTTCGCACAACATGTGGCCGAAGCCCCACCGCGGACCGGCGCCGGCTCCCTGATCCGTTGTGTCACTCCTTTGCCGGCCGCACCAACACGCCACGCTTTTCGTCCCATTTGAGGTTCGCGCGGTTCTCCTTCCACCACTGCTTCAGCTTCTCGATGGAACCCTGCTGCTCCGCGGCCGTGGAGCTGAGGAAGCGCGGCGCGTCGGGAACTACTTTCGTGAACGCCTCCGCCGCCTCGTCGCAGACCCGCGTGGGCGGAGGCACATCGGGAGCTGCTTTCGTGGGCGCCCCTGCTGGTACCTCGTAGGCCCTTTTCGGAGGAACCGTCGTTTCCACCTTGCGAACGTACCCTGTGGAACCTGGAATATAGGGGAGTCTCAGCACGAATTGGTCATCGAACAGCTCGGGCAACGCACGGACCGCCTTTTCCATCCGAAGCGAGGGAACGTCACGAATCGCCCTGTCGCGCAGATATGGATTCTGCCCACGCAGGCATTCATAGATCGCTTCGCGCGAGGTTGGCGTATTGCAGCGCCAAAGAAAGGACATGAGGTTGTCATATTCGCAATTGAGCCACTCTGACCCTGCGCCTTTGAGCAAGCGATCCTCGGTCTCCTTGGCCATCGCCTCCAGGCCACTCGGATCGCCGAGTGCCCACAGGCCCTTCGCCCCGTCGATTCGCACCCACAGCGGTGCGTCGTGGACGGCACTGGCGAACACGGACTTCTCACTGGTCGCGGGGGACTTCAACAGCCTCCAGAGAATCTGAGTCTTGATGTTATACGTCTCGTCGAAGTGTTCTGCCCCCTCCCGCCCCTTCGGAAGATGATGGTAAGCCTTGGCGAGCAAAGGATAGCTCGCTTTCCCAAGTCGGCGGTAAAGTGACTCGATTGCCATGGACCGACCCCCGCCAAGGGCCGTTGACCCCGAAAGCAGGGCCTGTGTCGCCCATTGCACTTCATCGGAACCCTTGTTTTGCTCCCACCAAGCGGCTACTTCGCTGCGAATTTTCTGCTCTTTCATCTGTTCCACGTCGGTGAGCTTGGGCACCGACGTACCGCCTCCGGAGAACTCTCCGAAGGACCTGCACGCGATGTGCTCGATGACGTCCAGCGCGGCGTCCTGCACAAGCCAGTGTCTCTCCTCCCACGTTGCCCACCTCGTGGAGTGAATCTGCGTGTTGACACGGGAATCCAAGGCGCGAAGAAGTTGGGGCATCGCGGATCGCCCGAGCTTGACAAGCTCTTGGCGTGGGGTCCACTCGGGTTCTTTGGAATAGAGTGTGTCGCCCCGGAGAAAGAAAACATCACCATCAAACCACGACTCGTTCCTCAGTTGAAAGACACAGTAGCGAACCTTCTCGTCCAGCGTTAGGCGGTCAAATTCTTTCTTCCACGCCTCGCGCTTCTCGTCTTCACCAACACGGAAAGGGGCCGTCTGGTCATAGGGGCCGAGGCGTTCCGACAGTTTGCTGCCAACCGGACCATCAGGCGCGGCGGCAAGTTGCTGGTCCGCCGCGATCACGGCCAGCGTATAGCCGAAGACGATCAGGCCGAAGACGATGCGTTTCATCCGTCCAAGCTCCTCGCCTCGCCGGGGGCTATTGAGCAGATCCTCCCGAGTGCCAACCGTGGCAAACGAAGGGCCAACCTTGATCCAGCACCTACCGCTGCCCGATGGACGCGCTCCGGCGCAACTTGCCGTATTGTCGGGGCGATCCGGCATCCCGACAAGGGGTGGTAACCGCCCCGCGCGCGGCCATCCCGTCAGGTGGTCGTAGCGTCCACAAGGCCCCCAATATTATTCGCGTCGGTCCTGGGTTGAGCCCCACCTCCGGGCGACCGCAGCCGGCGAGATTCAGGCTTTCACCCCCCCGGCACCCGGAGGCAAGTTGTCGGCGCGTGCCGTGGCTATACGTAAGTCACTGTATGCCAAGCGGTTGCGATTGCTCTTGGGTGCAAGCCTTATTGACAGGAACTAGCCGGCGGTATACGGTTGCAGATGCTTTTCGCATGGCATCCCTGGAGCCAGCCAAGGTTTGGGGGAACGCACAACCGACAACGGTTGCGTGTCCTTTTTTCAGAAGGGCCCTACCTATGAAGCGACAGAAGACGGTTCGGTTCAGCGGCCCCGCGGCACAAATGGTGTTGGGCGGGATGCTCGCCGCGGGCCTGGTGTGGGCGTTGGCCGCGCTGGCCGAGGGGCCGCCCAAGACGCCGCAGGGCAAGCACGGCGAGGCGGGCATGGAGGAGCAATTGGCGGAACTCCAGAAACTCCAGCCGGCAGGCGACGTGACCGAGCCGCCCGCCGGTTTCGACCCGGTCGTCTGGGCGGCGTTCATTCCCGAAGACAACAAGCCGACGCCCCAGCGCATCGCGCTGGGACGCAAGCTGTATTTCGACACGCGGCTCTCGCGGGACGGCTCCGTTTCCTGTGCGACCTGCCATGACGTGACGCGCGGCTTCACCGATCAGCGGGCAGTCTCCGAGGGCATCAAGGGAAAGCTCGGCAAGCGGAACGCGCCGACGACGCTCAACGTGGCCGTGTTCCAAATGCTCTTCTGGGACGGGCGGGCTGCCACCTTGGAGCGGCAGGCCGGCATGCCGATTCTCAATCCCGTGGAGATGGGCATGCCCGATGAAGCCACCACCTTGAAGGCCATCCGCGACCTGCCCGAGTATCAGCAGGCCTTCAAGGACGCCTACGGCCGGGAGGTGAACTACCGCGACCTGGAGCGGGCGATCGCGGCCTTCGAGCGGACGCTGGTTTTCGTGGACTCGCCGTTCCAGCGGTTTCTGGGGGGCGATGCCAAGGCCATCTCGCCCCAGGCCAAGGCCGGCTGGGAGCTGTTCAACGGCCGCGGCCGCTGCGTGGCCTGCCACCAGATGAATCCGTCCAACCCGCTGGGCACCGACAATCGCTTCCACAACGTGGGCGTCTCGGCCCGGCACCAGAATTTCGAGGAATTGGCCACGCAGGCGCTGGCGGCGCTGCAGGCAGACGCTTCGGAGCAGAAGCTGGACGAGCTGACCGTGGCCACCGACCTGAGCGAGCTGGGGCGGTTCATGGTCACGCACAACCGCGCGGAGATCGGCGGCTTCCGCACGCCGCAGATCCTGAACGTGGGCATCACCGCGCCCTACATGCACGACGGCTCCATGAACACGCTGTGGGACGTGATGGATCATTACAACAAGGGCGGCGAGGCCAACCCGTTCCTCGACGGGGGCATCGAGCCGCTGGCCTTGAGCGAGGCGGAGATCGACCAACTGGTGGCTTTCTTGTTCACGCTGACCGACGTGCGCTTTGCCGCGGAGAACCAGCGGCAGTTCGCGCGGCAGCAGGCCGTCGCCAAGAAGGACCGCCCCTTCCGCGACAATGCGCTGGCCCTGCGCCGCACGCTGCCCTTCGAGCAGCGCGTGGAAGGCGGCAAGAGCACCCCCAAAGACAAGGAGTGATCCGCAATGGCTGTTCATAGAACGTCTGTACAAAACGACGTTTTGCGAAGGGACGGAGTCCGCGCGACGAGGGCTTCTGCCAGAGGCTTCAAAAGCGTGGAAACCAGGTATCTCGCAGAGCGCTCCGCGTTGTTTTGCGGATTGCGGAATCTCGACCGCCGCAGCTTCCTCAAGGTGTCGGCGGCGGCCCTGGGCGCGACGGCCGGGCTGGCGGCCCCGCATTCGTTCACGCCGGTGTGCGTGGCCGCAGACGCCGAAGACGCCGGCGCGAAACCGGCCTTCAAGTTCGCCTATATCTCGGACTCGCACTTGTACGAGAAGAGCGTCAACGACCGTTTCGTGCGCGGGCTCCTGCGCGGGGTCGACGACGTGAACCACCTCGACCCGCAGCCCGATTTCGTCTTCTACGGGGGCGACTTGGCGCAGCTCGGCCAGCCCGCACAGCTCGACCTGGGCGCGCAGATCCTCAAGAACGTCAAGGCCCCGCTGCGGGTCATGGTCGGCGAGCACGACTGGTACTTCGACATGGGCCAGAAGTGGCAGGAGCTGTTCGGCAAGCCGACCTACTCCTTCGACCACAAGGGGGTACACTTCGTCGTGCTCAACAGCGTGGTCGAGCGCGACTTCTGGACCGCCAGAAAGATGTCGCCCCTGGAGCGCATGAAGACCGTGGCCGGCCTGGACAACGGCGTGCAGAGTTCCTTCACGGTGGGCGAGGAGCAGCGGAACTGGCTCAAGGAAGACCTGGCCAAGCTCGCGGATGACGCCCGGCTGATCGTCTTCTCCCATTCGCCGCTCTACAAGTTGTACAAGAAATGGAACTTCTGGACCGACGACGCCGAGGAGGTGCAGGCGATCCTCAAGCGGTTCAAGCAGGTGGTGGTGATTCACGGGCATACCCACCAATTGCTGACCAACCGCGTCGACAACATCCATTTCCACGGCATGCTCTCGACGGCCTGGCCTTGGCCGTACGCCCCGGAGGGCATGCCGGAGCTGACCATCCAGATGAGCCGGCCCGACCCGTTCGACCCCAACGACGGCTGCGGCGACGGCGAGGTCCGCGTCCACGCGGACGGTTTGATCGACAAGGTCTACAGCCTGTGGAACCGCAATCCGATCACCGTGAGCAGGGCCTACACCGTCAGTTGGGGCAAAGAGAGCGTTCCGCCGAAGCCCAACCGCGTTTCCTACTGACATGTATTAGGCACACGCCGTGTGCCGTCGCCCGCAGGCGGGTACCCGGCCAACGGCACACGGCGTGTGTCTGATACAAGAAGGAGCCGAACCATGAGACATACGTCGATCCAATGCCGTGCGGGCGCGGCAAGCTGCATTCTGCTGGCAGGATTGCTCGCCGGGTGTGCCGACGACACACCGCAGCCCAAGCGGTCCACCGACGTGGATGAAGTCCGCGTCAAGGCTGCGACCACGGCCAAGGGCGATGAAGAAACCGTCCAGGTCGGCGCATGCGACGGCGCGAGCGCCGTCGAAGTCCCCAAGACGCTTACCGGCCAGGCCCTGGCCGAGAGCCTGATGGACCAATGGAAACGCAACCACCCCGAGGCAAACTGGGTGGCCGAGGAGAAAGAGCGGCACACGCTCCAGCCGCCGGCCGACAATTCCAAGCTGCTCAAGGGCGGCCAGGCCAAGGGCGACGCCTACGGCAACTTCACCGAGCGCGACCTCTTGACATGGGCCCGCGAGACGGAAAAATTCGCCGCCGAGGGCTCCCGGATCTTTCACGATGCCGATGCGCTGGGCAGCACGGTCGCCGTTTCCTGCGACATGTGCCACCCGCACGCGGCCAACACGCACCCCGAAACGTATCCCAAGTTCCAGGTGCAGTTGGGCCGCGTCGTGCTGTTGCGCGACATGATCAACTGGTGTGTCGAGAACCCCGTGCGGGCCGCCAAGTTGGACCCCGACGGCCCCAAGATGCGGGCCTTGGAGGCCTACATCCTGGCGCAACGCAAGGGCATTATGATGAACTACGGGAAGCACTAGAGGCGCCCTTGCAGGTGCGCGGCGGTGCAGCGTGTTGCGTGGACGGGTTAGACGCGTAGGAAGAGTTGCGGCGAGGGCACCTCCACGCAAAGGCGCTAAGCCGCCAAGACGCAGAGCGACGATGGGGAAGGTATTATGCCCTGCGTCGCGCTACTAACGCCACCAAGCAGCTCCCTTACGTCCCTCCTCTTCTTCCCTTTGCGCCTCGGCGGCTTTGCGTTTTTGCGTAGAAACGACCACCGCATGACTTCATTTCCAGAAACTGCCCAGCATTCATCACGCTGCCCCACTCCCTTCCATCTCCCGAGCGGAGAGGCGAGTCCAACCACCGGAGGCCTTCCATGAAACTCCTCGTTGCGTTTGCCGCTTTCGCCGTGTTGGCGTCTGTTGCCCTGGCTGCCGATACGACGGGGTATCCCCGGCCGGAATTGCTGCTGGAGCCGGCCGACTTGGCAAAGCCGAAGGTTGCCGGGCAGTTCGTCGTTCTGGATGCCCGCAACCGAAAGGCGTTCGATGAGGGTCGCCTGCCGGGAGCACGCTGGGTCGATGCGGCGGCTTGGGCCAAGGCATTTGCCTCCGGCAAGGACGCCGAGGGATGGAGCCGCAGGATCGGCGGGTTGGGAATCGACGGTGCGTCCCGGGTCGTCGTATACGACAATGTCTTGTCGAAGGATGCTGCCCGCATTTGGTGGATCCTGCGATACTGGGGCGTGGAACATGCCTGTTTGCTCAATGGCGGGTGGGCGGACTGGAAGGCGGCCGGGGGCCTCATCGAGGACTGCCAGCCGGGGGCTCCGCGACCGAAGCCCTTCCAGGCGATACCCGAGGCGAAGCGCCTGGCCACGAAGGGGCAATTGCTGGACTCGCTGAAGAGCAAGAGCCTGCAGATCGTCGATGCCCGCTCTGAAAGCGAGTTTTGCGGAATCGACAAACAAAAGAACAAGCATGCCGGGGCCATCCCCGGGGCCAAGCACTTGGAGTGGATCGACTTGATCGACAAGAAAACTCAGCGCTTCAAGACGGCCGATCAGATTCGCCTTCTTTTTCGGGAAGCCGGCATCGCGTTGCAGAAGCCGACCGCGACCCACTGCCAGTCCGGCGGGCGGGCCGCAGTGATGGCCTTTGCGATGGAGTTGATGGGGGCCCCGGACGTGAGCAACTACTACCCGGGTTGGGGCGAGTGGGGCAACGCCGACGATACGCCCATCGTCGTTGAAAAGACGAAGAAGTGATGCCGGCACGCAGATCGCGTCATGGAACTGCCAACAACAGTCCCCTCTCCCTGCGGGAGCGACCATCTGCGATGGTGCCCGAGGGTGAGGGCGATCGACGAGAAACAGCCCCGTAGCCTGCGATGCGACTCGCCAAACCCTCACCCTCTGCCCCTCTCCCGGAGGGAGAGGGGAGACGACGGAGGACACGCACTCAATCAGGCGGCCGCGCGGCGGGCGGTGGGCAGGGCGGCGGGCCGAGCGGGCAGGGGGATCGTGTAGCTCCGGGCCGGCGGCGCGGCGGTGCCCGCCGCCCGGATCTCGGCGGCGGCGTCCTGCAGAATGCCGATGCGGAGGTAGATCGGGCGGAGGGCCCTGCGAAACCCGGGAAGCAGGGCGGCAAAGACCAGCGATCCGCCCACGCAGACCAGGCCGCAGCAGAGGATCGTCGGCAGGCTGCCGATCCGGCTGGCCAGGCAGCCCGAAAGCAGGCACCCCAGCGGGGCCGTGCCCACGAACGCCAGGGTTTGGAAGCTCATCACCCGGCCCCGCTTGTCGTCTTCCGCGATGGCCTGCAACAGGGTGTTGCTGGCAGCCATCTCGGCGACCATCGCGGCGCCGGTCAGCGCGAGAATGATTAGCGAGATCCAAAGGCTGTGAGAGAAGGCCAGCCCGATCATCCCCAGGCCGAAGGCCGCGGCCGCCAGGGCGATCACCTTGCTGAGGCCGACGACGCTGCGGCGGGCGGCCAGCGCGAGGCTTGCCGCCAGGGCGCCGACGCCCAGGGCCGAGGTCAGCAGGCCCAGCGTGTTCGGGCCGCCGCCCAACACTTCGCCGGCCACCACCGGCATCAGGACCATCAGGGGCATGGCCATCATGTTCACCACGCCCAGCAACACGAGGACGGAACGGATCGGTGTGCAGCCGGCCACGTAAGCGAGGCCTTCGCGGAGGCCCGCCAGGATCGGCTGCCCGGCGACCCGCTGCGCCCCGGCAGGGACCCGCATCGCCAGGAGCGACCCCAGCACGGCCAGGTAACTCAAGGCGTTCAGCAGGAAGCAGAGCCACTCGCCCGAGAGCCCGATCAGCAGGCCGGCCAGGGCGGGGCCGATCAGGCGGGCGGCGTTGTACGTCGACGAGTTCAGCGCGATCGCGTTGGGCAGGTCCTCGGGCCGCTCGACCATTTCGATCACGAAGCTCTGGCGGGCGGTCATGTCGAAGGCGTTGACCACCCCCACCGCTGCGCTGAGCAGGAGAATGTGCCAGACCGCAACCACTCCCGAGAGCGTCAGCACCAAAAGCGCCAGGGCCTCCAGCATCGCCAGGGCCTGTGCGGCCAGCACCGTGCGGCGGCGGTCCCAGCGATCCACCAGGACCCCGGCCACGGGGGTCGCCAGTGCCGCCGGAACTTGTCCGGCAAAGCCCACCAGCCCGAGCAGAAAGGACGAATGGCTCAGGCGGTAAACGAGCCAGATCGTCGCGACCTGCTGCATCCAGGTGCCGATGACCGAGATACCCTGGCCCCAGAAGAACAAGCGGAAATTGCGATGGGCCAGGGATCGCCCCATGGCCCAGAGCCAGGTCGTCTGCCGGCCGCAGCATTCTCCGTCGACTAGCCTCGTGTTGCCGATCTCTGCTTGCTTCACCACGGCCGGCCGCCTCGTCTCCGATGCCTTGTCCAGTGTGCGGGAGGGGGCGGATTATGGCGAAATGTCGCGGCCGGAGCAAGGCCAATTGGGAGCCGCCGGGGGCACGCAGGCTGGAACTTGTGGTGCAGGCGTCCCGCCTGCCCTGCAAATGCAGGCGAGACGCCTGCAGCACAATGGCGGCCGTGCTACCGCGCGGAGTCGGGCATCATGGCAGCCGCCGCCGCCGCGATCTCGCGCAACGTGTTGGCGGCAATCGCGCGGACTTCCGGATTCTCGTCCTCCAAGAGCGTACACAAGCTCGGCACCGCGTCCGGCCCCATGCTCGCCAACACGTGTGCCGCGGTAGCACGGACATAGCCGTCCCGGTCTCGCAGGCGCGCGGCCAGCGACGGTATCGCGGTCCTGGCCGGCGGACCTATGTCGTTGAGGGCCCGCAGGGCCGACAAACGCACGTCGGCGTCCACGTCCGCGAGGGCTTCGGCCAGCGCGGGCACGGCCGCGCGGGCTTCCGGCCCGATCTTCTGCAAGACCCGCGCGGCAAGTTCCCGCACCTGCGGATCCGCATCTCGCAGCCGTTGGCAGACGCATGGCACGGCGTCGGCCCCCAGATGCTCGAGTGCTTCAGAGGCCGTGATACGGACGTACCGATCCGGGTCGCGCAGCCGCTGGGCAAGGGCCGGTGCGGCGATTTTTGCCGCCGGCCCCATGGCGTGCAGGGCCGCAGCAGCGGCGTCGCGGACATCGGCGTTTGGATCGCAAAGCCGATCCCTGAGCGTCAAGACGGCCATGTCCACGAAGAGTTTCGCGGTGTCCTTGTCCTGCGGCGATGGACCATTCGGGTAGGCCGGCGACCCGCCGCCTTGAGGCGGTGTTTGACCGTAGCCGATCGAAATCGAGGCCGCCCAGGCGCCTAACAGGCAGAAGAAGCACTTCATGACTCGATTCCCGGATCGTAGGTAAACGCCCTGACTGACAGGTTTCGGGCCTTTCTTAATCCTAGCTCCCGCCTCGTGCCCACGCTCTGCGTGGGTACGCACTGTATGGCCGCTCCGCGGCCCCGGAGCACAAAAGGCAACACCTCAAACGAGTTGCGGCTACGAGGACGCAGAGCGTCCGCTCACTGCGTTACGACGCGGAGCGTCGTAACGAGGGCGCGAGACGGGTTGAACGAAGGTTTACACGGGGAGGCGGAGCATCCCCCTGCTGCGTTACCACGCGGAGCGACCGAACGAGGTTGCCGCGGGAAGGCCGGCGGAAGCCGCCCCGCTTGCTTGACTTGCGGAATCCGGCGGCTTAAGCTGCCTGCTCCAAATCCCACCGTGGGCGAGTCGGCCCCGCAACCGGGGCCGGCCGGCACAGGCGACCAACCAACCAGGAGGCTGCTATGAAGAGTGGAACGCTCGTCTCGCGTCGCGCGTTTCTGGGTGCGGCGGGGGCTGCGGCCGCGACGATCAGCATCGTGCCCAGGCACGCCGTGGCCGGCAGCGGCGAGACGCCGCCCAGCGAGAAGTTGCGGATTGCGTCGATCGGCGTGGCCGGCATGGGGGCGGGAGATGTCAACGACGTGAGCGGCGAAAACATCGTCGCGCTGTGCGACGTCGACCAGCGGCACGCCGCCGGGACTTTCGCCAGGTTCCCCAAGGTCAAGCGATACCGCGACTTCCGCGAGATGCTCGACGAAGTGGATAAGAAGATCGACGCCGTGACCGTCTCCACGCCCGATCATTGCCACGCCGTGGCCGCCATGGCCGCCATCCGCCGCGGCAAGCACGTTTACTGCCAGAAACCGCTGGCCCACTCCGTCTACGAGTGTCGCCAGTTGGCCGCGGCGGCAAAGGAGCACAACGTGGTCACCCAACTGGGGAACCAGGGGCACTCGTTCCAGGAAATCCGCATGTTCTGCGAATGGATTTGGGACGGCGCGATCGGCGACGTCCACACCATCCACGCGGGTTGCAACGCGATGAATTCGGGCCTGGGCGCACTGCCCGGGGTGAGGGCCGACGCGAAGCACGAGATCCCCGCCACCCTCGACTGGGATTTGTGGCTGGGACCGGCGCAATATCGGCCGTACCACCCCGCCTACTTGCCCGGGTCCTGGCGCGGCTGGGTGCCCTTCGGCAACGGCACCATCGGCGACTGGGCCTGTCACGTGGTCGACGGCGTCTTCTGGGCCCTGGACCTGGGGGCGCCCAAGACGATCCGCGCGGAGGTGAAAGACTACGACCCGCAGACCCAGGGCGACGCCTATCCCAAAGGCGAGATCATCACCTACGAGTTCCCGGCCAAGGGCGGGGCACCCGGTGTCTCGGGTCGCGGGCCGATTACCATGTATTGGTACAGCGGCACGGAAAGAATCCCGCGTCCCAAGGACCTGGAGCCGGGCCGCAGGGGCCCGGACACCGGCGCGGTCGTGCTGGGCAGCAAGGGCACGATCACCTACGGCTCGCACGGCTGCGGCGGCCTGCGGATCATCCCCGAGGCGAAAATGCAAGCCTACAAGCTCCCGCCCAAGAAGATCCCCCGGGCCAAGGAGCACCACCAGGACTGGCTGGAAGCAATCCGCGCCGGCAAGAAGGCCGGCTCCGATTTTTCCTACGGCGCGCGGCTTTCGGAGATCGCCATGCTGGGCGTGATCGCCATTCGCATGGCCGGCACGAAACTGGAGTGGGACGCCGAGAAGATGCAGTTCACCAACTGCCCCGAGGCCAACCGGCTGGTGAACCCGCCCTATCGGGAAGGCTGGAAGTTGTAGGCGGCGGCGCGATCGGCCAAGAGCAATGCCCGATCCGGGCACACCCGCCCGGCGGGAATCGAGCAATCGCCTGCCGCCAACCGCGCCAGCACTGCGGCCTTCTCGCTGCCGGTCACCAGCCAAAGGATGCTGCCGGACCGATTGAGGATCGGATAGGTCAACGTCATCCGCCGCCTTCCCTGGTAGACCCCGGTCACCGCCACGTCCGCATCGGTCACCTCCAGCACCGGATCGCCGGGCACGAGCGACGCGGTGTGGCCGTCGGGCCCGAGGCCCAGGTGTACCAGGTCGAGCCGCGGCGGCGAGCCGGCGATCTCCCGCAGGGCCTCGGCGTAGCGGACGGCCGCGGCCTCCAGGTCTGCCGCCTCCACCGGCATGGCGTGAATCTGCTCGGGACGCAGCGGACACCGCCCAAGCAGGCTGTCCTGCAAGTGCGTGAGGTTGCGGTCCGGGTGTCCCACGGGGGCCACACGCTCGTCGACCTGGACCACCTCGACGCCTTCCCAGGGCACCTCAACTTCCGCCAGGGCACGGAGCATCAGCCACGGCGTGCGGCCGCCGCTTACGCCCATGACGAAACGGCCGCCCGCGGCGATGGCCGCGCGGGCTTCCGCGGCAATGATGGCGGCAGCCGCCCGGGCGACCGCATCGGCATCGGCAAGGACTTCCATCCTCATGGCGGCTCTTGAATCTACCTGAACCAACAGCGCGATCCAATTGACCGGGGCCGTACAATCAAGTCAAGCGGGGCTGGGCGAAACCGGCCGGCAAGGCCACGCGCTCTTGCTGGCCCAGAAGGGGGGAAGGAGGCGGGCACCCCCCGTTCCCAATCTGCGGGAGGGGCAGTAAAATCGGAGACGCAGGTGCGATACCGCATGGCTGGCAACCGAATCACGATGTTCTTCGCAAAGGAGAAAACCCTATGAATCGTATGTGGCTCTTCAAGGCCCTCTTGCTGTCCTCAGCCCTGACCCTGGCACACGGCGGGGAGCCGGTGCCGGGGCCCGTCGGCAATCCTCGCCCGTACCAACCCGCCGTAGCCGCGCCGACGACCGCGGTCTATGGCGGCGGTGGCTGGGCGGGCGACTCGGGGGGCACCACCGTTGCCGGAAGCGCCCTGCAGGGGATGTCGCAGGTGATTAGCGCGGCAGGGCAATACAACCTGAACACGTCCGCCGCCGCCATCAACATGACCCAGGCCCAGAGCAATGCCATGCAGAACCAGGTCCAGGCGGTCAACACCTTCTGGGAGACGCGAAACATCGGCCGGGCGCAACGCGCGGCCGAGCGCGGGCCCAATCTGACCCCCGAGCAGATCGCCCGCATCGCCCGCGACGGCGTGCCCCGGGCACTCACCCCCAGCCAAATGGACCCGGTCAGCGGCAAGCTGAATTGGCCGGACGCCCTGATGGATGAAAGCTTCGAGCCGCAGCGCACCGAGTTGGATCAGATCTTTGAGAAGTGGGCCAAGTACGGCAGCCTCAACTACGTGGAGCGGAAGCAGGTCCGCGAGACGGTAGACACGATGTTCGACGGGTTGAAGGCACAGATCCGCCAGGTCCCGCCCCAGCTCTACGCGTTTTCCCGCAGTTTTCTGCAGAGCCTGGTTTACGCCGCAACCAAGACCACCCTCCAATAGAGAATCTCACAGACCGGAGTTTGCCCATGATTACGAGAAGGCTTGTCTGGATTTGGACCGCGTTGGGATGCCTGGCGATGGCCGGCTCGGGGGTTCGGGCCGCCGAGGTCTCCGTGGCGGAGCTGATCGGCGGCTTGAAGTCTGCCGATGAGGCCGCCCGGCTGAAGGCCGTCGACCAGTTGGGGGCGTGCGGCGAAAAGGCCGCGGAGGCCGTCACCCCGCTGACGGAGTTGCTCAAGGACGGCTCGGCCAAGGTCCGCGCCCGGGCGGTCTGGGCCCTCGGAGCGATCGGTGCGGCGGCCAAACCGGCCGTGCCGGCCATGGCGGACCTCCTTAAAGACCCGGACGAGACCGTCCGCCGCATGGTCGTCCAGGCGGTCCAGGCCATTCGCCCGGGCTCGGCGGTGGCCGTGCCGTTGTGCGTCAAGCTGCTGGAGGACCCGGACCCGGCGGTGCGGGCCCGCGTCCTCTCGGCAATTGCCCAGGCCGGCGAGAAGGCCGTGCCGTCGCTAATCAAGGCGTTGCAGAACGACAAGGCGACGTACTGGGCGTGCCTGGTGCTCCGTGAGATCGGGCCCGACGCCAAGGACGCCGTGCCGGCCTTGACTGAGAAGCTCAAGGATCCGCGGCCCGAAATCCGCCGCGAGGCCGCGCTCACCCTGGGGGCCATGGGCCCGGCCGCCGAGGCCGCCATCCCGCAGATCGCCGCGCTGTTGGCAGACGAACACGCCCGGAATGCGGCCACGTTCGTGCTGGGCGAGCTCGGCCAGATTCCGGCGGATGCCGAGGCCACTATTCGGGCCGCCGCCAAGACTCAGGACAAGCTCCTCAGTACGGTCAGCCTGTGGGCACTGACCCGCGTCCATCCCGACGACAAGGATCTCCGCCGCGAGGCCACGGAGCAGCTCATCTTGCGGCTGAAGGAGAAGGAGCCGTTCGTGCGCGTGGCTGCCGCCCGGGCGTTGGCCGCGCTGCCGCCGGCTCCGGAAATCACCGGTCCGATCTGGGAGAAGGCGCTGGCGGATGCGGACGAGGCGACGCTGCAGCACGCCCTGGACGCCCTGGCTTCGATCGGGGCCCCCGCAGTGCCGCGGCTGATCGACGCCTTGAAGCACGAGAAAGTCCGCGCCGACGTCGCCTACATTCTCGGCCGCATCGGGCCGGCGGCCGCGCCGGCCACTGCTGCCTTGTCCAAGCTGATCGACGACAAGCACGCCCGCGTTGCGCACGAAGCGGTGCTGGCCCTCGGGGCGATCGGTCCCGCGGCCAAAGAGGCGGTGCCGGCCTTGGTGCAGGCGCTGCAGCAGCCGGAGGACAAGGACTCCAATTTCTGCGCGATCGCCTGCTCGTTGGGTAAGATCGGGCCGGGCGCCGCCGCTGCCCAGGCGGTGCTGCTGGAAAAGCTCGCCAGTCCCGACGGCAATCTGTCGCTGATGAGCGGCTGGGCCCTGACGGAGATTTGCCCCGCATCCGCCGAGGTTGCCGCCAAGACCGTGCCCGTCTTGACCGGGGCTCTGGCTCAGCCCTTGCCCCAGGGCCGGGAGTTGGCGGCCGAGGCCCTGGGCCGCCTGGGACCTTTGGCCAAGGATGCCGCCGCGGCCCTCGAGAAGGCCGCGGCCGACGAGGACAAGGACGTCCGCGAGGCGGCCGCTGCGGCGCTGAGCGCCGTGCGGCAACCGGCGGCGGGAACCGCCGGCGCGTCCGCGGCGATCCAACCCGGCGGTTTCGTCGTGGCGCCGGCCGACGGCCTCAAAGTGCGGATGGGCGAGCGGGTCCTTGCCCAGGTCCCCAAGGGCAGCCGGCTCAAAGTGCTGCAACTGCAAGGCGATTGGATCGGCGTCGAGATCATGCTCGACGGGAAGCGCGTAGCCGGCTGGGTGCAGAAGACGGACCTCGCGCCGGCCAAGGGCGGCAGCAACCAATGAACCAGCCCGGCAAGCCCTGGAGTTATGGCAAGCGAGTGGCGGTGCTCGTTGCCGCCGGGCTGCTGGCATACTTGGCCGTGGCCTACCTGGTGGCGCCGCTGGGCTGGAAACGCTATACGTCGCACCACCCCTCGCTGGACGACGTGCCCGGCATCACGCTAGCGGCCGACGGCATTCCCGGCGACCCCTTGAACGTGGGCCTGGTCGGGACGGAAACCGAGGTCAAGCGGATTCTGCTGGCGGCCGCATGGTACCCCGCCGACCCGCTCACCCTGCGGAGCTGCCTGGAAATCGCCGACGCCACGGTCCTCAAGCGGCCCTACGACGACGCCCCCGTCAGTAACCTATACTTGTTTGGCCGCAAAGAGGACCTGGCCTTCGAACAGCCGGTGGGCGACAACCCGCGCAAGCGCCATCATGTGCGATTCTGGCGAACGGACAAGACCGACGACGGCCGCCCTGTCTGGGTCGGGTCGGCGAGCTATGACGCGCGGGTCGGGTTCAGCCGCAGGACGGGCCAGGTCACGCACCACATCGCCCCCGACGTGGACGCCGAGCGCGATCATTTGTTCCTTGACCTCCAGAAGACCGGCGACCTGTCGGAGACGTATGCCGTCGAGGGCTTCCATAAGACCTTGGAAGGCCGCAACGGCGGGGGCGATTCCTGGCACACCGACGGCCGGCTCGACATGGGGGTGGTTCGATCCGAGTAATCTCGAAAGGGAGATGTCATGAGCAGTGAAACTGAAAAAGTCGTCGGCGGGGTTGTCGTTGCGAGCAGTGCGCCGGCCGTCTCCGCGGCCCAGCAACTTGCAAGGCACGAGCTCCAGCACCTCCGCTCGAGCTGGTGCTGGTTCCTGCTGCTGGGGATCCTGCTGATCGTCTGCGGCGCGATGGCGATGCTCTTCCCCGTGTTCGGTACCGTCGTCGCGGTCGGCGCGCTGTCCGTGATTCTCATGCTCGCGGGAGTCGCCACGATCGTCAGCGCGTTCTGGGCCGGCAAGTGGAGCGGGTTCCTCGTACACCTGCTGGTGGGAATCCTCTACGTGGCGGCCGGCTTCGTCGTTTCCGACCGACCATTGGTCGCTATCGAAACGATTACCGTCTTTATTGCCGTGGCGTTTATCGTCGTCGGGGTGTTCCGCACCTTGGCCGCCCTGGTCATCCGTTTCCCGCAGTGGGGCTGGGCGCTGCTGAACGGCGTGGTCACGCTGCTGGTGGGAATCGCCATCTATCGGCGGCTGCCCTGGAGCGCCCTGTGGGTCATCGGCCTGCTGGTGGGAGTGGAAATGCTCCTGAACGGCTGGACCTGGATCATGCTCTCCCGCGAGCTCCGCAGCATCCCGAAGGAGGTGTCCCAATGAAGCTCGACATCGGCCCGGATGAAATCGTCACCTGGCTCATCGTCGGGGCGCTGGCCGGATCGCTGACGGGCATGTTGATCAAAGGCCGCAAAGAGGGCTTCGGCCATCTGCTGAACCTCGCCATCGGCCTGGTGGGAGCGTTGATCGGCGGCTACCTGTTC
>Ga0326727_10011422_pt1 | contig 20672 bp, 16 predicted proteins | sample MB2enrmetagenome_FD_207643 | JGI IMG/M metagenome (GOLD analysis project Ga0326727, IMG submission 207643) | Lab enriched peat soil microbial communities from McLean, Ithaca, NY, United States - MB29MY | ecosystem: Environmental > Terrestrial > Soil > Wetlands > Peat | place: USA: New York...
CCGCGGCGGGGCAGAGTTATCCAACGAATGTGGCAAACGTGGTGGTGACGGTGAACGGCGCGCCCGCGCCGCTGACTTACGTTTCTCCGACGCAGATCAACTTTCAGGTTCCATGGGAAACGCCCGCGCCGGGACTGGCCGTGCCAGTGCAGGTGGCGACGAATGTCAGCAAGACTGGCTCAGTGCCCAGCAACGTGGAGAATGTGACGGTTGCTTCCTCGGTGGCCCCGTCGTTTTTTCTTAGCGAATTGGTGAACGGCGTCGCGTGGGTCATCGGGACGGCCGCGCAGGGTTGTGCGTCATCGGAATGCACCGTAACGGCCGGGTCCACGTACGAACTTCTGGCGAACGGGCTGGGGCCGAAGGCACAGCCACAGCAGGACGGGGTGCCAGCGCAGGGTTCATCACAGGTAGCAGGTGGACCGTCGGCGTGCCAGCTCACGATTGGCGGGCAATCCGCCACCGTTTCGTACTGCGGTACCGCTTCGGGGCAACTCATCGACCAGGTGAACTTCACTTACCCAACCGGCGTCTCGACGGCGTCACCGTACGTGAGCGCGACGCTCACCATCAATGGCGTGACCGGCCACTTCCGCGTGCCCGCTCCGACGGCGCAGCCGGCTGATCAGCGAGCCGATGCGCTGATGGCGCAGATGACCCAGACGGAGAAGCTTGCACTCGTAAATGGAGATGGCGGCCCCGTAACGAACATCCCTGCTCTGCCGCGCGGAGCGGGCGGCTACATCGCCGGAATGCCCGCGCTGGGGATACCGGACCTTTACTTTGTGGACGGCAGCCTTGGGCTGGCCGATTCGAGCGCGCCTGCGACGGCCCTCCCGTCCTCGCTTGCAAGCGCGGCGACATGGGACACAGACCTGGCATACAAGTTCGGATCGGTGATTGGCGCAGAGGTGGCCGCCTACGGAATGAACGTGAATCTCGGCGGAAACACCAACCTGATAGGGCGCGAGCCGCGCGACGGCCGTACTTTTGAGACAAAGGGTGAGGACCCGATTCTGGCGGGGAAAATCGCGGCGCAGCACATCATGGGGGTTCAGGATCAGCACGTGATCGGCTGCACCAAGCACTACGCTCTGAACGATCAGGAAACAGGCCGCACGCTGGCCGATGTTCAGATTGACGAGCGCGGAATGCGCGAGAGCGATTTGCTGGCGTTCGAAATTGCCGTGAAAGACTCGGGTGTTCAATCGGTGATGTGTTCTTACAATCAGGTGAACGACACGTATTCATGCGAGAACGCCCATTTGTTGACTGACATTCTCAAGAATGGGTGGGGATTTCCGGGATTTGTGATGTCGGATTGGTGGGCCACGCACAGCACCGTGGCGGCGGCGCTGGCCGGGTTGGATCAGGAGCAGCCGGACAACGAGTATTTCGCCACCCTCGGGCAGGCGGTGACGAACGGCCAGGTTCCGCAATCGCGTGTGGACGACATGGTGCATCGCATTCTGCGGGCGATGTATCAGGCGGGGTTGTTCGATTATCCGAACACCGTGGGAACGATCGATTCCGCTACTGATCAGGCCATTGCGCAGGAGGTGGAAGAGCAAGGAGCGGTGCTGTTGAAGAACGCGGGTGGGCAGCTTCCACTGAACGCCGCCGCACTTCACTCGATCGCGGTAATCGGTTGGCACGCCGATATGGGGGTTCTGTCGGGCGGCGGTTCGGCGCAGGTGTGGCCCACCGGCGGCGCAATCACTGAAGGATATCCGGCCACGCCCGGCTGGTCCGCAGTTGTCTGGGACCCGTCGCCACCGTTGACAGCCATCCAGGCAATGGCGCCGGGCGTCACCGTCAACTTCGCTGACGGGACGAATGCTTCGGCCGCTGCCTCGCTCGCTGGCGCATCGGACGTGGCGATCGTATTCATCTCGCAGTGGACGAGCGAAGGAATGGATATGCCGAGCCTGAACTTCACCGACCTGATTCACACGGGGAATCCGGTTAGCCCAATCGATCAGGATGCACTGGTGGCGGCGGTGGCCGCGGCAAACCCGCACACCATTGTCGTGATGGAGAACGGCGGAGCACAGGTGATGCCATGGCTGGGGAATGTAAGCGCCGTGTTGGAAGCCTGGTTTCCGGGTTTGCGGGGCGGGCAGGCGATCGCGAACATTTTGTTTGGAGCGGTGAATCCATCGGGCAAGCTGCCCATCACGTTTCCCGCGAGCGTGAACGATCTGCCGCATCCGGTGATTGCCGGAGCGGGTGCGACCGCGATATTTCCGGTGGATTATTCCGAGGGATTCCTGGTTGGTTACAAATGGTATGATGCGAACAATATCACACCGCTGTTTCCTTTCGGGTTCGGACTTTCTTATACGACGTTTTCATTAGCGAATGCGAATATTGTGAGTAATCTCGCGGCCTCGAATCTGAATCCTAATTTCCAGGTAAATGTCACTGTAGCAAATACCGGATCTGTCGCGGGTGCGGATGTTGCTCAGGTGTATTTGGGATTACCGGCGAGCACGGGAGAACCGCCGAAGCGTCTGGTGGGATGGCAGAAGGTGACGCTGCAGCCCGGTGCGACAGAGCAGTTGACCATCGAGGTGGATGAGAACGACTCGTCACATCCAATGGCGTACTGGGATGTGACCTCGGGAAGTTGGTTGATCGCGCCGGGGGATTATCCCGTTTACGTGGGAGATTCGGCGGCGAACCTGACGCTGGCGGGGACGATTCAAGTGGGATCGTGAGGATGGGAGGCCTGAGAGGGCCGGCCCAGAGGGCACCCAGGCTCAGAGCATGCCCTATACCTATCTACACACTTATGGGTTCAAGCTTCGGGACGAGTAAATGGAGAATGGCGAACGCCACAAGATACATAAGTCCGAGTACGAAAAAGACCGGTCCGTAAGCGCTGTGTGAGAAGCGGAGCCAGTATCCCACAGCGGGCGCGACCAGAACGCCACCCAGCGCGCCGCCCATCTGACCCAGCCCCACCACCGATCCCACGGCCGAGCGCGGGAAGACGTCGGAAGCCACCGTGTAGAGATTCGACGACCATCCCTGGTGGGCCGCAGTGGCGAGGCACAGCAGCGTTACCGCGATCCAGAGCTGGCCGTGTGCGTACTGCACAAACACAACCGGTACCACTGCCAGCGCGCAAACCATCATGACCGTTTTACGTGCCGGGGTCACGGCCCAGCCGCGCTTCAGCAGCGAGCCGGACATCCAGCCACCGAAGACGGAGCCGACGGTTGAAGCCGCGTAGATGATGATGACGGGCGGGCCGAGGTGGCTGAGGTCCAGATGAAACGCCGCGTTGAGGTATCCAGGCACCCAGTATAGATAGAACCACCAGACCGGGTCGGTGAGGAACTTGGCGATGACGAATCCCCACGTCTGCCGTTTTTCGATCAGGCGGGCGTAGCGGACTTTGCCTGTCGGCGCCGGCTCGCGATCCGATTCGATGAGCGCGTGTTCGGCTTCGGAGAGCAGGCTGTGTTCGCGAGGCTGGCGGAACACGAGAAGCCATGCGACGATCCAGACGACATCGAGAGAGCCGGTGACGATGAAGGTCCAGCGCCATCCGAAGTGCCACGCAACGAATGGAGCTATGGTTGCGCCGAGCATGGTACCGGCGTTCGTTCCGCTGTTGAAGATGCCGGTGGCGAGAGCGCGCTCGCGGCGGGGAAACCAGTCAGCCACGGCCTTGACGGCGGCGGGGAAGTTGGCGGCTTCTCCGATACCGAGGCCGAAGCGGGCCAGACCGAACTCGAACGCGTTGCGCGCGAATGCATGGGACATGGACGCGACACCCCAGACCGTGGCCGCCAGCGCGTAGCCGGTGCGCGTGCCCAGCCAATCGATGACGCGGCCGGAGACGGGATTCATGATCGCGTAGGCCAGCATGAAGCCGAAGACAACCCAGCCGTAATCGGACTCGCTCCAGCCGAGATCCTTCGCGATAACAGGCTTCAAAAAGCCGAGGATCTGGCGGTCTATATAGCAGACGGTGGTGGCGAAGAAGAGCAGTCCGCAGATGTACCAACGGAGATTGGCGACGGTGCGCTTCGGCATGGAAGGACGACTCGTTTCAGAATACCTTTGCCAACGATCACGGTTGAGATCGTGCAGGCTGCGGGCTCGGCGGACTATATGGCCAGCGGAGGTGAATCGGCTGCTGGTGGAGGGCGGCGCAAGCCGTCACCGCATTTGCGCGATGCGCATTTGGCTCTTGCGGTCCAGCCGCTGCCATAACGAATCGGGATCGTCGTCGAAGGGTAGCCGGGGGTCCGGCGACAGCACTGCCCACGCGCCCAGCTCCACTTCGTTCTCCAATTGCCCTTCGCCCCATCCGCAGTAGCCGACGTAGGCGTGAAACCGGTCGGGCGTGACCGCGCCGGCAATCTTCTGAATAGAACCGGAGTCGGCCGTCTCGTATACATCGCCAGCAACGCGCTGCCCTTCGTCCGGTTTCGAGTGCGAGCGGAAGAGCGCAAACATCATGTCCGTTTGAACGGGACCGCCCTCGTAGACCAAATGCGTGCCGGCCGTCTTCACGTCGGGCAGGACTTTCGCGAGCGTCTGGTCGCTCCGGCGATTGATGATGAGGCCGAACGCGCCCTTGTCCTCGCTGTATTGAACCAACACGACAACCGTATGGAGGAAATTCGGGTCTTCAAGATCCGGTTTCGACACCAGCAGCGCACCCACGGCAAGATTCTCTATGCCGCCCGTCGATTGCACGGCGCGGAACGTGCGGCCGGCGGGGGGGACGTACGGCAAGGACGTCAGAGCCAGCGCCACAACCGGCAGAACTAACGCCAACCAACCCACGCGCCGCATGTTCTATTGTCCCTCGTTTTCTCCGGCTGCAAAGCCGGTAACCGTGTAACAATTCGTGCCGCCCTGCTAACGCCCGGTTGTCCTGAACGGTCTAACCATATATCTTCGGATTAGAGCTGTTCAGCTCCCCCCGCCGTCGTGCTGTCATCCGCGACCCGTGCTTCCACGCGCAAAGAGGAGTCGCATGATCAACCGTCGCACTTTTATTACCAGCAGCGTCGCCGGAACGGCAGCCGCCGCCATGACCACCTCCGAAGTCAACGAAAAGCGCACGCCGGCCGCACCGGCCCGAATTCTGAACCAGCAGGCCGGCATGAAATACCGGCGTCTGGGCAACACCGATATCCAGTTTTCGGAGATCAGCCTCGGGGGCCTCGGGGCGGACGAGTCTGTCCATTTCTACGGCATCGATCACGGGGTCAACCTGGTGCATATTGCCTGGGGCTACCTCGGCGGCCAGACCATCCAAATGCTCGGCCGCGTGTTGAAAACCCGGCGGGACCAGGTCTACGTCGCGCTTAAAGACGATTACAAAGGCATCGACGAGGCCCTGCAGGTGCTGGGAACCGACCACGTCGACTTCCTGATGTTCAATCGGCATAAGGCCGATGCCGTGAAGGATCCCACCATCCCCGAAACCCTCGCGAAGTTCAGGCAGCAGGGCAAGGTGCGGTTCGGCGCGGGGCTGACTACGCACGGCGATATCAAGAATACCGTCGGGGCCGGAATCGACACCGGCGTTTTCAGCATGGTGATGCCCACGCTGAACCAGCCCAACCTCGAACTTCTGGATGTAGAACTGCGCCGTGCCCGCGAGAAGAACGTCGGCATCATGGCCATGAAGAGCATGTTCGGCGTTAAGGGGCTCGACCTGCAGACCGCATACCTGAAGAAACTGCTGAGCAACCCCGCTGTGACCACGGTGAATAAGGGCATGGGGTCCATCGAGATGTTCGACGCGTTCCTGAAGGCCATCAACGAACCGCTCACCGCCGCCGAGGACCGGTTGCTGTATCGCCACGCGCAGTTCAATCGCGCCAACAACTGCATGATGTGCGACGAGTGCCGTTCGGCCTGCCCGCGAGGGATGGAGATTTCCACCATCCTGCGCTGCCGCGATTATTACTACGGCCAGGTGAACGATTTGGAAACCGCGCGGAGCACGTGGCAGGAGGTGGCCGCCAACCGTCGAAGCGATGCCTCCTGCGCCGATTGCCGTCTCTGCGAAGCAGCCTGCCCCAATGGCATCCACATTGTCGAGCGCCTCGCCCTTGCCCGGCAAACCTTCGGTGCGGCAGCCTGAGAAAACCAATGTACAAGCTGTTCATCGCTTGCTTTCTGTGCGCCAGCGCCACGCTTGTGCCGGCGCAGGAAATCTCTCCCGAACAGGGCACTGCGCCGCCTCCGGAGATCCCGGCCGCCGTGAAGACCCGACTCGTCGCGCTGCTTCCCGATGCCGTGGACGCCGCGATCAAGCCCTCCGGCACGCCTCAGTTCTATTCGACCGACCTGTGGCAATACATGGACGGCGGCGCCGACGTGTATCTCAACTACGGGCTCACCGCCATGGTCCACCGCGAGTACAAGGGGGCCGGGCTCGAAATCAACGCCGACATCTTCGAGATGGGCCAGCCGCTTAACGCGTTCGGCATCTACGCCGCCGAGCGCTCGCCCGATTACCATTTCATAGCCATTGGCGCAGAAGGATACAGCGGCGATTTCGTGCTCAACTTCCTGCAGGATCGTTTCTACATCAAATTCTCAGGCTTTGGCGATCCGGGAAAAGCGGCACCAGTGCTGGAGCGGATGGCCCGGTTCGTGTCTGAGCGCATCGGGCCGGACAAGGCGGTGCCCGCGGTTCTCGGTCTGTTCCCGCAACGGAACCTCGTCGCGCACTCGCAGAAGTACATGGCGCAGGCGCCGCTCGGCCACGATTTCCTCGCTCCTGCCCTGCAGGCGTCTTATTCATTCGACGGCAAGGAGACGGTGGTGCTGTTCTCGCTCGCCCGCGACGCGCAGGACGCCAGCCATCGCGCCACCCTGCTGCACGGCGACGACATGATCGTCTTCGCCCGCGGACCCTATCTGGTGGTCTGCGTTCATCCACCCATTCATCCCGAAGCCCTGATAAAAGCCATCGACCAACAAATTGGACACGCGGCAATAGCCGCGCCCGAAAGGCATTCATGACCGACATTCATCGCAGAACCTTCTTAAAAACAACCGCTCTGGCAGGCTTAAAAACAGCAGCGCTGGCCAGCGCCGGAGCGGCACTTCACGCAACCCCTTCCTCTGCTCCGGCACTCAGCATCGCGCATTACAAATCCAGTCCCACCGCCCCCGACGGTATTGCCGAAGAAGCTCGCCGTCTCACCCGCTCGGCCATCGATTCACTGGGCGGCATGTCCCGCTTCGTCTCCCGCGGCAACGTGGTCTGGGTGAAGCCGAACATCGGCTGGGACCGCATGCCTGAACAAGCCGCCACCACCAATCCCGACGTGGTTTCCACCATCGTGCACCTGTGCTATGAGGCGGGCGCCAAGCGGGTCCTGGTGAGCGACAACTCCTGCAACTCGGCCCAGCGCTCTTTCGCCCGCAGCGGTATTCAGGAAGCGGCCGAAAAGGCGGGCGCGCAGGTCTTTTTCCTCGATGAGCGCAAGTTCCGCCGGATGGCTATGAATGGCAGGGTGCTGCGCGAGTGGGAGCTGTACCAGGACGCCGTGGAGGCCGACCGTCTCATCAACGTGGCTATCGTCAAGCACCATGGACTCTGCAAAGCCACCCTTGGCATGAAGAACCTGATGGGTCTGGCCGGCGGCGCGCGTAATCGCTTTCATCAGGATCTCGACAGCTCGCTGGTGGACATCGCCGCGTTCCTCAAGCCGCGCCTCACCGTTCTCGACGCTGTCCGAGTGCTTACCGCGAACGGACCGGTGGGCGGAAATCTCGCCGACGTAAAACGAAAGGACACCATCGTGGCCGGCGTCGACCAGGTGGCCGTGGACGCCTTCGGAGCAACCCTGCTCGGCCACAAGCCCGAGGATATCGGCTATGTCGTGCAGGGCGCGGCGCGCGGCCTCGGCACCATGAATTACCAATCGCTCTCGCCCCGGCTGACTGAGGTCTAGCCGATGGCTCGCAAGCGAAAAACGTACAAAACCCACTGGCTGGTGTGGCTGCGGAGGGCTGTGCAGTCGGTCTTTCTGGTGTTCTTCCTCTGGCTCTTCCTCAACACCACCTTCTTCCCCATTAACACCACCCGGGGCCCGGTGAAGTTCTTCTTCCAGATCGATCCGCTGGTGGCGCTCAATTCCTGGATCGCTTCGCACACCTTCGTGAGGGCGATGTCGCTCTCGCTGGTGACGCTGGTGGCCACGTTCCTGTTCGGGCGCTGGTTTTGCGGCTGGATCTGCCCCTTCGGCACGGTGCACAATTTTTTCACCAGCCTGCGCGGCGGCCGCACTAAGCAGAGGCTCGAAGTGGGCGGCTACAGCCCCTGGCAGCGGATTCGTTATCTGATGCTGACGGCGTTCGTGGGCGCAGCGCTGCTGGGCAGCAATGTCGTCGGCTGGCTCGATCCGTTTTCGTTCTTCTTCCGCTCGCTGGCAACCGCCGTGTATCCGGCGCTGAATGCGGGAACGGTGGCCCTTTTCACGTGGATCTACGACGCCAATCCCGGCATCGGTCCGGCCCGGCTCACGTCCATCAGCGAACCCATCTATGCGCAGTTGCGGCAACATCTGCTGGCCGTCGCGCAGCCATACTACACCGGCGGCGTACTGATCGGCGTCGTCTTCGTAGTGGTCATCGCGCTGAACTTCTTCCGGGCGCGTTTCTGGTGCCGCTACATCTGCCCACTAGGCGCGCTGCTGGGCGTGGTGGGCAAGAATCCGCTGGTGCGCCTGCACGTCGACACCAGCCAGTGCAACAACTGCCGCGTCTGCCTGGTGAACTGCCAGGGCGGCGCGAATCCGCAGAAGGCCGCGGCCTGGATGCCTTCGGAGTGCTTCTTCTGCGCGAACTGCATATCCGATTGTCCCTGGAACTACGTCTCGCTGACCACCATACTCAGCCGGAACAAAGTGGAGGAGAAGGCCCATGTGGAAACCACTGTCTGAGTGGATGGCCGGCTTCGCCCGCCCGCCGAAAGAAGCGCGGCTGGGCATCGAGCGCCGCACCGTTCTGGCAGCCGGAATCGCCGGTTTGAGCGGTGGTCTGCTGTTCCGCATCCAGCCGCTGGCCTCAAAGCGCACGTTTAATCCGGCCCTCATCCGTCCGCCCGGGGCGCTCGCCGAAAGCGACTTCCTATCGAAGTGCATCCGCTGCGGCGAGTGCATGAAGGTATGCCCAGACAATGCCATTCATCCGGCCGGCCTCGATGGCGGCATCGAGGGCGCCTGGACGCCGGTAATGCGCATGAGCGTGGGCTATTGTGAGTACGAATGCAACCTGTGCTCGCAGGTATGCCCCACGCACGCCATTCGCGAGCTCACCGTGGAGGAGAAGCAGAAGGTCCATATCGGGCTCGCGTATTTCGATAAAAACCGCTGCCTCCCGTGGGCCTATTCGAGAAGCTGCATCGTCTGCGAGGAGCACTGTCCCACACCGAAAAAAGCCATCTGGTTCGAAGAGGCGGAAGTGCTCAACGCCAGCGGCGAAAAGGTTACGGTGAAGCAGCCGCGCGTCGACGCGGACCTGTGCATCGGCTGCGGCATCTGCGAGAACAAGTGCCCGGTGCGCGGACAGGCCGCCGTCAGGGTCACCAGCGTAGGCGAAACCCGCAACCCGGAGAATCAGATGCTGCTGCCGGACGCCTACGGCGGGTGAGAAACGCGGGAAAACCAAGCGGCCTGCGAGGCCGCCGCAGGCTGAGAGCCTGCCCCACAAGGCAGTGTCCCCCAAAAAACGCGAAACCCGGTCCGGACGAATCCGGGCCGGGCTCCATTCCAAACTACAGCGCACCCGATACTAATGAACCTGCTGTACCCTATAGCGGTTGATGATCTGGTTCATCTGGTCTTTACAATGCAGTTTCAGCTTCTTCAGCCTGTGCTCTTCCACCTCGTCTTGCGGAGTAAGTCGCTCTTTTGACTCGATGGTCTCAAGCTTCTCATGATACTCCGTGTGCCGAGCCGCCAGTTGGCGGAACTCGTCGTCGGTCTGCATCAGGTGCGCCTTCAGATCTTCCTGCATATTCTCCATCAGGCTTGTCTCCTTGTGGGATGTCCGTGCTCCGGTCCTTGGTAGGGTCGACCGGTTTGGTAGGACGGCTGACAACATGAACGATTCAAACTCGATGACCGCTTGCGGTCTCCTGACAATTGTGACGATAACATGAAGTCCTCTTCATGACAATCCCCGATTCAGGTGGGTTCTCGTAGTACTCCCGCCTGAGCCCCTCCTCGGTGAAACCCATGACACTGTAGAGCCCCCTCGCCGCTTCGTTGGATGCCCTTACCTCCAGAAAATAGTCAGCCCGGTTACGGTTACATTCGGCTTCGAGCAAGGTGCGGGCCAGACCCCTGCGGCGAAAATCGGGGTGGACGGCGATATTGAGGATTTCGCGCTCGTCCGGGGCAACGGCGCGACAGACCAGATAGCCGGCCACGCGGTTATCCACTTCGGCGATCCAGCAATCCTGGTTGAGGTAGGCGGAGGCCGGCCACTGGGCCGTTTCCGGACAAGCAAGCTGGATTTCGGCGATAGCCCGAACATCGGCCTCAACAGCTTTGCGAATGCGGATCACGGTGCTTTCCTTACGGTCTCTGGCACGAATTGGATGCCGCGGACTTCCCCGGTGGTGCCGGTTTTCGGGTCGGCCTTGCGGTCGTAGCTGACGTGAACCTTGCGTGCGGGGTTCTGCACTCCGCAGACCAGCGCGCCTTCGCTTCCGTTGATGGTGATCTGTGTAGGATCGGCAACCAGCAGCCGGACCAGCTTCCCCTGCGCGGTGTGGATCACCAGACGGCCCTGCTGGCCCAGGCAATCGAACCGCTCGAACACGCCGTCAACAGACGGGCCGCTGTTCGCCAAATCGGCATAATCCACCGCGCCCTCCTTCGAAAACGGCGTGCCATCGGGATTGAGCTGCGCGTTGGCCTTCGCTTCGGCGGCATGGATGGCGGCCAGGGACGCCTGGTGAACGCGATCGAGTTCGCGCTCGCGTTCATCCTCTTCCTTCCTGCGGGCGGCGTCCTGAGCATCGAGGCTTGCCTGCTCCGCCGCGATGCGCTCGTCACGGACTTTCTGCCGTTCCTCGTCCGTTCCTGCGGCGCGTTCGGCCATGGCCCAGGCGCGCGCAGCGTCGGGGAACTGCTCGGCTTCGGCGGCCGATTTCGCCAGCGCCTTCCAAAGGGCCATGTCACGCGGCGATGCTTCCGCCGCCTTCTTTAGCCAGAAGGTGCGGCGGATGGGACCCGGCTCGGTTTCGGCAAGGCGTACGAACGGATCGGCCCATTTGGGGTTCAGCTCGGCCGCCTTCACCAAGTCGGCTCTCTTCGTATCGGTCTTCGATTCGAGCAGACCGGCCTCGTACCATACGCGGGCGTTCTTCGAATGCACCGCGATAGCGTCGGCAAAATCCTTCTGTGCGGCGGCATGATCGCCCTTCACGAGAGCGGCCAGGCCAAGCCCTTCCGATGCCTCCACGCCGGACGCTTTGTCATAAGACACCGAGGCGCTGGGCGAGCCGGCGGCCAACAGATAATCGCCCATGAGCAGCTTCGCATCGGAGTTGTCGAGCTGGGTGACGCGGAAATCGCGGTCGGGACTGATGGCCGCCCCGCCGAACGTGCGCGCCGCGAAATGGCCTGCGGCGAGATACGCGGTGAGCCGTTTCTTCAGCTCCGCCTCGTTGAACCGGAATGCGTTGCGCGTGGCGACACCGATGTCGCCGCCCTGCTCCAGCGTGGAGAGAAAGATGTGCACTTCGCCTGCGGTGTTCTCGTCCGTCTCCAGCATCTGCAGCAGCGCCCAGTCGGGCGTTGGATTGGGGACCGGCTCGCCGATGGTGATCAGCGTTCCTTTCACGCTGAGGGTGGAATAAAGTGCCACAAGGCCGTTGTCTATCGCGTCGGGCAGCTTATGCGTGTTCTCGTCAAGCAGCCGGCGCGCGACGGTGGCTTTCACCGCGGGTGTGAGGAGCGAGTTTTCGTCCACGGCAATTATCCACGCGTCGCGTGAGAGTGCCGGCGCAGGCAGCGGAGCGGGCGCGCCGCTTCGACGGAACACGAGGACATGGACAGGCCAGACGATTTGCAGGTCCTGCTTCGCCAGCGCCGAGCCGAGGGCGTAGCGTAGCTGTTGGAGTTCGTTCAACGCGGTGCGCGCGGGTTTGTCGCCCGCTTCCGAGAAGACCTGAAACGGCCCGGCGTGGACCGAAATCCAGTGGTCGTCCGCGCTGAGCGGCGCGAGCGCCAGAATACACAGAAAAACGAGACGCCGCACGATCCGATGATAACGTGGGATCGCACTCGCGGCCGATATGATGAGTGAGATGTTGAACCGAGTTGTCACCGCGTCGGAGTTCAGGGCGAAATGCCTGGCCTTAATGGACGAGTTGGCGGAGTACGGCGGGACCATCACGGTCACCAAGCGCGGCCGCCCAGTCGTGATCGTCACGCCCGCGAAGAAGAAGCGCTACAAATCGCCGATGGGATCGCTCGTCGGCAAGATTAAGATTGTGGGCGATATTGTGGACGACAATACGTTCCACCCTTAGAATGTTGTGCCGGCGGACGGATTAGGCCACCTATCGATACCCAGCTCGTAGCGGTTTCGCCCATCAGCCGACGGCGTTGCAAAATATAATGCTTCTGTTTTAAGCAACTTATAATCGTTTTGTTCTTGGTATGCCGGTAACAGCGTTACAATGACACTGGCAAATCGGAATATCGAGGCCCTTCCTTAGCCAATCAGTCGCGGCGGCCCTGGCCGGAAGGGCTCCCCCCACAAGAGGAGAGCGAGAATGGGCAGAGACGCAAGAGTTAAGCTGATCGGCGAACTCGAGCAGGAATTCGATTCCAGAATTATCACCTTGATACTGGGAGATCGGGCCGCGTGCCCCACCCAAATCGCGGACGATTGTATTCGCCCGATCTACGATCACGTCCTGCCGATTGGCCACGTTCCGAGAATTCAACTCCTGCTCTATAGCCTCGGCGGCCTAACGGAGGCTCCGTGGAAGATCGTGAATACACTGCGACCTTTCTGCGATGCGTTTGAGGTGATTGTGCCTTACAAGGCATATAGCGCCGCGACAATGATCTGCATGGGCGCGGACAAAATCCACATGACACGCAAGTCCGAATTGGGTCCGATTGACCCGAGCCTGATGATTAATCCTGGCAGTGGTGCTCAGCCCCCTCTGGTGTTACCGGACCTCGGCGTTGAAGATGTCGCATCATACGTTTCGTTTCTGCGCAACCGAGTAGGTTTGACCGATCAGACAGCACTGAGTCAGTTGACTGCCGTCCTTGCTACGACGCTCACTCCGCCTCTACTTGGACGAGTCGAACGCGTATACTCGCACATCCGACTGGTTTCCCGGAAGCTGCTCGACCTCCGCCGGCCGCCCTTGGAGGATCGGGTCATCACGTCGATCATACAGGCGCTGACCGAGAAGACCTACGTCCATAACCACGGCATAGGCAGAGACGAGGCGAAACTAATCGGAATGCAGGTCGAATTCCTTGGCGAGCAGGCCGAAGATAAGGTCTGGCGGCTTTTCTGCGATTATGAAGAGGCGCTGCGTCTCAACGAAACCCGAGATGTCGAATCGCTTATCCCGGATGGAAGCGATGAGTACAAAGAGCCGGACGCCATCAGCGCGTTTGTCGAGACATCAGGGCGCTCCCACGGTTTCGCTGGCACGCTCAGCGTCCGGCGGGTCCGCCGGATACCACAACAGCCCACAATAAACATCAACCTTCAGCTTCAGATGCCACCGGGCGTCGATCCGACACAAATACCGCAAAATGTTCAGGCAACTTTGCAACAGCTGCTAGCTCAGGGATCGAAGGAGGTCCAGCAAATCGTTACGCAGGAAATTAATCGACAATCCCCCGTCGAAAAGATCGAGGTAAAGATGATAGGTGGCGGATGGAAGGCCCTATAGGCTAGGCAGGCAAACTATCTCTTCCGGCTCCTGCAACGCAACAGGTTTTGGAAAAGTGTACGGCGGTCGCGTTACCGTATTGGCCTCCTCCTCGGGAGGGGCCTGAGTGGTCGTGTACGAAAACGAGCCCAAAACTCTGAATGCTACGTTGAGATTGACCACTGAATTCATGCGAAGCAGCTCCTCGGTTGACGTCTGCTGGCTCGTTAATTCTATGGCATTATGACCGGCGTTGCAAGTCTCGTACACAACTCACCTCACGCTCAGCATATCGGCCGTCGCGCTTCAAATCAGTAGGCTTTCCGCCACCGATAGTTCCACAGCGATTTTCCTGTGACATGGCCCCAGATCGTAACGCATTGAAAACAAGAGAGAACTACCTCCTTGATGGCTGTGACCGTTGGCGTTGCATCGAGGGAATGTAGTGCGACTAAGGGAGGCCACACGGCTGACAAGGCGGCTTCCAGATCAAAATTAGCCACTCACTCCGTCCTTAGCGCATCCGCCGGGTCCACGCGCACAGCCCGCCACGCCGGAAGAGCCGAGGCGGCGACGCCTGTCGCGAACATCGCGAGCACCACTGCGCCGAAGGCCACCGGGTCCGTCGAGCTCACCTGATAGAGGAGGCTGCGCAGCACGCGGGTCACGGCCAGCGCTCCAACGCCGCCGAGGAGCAGACCCACGCCCACCAGCAACATCGCCCGGCCAGTGATCAGCCACAGCACATTACCGCGCGTCGCGCCCAGCGCCATGCGTAGGCCAATCTCGCGGGTTCGCCGCGCCACCGACCATGAGAGCAATCCGAAGATCCCCAGCGCCGCCAGCAACAGCGCCGCGCTGGCGAACGTGCCAAGCAGAATCGCCGGGAAACTGCGGCTTGACACCGACTTCGCCACAAGCTGATCGATGGTCTTCACGTTGGCCACCGGTTGATCGCGATCGATACCGCGGATCGCATCGCGGACCGCCCCAGCCATGCCGAGGGGATCCGCCGCGGTGCGCACCACCAGGGTCATCTTGCTGCGGGCGTCCTGCAGGTAGCTGAGATACAGCGCGGGGCGCGGGTCGGAATCGAGACCATATTGCCGGGTTGAGCCAACCACGCCCACGATGGTGCTCCACGGGCCGGTGTTCCCGCCGCCGATGCGGATATGTTTGCCGATGGGATTCTCGCCCGGCCAGTGGGCGTTCGCGAATAGCTGATCGCAGACCGCGACACCGGGCGTTCCGCGACGGTCACTGTTGTTCAGCCAGCGGCCCATGCGCAAAGGCACGCCGCTGACACGCAGGTAATCGGAACTGGTGAAGGTGGCGGTGGCCAGCGCCAGTTGGCCGATTTTTGCCACGGGCCTGTCCTGGATGTCGATGAACCTCTCGCGCGCTTGCGTGAACGGCGCGATTTCCACGATGGCCGCTGACAGCACACCTGGGATGGCCTGCACGCGGGCCAGAGCATGTTCGAAGAAATCCGATTGTTTCGGCGAGTCGGGATAGCGGGACTTTGGCAGTGGGATATCCATGGTCAGAATGCTGTGCCGGACAAATCCCGCGTCATTCGAGAGCACGTGCACCAAACTGCGCACCAGCAGCATCGCTGCCGCGAGCACCACCACGGCAAAGCTCAACTGCGCAACTACCAGAACCGAGCGCAGAACTTCCGAGCGTCCGGTGGAAGCGCGGCCGGCTTCGTTGAGCACCCCGGCGACATCTTCCCGCGACATGCGGCGAGCCGGAGCGATGCCAAACAGAATCCCGGTGATCAGCGTGAGACACCCGGCGAACAACAACACGCGGTAATCGAGACCGAAATGGCCGAGCTGCTGCAGATCTTCCGGACTCAGAACGACAAATATCCGCGCCACCCACACCGAGATCAGGGTTCCCAGCACTCCGCCGCAAACGGCCAGCAGAAGAGCCTCCACCAGCAACTGGCGGAAAATGGCACCACGGCTCGCGCCCAGAGCCAATCGAATGCCCATCTCCCTCCTGCGCGATGCGCCACGGGCGAGCAGCAGTCCGGCGAGGTTGGCGCACGCGATCAGCAGTACGCAGCCGACCGCAGCCGACAGAATCCACAACGGCGTGGCCAGGCTGCCACGAATCTCCTCCGGCAAGGGAGCTACCTGAATGCCCATTCCGAGGTCGAGGTCATTGGCCTTGAAGTGCGCCTGCGCCAGCGATGCCGCCTCGGCCTGTGCGTGTCCCAGCGTCACGCCCGGCTTCAGCCTGGCCAGCGTGTACATATCGACGGAAGCGTAAGCCTGCTGCTCGTCCGGCTTCATCGCCAACGGCGTCCAGAAGTCCACGGGCGGCGAGGTCACCTTGGCCAAAGCCACGCTCATGCTGAAACGAAAATCCTCGGGCATGACGCCGATCACCGTGTAGGTCGCGCCGTCCAGCGCAATGTTCCGGCCGATTACGTTACGGTCGCCAGCGAAACGGCGTTGCCACAGGCCATAGCTGAGCACGACCACGCGATTCGCGCCAGCCACGTCTTCCTGCGAGGTAAACGCACGGCCCACCAGCGGAGGAACGCCGAGGATATAGAAGAACGACGCCGACGCGCGGGCGCCATCCAGCCGTTCGGGTTCACTGGCGCCGGTGAGATTGGCGCTGAACAGCTTGAACCCGCCGGTTTCGGCAAAGACATGATTACCGCGTTGCATGTCGAGGAATTCCGGCGTGAATAACGGAAGGCGGGGAAAGCCGCGCTGCGGCCACGTGCCCCAAACCATGACGATTCGGCCCGCGTCCCGGTACGGCAGCGGCTTGAGGAGCAGCGCGTTTACCACGCTGAACATCGCCGCGTTCATGCCGATCCCCAGCGCCACGGTCAGAATAGCGACCGCGGCAAAGCCGGGCGTTTTCGCGAGCACACGCGCACCCTGCCTTATGTCCCGTCCAATCCAGTTCTGCATAGATACTTGTACGCTTTCGCGGCCAGCCGGTTTCCTAAACTAAAGCAAGCACTCGGCCCATCCGATAGTATCGACGAACGCTGGATTCTACGCATCGCGGGGTCCGCCGGGCGTGGTGGTGGTAACACGCCGCGCAATCCGGGCTCGCGAGGCCGTTTTTTCGGGCAACAGTGTAAAATAGAGTGTCCTGAAGTCCACGCGTCGCAGTTTACAGCCTGTAAAGAAGGTTGAGGTCAATGAATAGATCGAGCCTGTCCCTGGCTTTCGCTCTGCTGATCGCGGTCGTCGCCGGCAGTGTCGCAGCCGCCCAGACTGTTCCTGACATGAGCGGACCCACGCCGCGCGAGCAGTCGCAGCCTCCGCAAGGCATCTCCGGTCCCGCGGGCGAAACGCCCAAGGGCGGCCCATCATCGCCGGTTGCGGTGGATCCCCACAAATACATCATTGGCGCCGAGGACGTGCTTCACGTGCTGGTATGGAGAGAGAACGAGATCAGCGGCGATAAGATCGTTCGTCCGGATGGAAAAATCTCTATGCCTCTCATCGGCGAATTGCAGGCCTCAGGCCTGACCCCGGAACAGCTTGGTAAGGACATCACCACGGCCCTGACCAAGCTCATCAATGACCCCGAGGTAACCGTCTCGCTGGTATCGGTAAACAGTAAGAGGTATTACATTGACGGCGAGGTAGGTAGACCTGGAGAGTTTAAGCTGATTACTCCCACCACAATACTTGAGGCACTCAGTATGGCCGGTGGATTCCGGGAGTTTGCCAAAACGACGAAGATCCGAATTCTGCGGGGCACGACGACGCTCAAGTTCAACTACAAGGAAGTCAGCCACGGCAAGAAAATGGAGCAGAACATTTTCCTCCAAAATGGCGACCACATCATCGTGCCGTAGAGGAACGCCGAGCGCCTATGCAGCCGGTCGATAATTCCACCGCGACGCGACGTCCCCTGGACGTCGAGGATTACATCGACATCGTGAGGAGGCACCGGAGCTGGATACTGGGCCCGGCTTTCGTGTTTCTGGTGGCGGGTGTGGTAATTGCCTTCATGTGGCCCGACACCTACGTTTCCACGGCCGTAATCAAGGTTGTTCCGCCGCAGGTGCCGGAAGCGCTGGTACAAACCAACCTGAACCAGGACATGACCAATCACGTGATGTCCATGGCGCAATCCATTCTGAGCCGCAGCAACCTCACCAACATGATCAACACGCTGAATCTCTATCCGAAAGAGAGAGCGCGGGAGCCGCTGGAAGACATCATCGAGCGGATGCAAACGAAGGATGTAAAGATCGGCGGCGTCGATCAGCAGGTGGTAGGACGCGAAGCGGTGACGGCGTTCCAGATCAGTTTTCGATACAGCAACCGGCTGGTCGCGCAGAAGGTCTGCGAGGACATCGTCGGCCGGTTCATCAGCCAGAACGTTCAGGAAAGGTCGCAGGCGTCGCGCAGCACGACGGAGTTTCTGGAAGGGCAGTTCGAAGACGCCCGCAAGAAACTGGAGGACGCGGAGCAGCGGCTGAGTGAATTCCGGATAAAAAACATGGGCCGCCTGCCGGACCAGATGAACTCGAATCAGGCGCAGTTGAGCAGCATGCAGATGCAGATGACCACGCTCGACGCGGCCATCAGCCGCATTAATCAGGACAAGCTGCTCTCCGAGAACCAGCTCCGCATCCTGAAGGACCGTTACAATTCCATCCGGCAGGCCACGGGCGCGGACCAGTCCCCTGCCGCGACGGACGCAAACGACAGGCTGGCGGACAAGGAACGCCAGATCGTGTCTCTGGAAAACACCCTGGCCGTCCTTCGCGAGCGTTATAAGGATTCCTACCCCGACGTGCAGCGCGCTATGGGGCTGCTGGCGCAGGCGCGCAAAGATCGCGACGCCCTTGTCAAACAACGAGCGGACAAACCGCCGGATGCGGCGACCGCGGCAGCGAGACCAGCGACGGGGAACCGGGAATTAATGGATCTGGATGCGGATATCCGCCGCATTGAAGGCGAGATCGCGGCCAAGGATCTGGAGTTGAAAGACCGGCAGAAGGAAATGGCGCAGCTCGCCGACAATATCAGGAATCTTGAAACGCGTATCGAAGGTGTCCCCGTGGGCGAAAAGGAATACTCAGACCTTCTCCGCGACCGCGACCTCGCCCGCGAGCAATACGACGAGATGAACGCCAAGAAGAACAAGTCGGAAATGGCGACCAAACTGGAGAACACCAGGCAGGGCGAGACACTCGATATCCTGGACCCGGCCTCTTTGCCGCAAACTCCGACGGAACCAAAGCGGGCGGTGATTATCGCCGTGGCCACGGCGCTTGGATTCGCCGTAGGGTTTGTGCTCGCCGGCGGGCGTGAGATGAAGGATACCTCGCTCAAGAATCTGAAGGATGTCCGCGCCTATACGAAGTTGTCGATTCTGGGCAGCATTCCACTGCTCGAAAACGACCTCGTGGTGCGCCGCCGCCGCCGGCTGTCCTGGCTGGCATGGTCGACAGCGTGCTTGCTGGGCGCCGTGATCATGTCGGGGTCGGTATTGTATTACTACGCGACCAAAGTCTGAAGGCGACCAAAAGTCTGAAGGAATCCTATGAGCAGAGTTCATGAGGCGCTGAGGAAGGCGGAACAAGGTGTTGCCGCTCCGGACAACGGCAAGGCTGACGCGCCGGCATCCACGGCGGCCGTTTCAGCAGCCGGCGTCTTCACAGCGCGCGAGGCACCCATGGACGGACTGCTGGATAATGTGGAAGAGATTCCATTCCGGCCTTCGCCGGAAGCGCTGCTTATCAACGCCGCTCAGCCCCGCGAAGCACCCAGCGAGGAATTCCGAACGCTGCGCACGCGGCTCAATCACATGCAGAGCCTGCAGCCGATTCATACCGCGGTGATCACCAGTCCGTCGCCCGCGGAAGGGAAATCCTTTGCGGCGGTGAATCTGGCGCTTTCGCAGGCGCAACTGGCGGGCAATCTGACGCTGCTCTGCGATTTTGATTTCCGCCGGCCCATCATCCATAACCTGCTGCAGACCGAACGAAGTCCCGGCCTAACCGATTATCTGCAGGGCAAGATCGAGCTGCATCAGGCCATGCGCCGCGTGCACGGCACCAATCTGTACATCATGCCCGCGGGCGAGGCGGTGATCAATCCGCTGGAGCTGCTCAATCTGAAAGAAGTAAAGCAGATGCTCGATCATCTGCCAAAGCTGTTCAACTGGGTGATACTCGACAGCCCGCCGTTGCTGTTCGCGGCCGACGCGAATCTGCTGGCCACGCTGTGCCACGGGACCATTCTGGTGGTGCGCATCGGCGCCACCACCATCGATTCCATCACTCGGGCGATGCAGTCGCTGTGCCAGAACAACGTAATGGGCATCATTGTGAACGGCGCGCGCCGGGGCGAACTGTACAGCAAGTACACGTATTATCATTCCTACTATTCCACTGAGGACGAGCACGGGAGCCGCGAAGCGCAGCCGCTCGCCGGCGAGTAATCGTGCCCGAACAATTGCTCAATGGCCGGGTCGCAGTGATCACCGGCGCCAGCCGCGGGCTGGGCCGTTCCATGGCTGTGGCGCTTGGCCGGGCAGGTGCAAAGCTGGCGCTGGTCTCGCGCACGCCGGCGCCTTTTGAGGAAGAGGGAATCGAAGCGGCGAACTTCGCCTGCGATGTCGCCAGCGAGGATCAGGTTATCGCTCTCGAGAAAGCGGTCATTGCGCGATTCGGCACGGTCGACATCCTGATTAATAACGCCGGTGTCAATGTCCGCAAGAGCGTTACTGAATTCACGCTCGACGAGTGGAACCACGTCATCGG
>Ga0326727_10011424_pt1 | contig 20670 bp, 16 predicted proteins | sample MB2enrmetagenome_FD_207643 | JGI IMG/M metagenome (GOLD analysis project Ga0326727, IMG submission 207643) | Lab enriched peat soil microbial communities from McLean, Ithaca, NY, United States - MB29MY | ecosystem: Environmental > Terrestrial > Soil > Wetlands > Peat | place: USA: New York...
ATAGGCCAGAAAACTCCCTCCGGTGCCACCGAATGCCAGGAAGGCCAGCGATGGCGCATTCCCCAGAAATGTCGCGCTCTGAAGCACCGTGCACGCATTGAACGCCCATTGCCCAATGCTCGTGACGCTCGAGGGAACGGTCACCGTCAGCAAACCGGTGCAGTTATAGAATGAAAAGTCCCCGATCGATGTGATCCCGCTGGGGAACGTCACGTTCGTCAGACTCCGACACGAGTCAAAGGCATGGACCGCGATGCTCGTGAGGCCGGTGGGAATGTTCACGTTCAGCATGCTCCAGCATCCATAGAACGCGTATGCCCCGATGCTCGTGATACTGTTCGGGAGGTTCACCAGCGTCAGGCTGGTGCACCCGCTGAAAACTGACGTGCCGATCGTCACAACCGTGCTCGGAACCGTCAATGTGGAAAGGGCGATATTCCCGGAAAATGCGTTGGCCCCAATAGCCGTGACCGTCAGCGTGCTGGAGCCTGTATTGATCGTGGAAGGGATCACCACCTCTCCACCGCTGCCGGTATAACCGGTAATGGTGGCGTTAGTGCCCGACTGCGAATAGGTGAATTGCGCACGGGCTGCTGAACTAAGCACCAATAAAAACAACAGCAGCAAGAACCGCGTCGCCCCGGGAAAACGGAGTGGCGGGCCATGTAAAGCAAGAGCCTCCGCTTCTTTAACCGGCACGGACATTTTGAATATGTAGCAAACCGGCCGCCGATTGCAACCCGTTTATAGGCAAGCGCCGGAACGCCGTGCCCACGGGCTGTTTCACGATAGCTATCTGCGTTAGGGGGTCGCGGATTTCACCGGCGTATCCGCGGGCTTGACGGAAGCCACGCCAAAGGCCCGTTTGACCTGAAAAGCCGGATAGTCAGTCACAATCGTCACGACATCCTCGACGGCCGAATCCGTCGAGGTGGGCGCGATTTTTACGAGATATCGTTTATGGGGAACAATCGTTTGCAAGCTCACGCCAAAATGTCTGACGTACTGATGTCTCCTTGGAATAAACAATGCCTGGGTCACGTTTAGTTCATGGTCCGCAACGACATCGACCTGAATGGTCTTCGGCAAAGGCATTTCACCCACTTTCCATGAGACCTCGGGAGGCGATAACTTCAGGACCTCGGGCAGCAACACTTTCATCGTGAGGCGTTGCAGCGGATTCGCCTTATCATTCGTCTCAATATCGACCAGCTCATTCTGAAGCCCGCTCGCGGTAGCGACGCTGTAAGTCGCGGTGACAATGCCTGAGTCGCCCGGACCGTAAGACGTCTTGTCCGCCACAGCCGTTGTACAAGGACACGAGGTTGTAATATTGGAAATGGTGACGGGATACTTCCCGGTATTCCTAAACTGGAACGCGGCAACCCCCCGGGCATCATCAATGCCGAGTTTCACGCCAATTTCGGTTTTATCCCAAGTCAACTGCGCGTCACAGTGAATGGCGCCAAGGAACAGACCCGCTACGAAGATAATTCTGCAGCCGATGTTCATTGGAAGATTTCGAGCCCGTCGCGACGGGCGAATTATGAATCCGCGATTTTTGGCACGTGCGGGGCGCGGAGGCGATGCGATTCCGGAAAGCCGGATCCCATGAGGGGCCGGCAGTAATTGCGGAACGCATCAGTCACGTTATTACCCTCTTCATTGATGAATTCGTCCGGCATCGTTCTCGTTTTTCCAGCAACTTCGGACAAGTGGACGAGGTTGTAGGTCACGCTGTAGTTTAGCACCGGCCGGCTGATCACTATGGAGCCGTCGACGTTGTCCCACATCGCGTACTGTACGGCAATTTCGCCAAGTTCCCGCGCCTCGTTCGCATCCCGGTCCGAGACAACTCCCATGAATGAGCGTTGCAGGTAGCCGAAGGTGTCGGCGCGGACGCGTTTGATCTTGAGATTATCACGGACGAGATCGGCCAAGAGGTCTCCGAGAATCCCAGTACCGGAAAGTTGAACATTGCCGTGGGCATCACGCTCCTGCCTATCGCTGAGCGAAACGATCATTGGAGTTCCCGAACTGTCGGAGATACCCTCCGACACGGCGACGATGCACCGTCCATTTTGCCGGTAGACGCGGTCCACGTCGGCGAGGAATTTCTCTTTCGAGAAGGTTCTCTCCGGCAGGTAAATCAAACTGGGCCCGTCGTCGACGTATTTCCTGGCGAGGCTGGAAGCGGCGGTCAGAAAGCCCGCATGCCGCCCCATCACCGTGCCGATGAGCACACCGGGGAGGGCGCGGTTATCGAGGTTCAGTCCCATGAAAGCCTGCGCAACAAAGCGGGCCGCCGACCCGTAGCCGGGGCAATGGTCGTTCATCGCGAGATCATTATCCACGGTCTTCGGGATATGAATCGCGCGGAAGTCGTAGTCCGTTGCTTCCGCCTGTTCGTTGATAATCCTCACCGTGTCTGCGGAGTCGTTGCCGCCGACATAAAAGAAATAGCGGATGTCGTGTTTCCGCATGACCTTGAACATGCGGGCGCAATATTCCTGGTCCGGCTTGTCCCGGGTCGAGAGGAGTGCCGAAGAAGGAGTATCGGCGATCATTTCGAGGTTGTGCGTGGTTTCCCGGGTAAGATCCAGGAAGTCTTCCTCGATGATCCCGCGGACGCCGTGGACGGCGCCATAGACTGCCTTAACCTGGGCGAATTTTCGGGCCTCCAGTGTGACCCCAACGACGCTTTGATTGATGACGGCGGTGGGACCACCGCCCTGTGCTACAAGGACTTTGCCTTCCAAACGACTCATATGGGCTCCAGAGTGCACAAGTCCGCGGCAAGCGGCAACTGTGGGTTATTAGCAGATTTTGCCATAGTCAATCAGGAGGTTGCTTTAGCAACCCCAGGAGGTGCCGCGCATATCGCCGCTCTTTGTAAACTGCACATGCATGCCGAAGGCGGCGCTTAACGTTTGCGGGGAATGGCCGTGCCCCTCGCCGCACAGCCGCACGTAGCCGCGAAGCAGTTCCCGGTATTCGGGATGAGCGCAATTCGCTATGATCGTCTCGGCGCGTTGTGTAGGACTCTTGCCACGCAGATCGGCGACGCCCTGCTCGGTCACGATGACCTGCACGGAATGCTCGCTTTGATCCAAGTGACAGACCAGCGGCACGATGGTGCTAATCTTCCCGCCCTTGGCCGTGGACGGACAGGTGAAGATGGACAGGAACGCGTTCCGCGCGAAATCGCCCGACCCGCCGATGCCATTCATAATATTGCGCCCGAGCACGTGAGTGCTGTTGACGTTACCCGCGATGTCCACCTCGATGGCGGTGTTGATGGAAATAATCCCGAGGCGTCGCACGATCTCCGGGCTGTTGCTGATTTCCTGGGGACGCAGCAAGAACTTCGGGCGGAAGAATTCCATTGCGCCGTAGATTTCCTTCACGACCTCATTGGTCACCGTGAGCGAGCAGCCGCTGGCGAAGCGCACCTTCCCCTGTTTCATCAATGTGACCACGGCGTCCTGGATGACCTCCGTGTAAACGTCGAACACTGGTATATCCTCATTCGCGCCCATGGCTTCCAAGACCGCGTTCGCGGTATCGCCCACGCCAGATTGGATGGGCAGGAAGGATTTCGGAATCAAACCGCGGCGCAATTCAGCGACAAAAAAATCCGCGACGTTGCGGCCGATTTGCGCTGTCGTCTCGCTGATTTCGCTGAAACCCTTCGTCTCGTCCGGGGCATCGGTACGGACGACCGCCACGATTTTCTTCGGATCCACTTTCACTACCGGAGCGCCGATGCGATCGCAGGGGCGGAAGATCGGAATCGGGTTGCGGTAGGGCGGATCCTCCGGTTCGTAGATATCGTGGACACCGCGGAGCGTATCGGGATGAAATTTGTTCAGCTCGATAATGATCTTGTCTGCGACCCGGCAAAACGTGGGCGCGGCGCCGACGCCGGAGGTCAACGTGATCTCGCCGATTGGCGAGACATCGCATGCCTCGATAACCGCGAAATGGACCGGCCCGAGGAAGCCGTACCGAATATTCTGAGGCGCCATCGAAAGGTGCATATCGAAGAACTGCGTTCGTCCCTCGTTGATGGCTTTGCGCAATGTCGGATCGGACTGATATGGCGTCCGGAAGCTCACGGCGTCCGCGTCCGCGAGGGAGCCGTCAAGGGATTTGCCGGTGGAGGCGCCTGTCATCACGCCGATCTGGAATGGCTTGCCCTCGGCGTGAATCGCCTTCGCGCGGGCGCTGATCGCTTTCGGCACATCCTTCGGCGCGCCCGCGGGCGTGAACCCGCTGAAGGCGACGGTGTGCCCATGTTGAATCATTTCGGCGGCCTCGGCCGCGCTCATTTCGGGATAGGCATTCATGGATCAACCGATCGTCACGAGCGCCTGGCCTTCTTCGACCACAGCGCCTACTTCTGTCTTGATGGCAGTTACCTTTCCGCTCCGGGGAGCAAAGACGAAAGTGTTCATCTTCATCGCCTCGATGGTGACGAGGTGATCGCCTTCGTTCACGTCCTGGCCCACCTGGACGACAACGCCGGTGATCCGGCCCGCGAGCGGGCAGGGCACATCGCCGGGGACGCTTGGCGCGACCGGTTTCGGAGCAGAGCTGGGAGCCGGCGCGGGCGATGGCGAGGCGGATGCAGCAGGAGCTGCGGATGATGGAGTGGGGGCGGAAATCGCAGGCGCAGCAGGAGCGGCCGTAGTGGATTCCTCGGGTACCTCGACAGTGACGTCGTAGGAGTTCCCGTCAACGGTTACGCGGAGTCGTTTAATCATTCGATTTGGTTGGGAAAAACAGGGTTTAGCGGACTTTGTGGGACATGAAAATGCGGGTGCGGCCTTCGACCGCCCAGACGTTGAGGTGAGGAGCCACGGGCACCGTCACCTGATGAACGGAGACAAGCCGGAACGGCTGTTCGATCACGACAGACACGGCTGCAGCGATGACCGCAGCGATCTGCGGCGCGACCGCGGTGGTGACTTTTTGCGCACCCACCGGAACGACGGACGAACCGGAGTGAGCAAGGCGCGCGGCCTCGACAAGCGATGCAGCCCTAGACAATGCGCTTTGCACTTCCGTCTTGCGGCCCGGATCGTCGAGCCGGTGAAGGGCGCGGTGAATCAACACAAGCGCCTTGCCCAGATTCGCCTCGGCGGGCGTGAGACCTTCTTCAGGATCGGTCGGATTGCTCATGATGATTATTGCTTAGAGCGGGATCGTGCCGTGTTTCTTCGGCGGGCGAGTGTCTCGCTTGCTGAGGGTGTTGCGCAATGCGAATGACACGGCGGCGCGCGTTTCCGCCGGGCTGATCACGTCGGTGACCATGGCTTTCTTGGCCGCCTCATAAGGGGTGCAGAACTTGCCGCGGTATTCGGCGACGAGGCGGGCTTCCTCTTTCTTTGGATCTTCAGCGGCAGCGATTTCGCGCTTGAAGAGAATCTTCACTGCGCCTTCCGCGCCCATGACGGCGATTTCCGCGCACGGCCAGGCGTACACAGCGTCAGCGCCCATATCGGCGCTGCACATTGCGAGATATGCGCCGCCATAGGACTTCCGCATAATGACGGTGATCTTCGGCACTGTCGCTGCGGCGTAGGCAAAGAGCATTTTCGCGCCATGACGGATAATGCCGCCGCGCTCCTGCTGCACACCGGGAAGGAACCCAGGGACATCCACGAGGGTCACGAGCGGAATATTGAAAGCATTACAGAAACGAATGAAACGCGCCGCCTTGTCCGAGGCGTCGATGTCCAGCGTGCCAGCCTTTACGGCAGGCTGGTTGGCAATGATCCCGACAACGATTCCCTGGATGCGGGCGAAGCAAATCACGATGTTCTTCGCGAATTCCTTCATAACTTCGAGGAAATCGCCATCGTCCACGAGGCGTGCGATGACCTTGGTCACATCGAATGGGTCCTTGATGTTGTCCGGAATCAGGTCGTTCATCGACGGGTCGAGGCTGTTGTCGATTTGCGGTGTCGGGACGTGTGGCGGATCCATCACGTTGTTGGCTGGCAGGTAGGAGAGCAGTTTTTTCACAATCCGGACGGCGTCAGCGTCGTTCTCGGCGATGAAATGGACATTGCCACTGACGCTGGCGTTGGCCATCGCGCTGCCAATTTCGTCCATCGTACACTTCTGCCCAGTCACGGCCTGGATCACTTCCGGGCCGCAGATGAACATGGTCCCGCTACCCCTCACCATGATGATAAAATCCATCAGGGCGGGGGAATACGCGGCGCCACCCGCGCAGGAGCCAGCGATGACGGCGATCTGCGGGACGACGCCGGAGAGCAGTACGTTGCGGAAGAAGACATGCCCGTAGCCGGAGAGGGCGTCGTCGCCCTCCTGGATGCGCGCGCCACCCGAGTCATTGAAGCCGACGACCGGACAGCCGGTCTTGAGCGCGTACTCCATGATGTCAGCCATTTTCTTCGCATGAACAGAACCGAGCGATCCGCCACCGACAGTGAAATCCTGGCTGAAGCAGGCTACCTGGCGGCCATCCACCAGGCCGGTGCCTGTCACGACGCCGTCGCACGCGAAGGCTTTCTTTTCCAAACCAAAATTGTGGCAATCGTGCCCGGCGTGCATGCCCCATTCCTGGAAAGTGCCTTCTTCATATAGTTTGGCCAGACGATCGCGGGCGGTCAGAAGGCCCTTTGCGCGGCGCGCCTTAAGTTTGTCTTCACCGCCGCCGGCTCGGGCGGTGGTGCGTTTTTTTTCGAGTTCTTCGAGGAGTGCTTTCTTGATGGCCATAGGTGGGATCGGGGTAAGGAGGTGATTCTTATTGCGCGGCGGCGCCTGGTTTTGGCATGCAGAATTCCGTCAGCACGCCATAGGTTGATTTCGGGTGCAAAAAGGCGACCAGCTTGCCACCTGCACCGTCGATCGGTTTCTCGTGGATCAGTTTCACGCCTGCGCCCGAGGCCTGCCGGAGCTGCCCCTGGATGTCATCGGTACCGAGCGCGACATGGTGAATGCCGCCGGCCGGGTTCTTCTCCAGGTATTTGGCGATCGGGCTTTCCGGATCGGTCGGCTCCAACAATTCGATATGGACTTCGCCGCAATGGAAAAATGCGGTCCGGACTTTCTGCGATGGCACCTCCTCGCGGTGCTCGCATTTCAAGCCGAGCGCCTTTTCGTAATAGGGGATGGCTTCGTCGAGTGATTTTACTGCAATTCCGAGGTGGTCAATTTTGTTGATCATAAGTTTGTGTCGTTGCGGGGGTTCTTTCTTCGTGTACGGCCAGGAGCGATTCGGCTGCGCGTACGGCGGTGATATCTCCGCGCATTACCGCCTGGCGCACATCCGCGAGGCGGGCCTTCACGCGCGGGTCGTGGTAGAACCGTCGCTGCAATTCGTCCTCGATGAGGGCGGCGAGCCAGTCGAGCGATTGCTCCTGGCGCCGACGCGTAATCACCCCCTTGGGAGCGAGGACGGCGTAAAACTTTTCGATCCGCTCCCAGATTTCCGGAATGCCTTCGCCGGTGAGGCCCGCGCAAAGGAGCACCTCGGTCTGCCAATCCTTCGTCGTGGGCTGGAGGTAATGTAATGCGGCGGCCTGGTCCTGCCGTGCTCGCTCCGCCCGGAGTCGATTTTCGCCGTCGGCCTTATTGATAGCGACGAGGTCCGCCATCTCGACGATACCTTTCTTGATCCCCTGCAATTCGTCGCCCGCTCCCGGCAGCAGAAGGAGGAGGAAAAAATCGACCATTGAGCGCAACGTGATTTCGGTCTGACCTACGCCGACCGTTTCCACGACGATGGTGTCGAAACCTGCCGCCTCGCAGAGCAGCATCGTCTCGCGGGTGCGCCGCGCGACGCCACCGAGGCTCAACCCGCTCGGCGAGGGTCTAATGAATGCGGCCGGCAACTGGCAGAGCCGCTCCATCCGCGTCTTGTCGCCGAGGATGCTTCCGCCGGAGCGGGAACTAGTTGGATCAATCGTGAGCACCGCAAGTCTGTGACCCTGCTCGACGAGCTGGCAGCCGAATGATTCGATAAAAGTGCTTTTGCCTACCCCGGGCGCTCCCGTGATGCCGACGCGCTTCGCCTGGCCGGTAAATGGGAGAACCTGGTGCAAGACTTCCTGGGCCTGGGCTTCATGCTGCCGGGATTGGCTCTCGACGAGAGTGATCGCCCGGGCGAGCGCGGTGCGGTCGCCCGCGCGCACACCCTTCACGTAATCGTCGACCGACATCTGCCGCGGCCGACGGGTTCCACCCGGGACGAACTCGCTCATGCGTCGTCCTCGCTCGCATCCGCCGCGCATTCGCCTTTCGACGCGGAACGAATGCCGGCGCAACATGCGCGGCCGGAATTTTCCCGCTTCTTTTCCATGAGCGCGAACGTTTTCATCGTCTGCGTGATTGGCCCGGACAAGCATCAGTCCAGCGCCTGATTCAACTGGGTCAACATTTCCTTGGCCGCATCCGGGATGAATGTCCCCGGCCCGAATACCGCGGCAGCTCCATTCTCCTTGAGGAAATCATAATCCTGCGGCGGGATCACGCCGCCCACGACGACCATGATGTCCTCACGGCCGATTTTATTGAGTTCCTCCCGAAGCTGAACGAGCAGCGTCTTGTGTCCGCCTGCCAGGGAGCTGATACCGACGACGTGCACGTCGTTCTCCGCAGCCATGCGCGCGGCTTCCTCCGGCTGCTGGAAGAGCGGCCCGATGTCCACGTCGAAGCCGAGGTCGGCGTACGCGGTCGCAACGACTTTTGCGCCGCGATCGTGGCCGTCCTGGCCCATTTTCGCGATCAGGATGCGCGGACGGCGCCCCTGTTTTTCGGCGAATTGTTCTGTAAGTTTTCGGACCTCCAGGATTTGTGGGGCCTCGCCGAATTCGGATTGATAAACGCCACTCACGGAACGGATGACAGCCTTGTGCCGGTTGAATTGTTTTTCCAGGGCAAACGAAATCTCGCCGAGCGTGGCACGCGCCCGAGCCGCATCGATGGCGAGCGCGAGCAAGTTCCCCTCGCCCGTCGTCGCGCTTTCGGTCAGCGCACTGAGAGCCGATTGCACCCGGGCCTGGTCGCGGCCAGCCTTGACGGATTGCAAGCGCTTGAGCTGCGCCTCGCGGACGACCGCATTGTCCACATCGAGCACCTCCAGCTTGTCTGCCTTTTCCAGCCGGAGCGTGTTCACGCCGATGATTGCTTCCTTGCCAGAATCGATATGCGCCTGGCGCCGCGCGGCGGCTTCCTCAATGCGCAGTTTCGGCAGGCCGGTCTCGATGGCCTTGGCCATGCCGCCGAGCGCCTCGACTTCCTCGATGTGCGTCCATGCGCGTCGCATAATCTCGTCCGTGAGAGCCTCGACGAAGAACGATCCGGCCCACGGGTCGATGACACGCGTGATACCGGTCTCCTCCTGGAGCAGCAATTGCGTGTTGCGAGCGATGCGCGCCGAGAAATCGGTCGGCAGGGCAATCGCTTCGTCCAGCGAATTGGTGTGCAGCGATTGGGTGTGGCCGAGAGCCGCCGCCATCGCCTCGATGCAAGTCCGCGCCACATTATTGAACGGGTCCTGTTCCGTAAGCGACCAGCCTGAGGTCTGCGAATGGGTTCGCAGGGCCATCGACTTGGGATTCTTCGGATCGAACTGCTTGATGATCTTTGCCCAGAGGGCGCGGGCGGCGCGCATCTTGGCGATTTCCATGAAGAAGTTCTTTCCCTGCGCCCAGAAGAACGAGAGCCGCGGCGCGAAGGCGTCGATATCGATCCCGGCCTTGATTCCCGTGCGCACGTATTCGAGACCGTCGGCCAGCGTGTAAGCCATCTCCAGGTCCGCCGTCGCCCCAGCTTCCTGCATGTGATAGCCAGAAATCGAGATCGAGTTGAACTTGGGCATGAACTTCGAGGTGAAGCTGAAGATGTCCGCAATGATCCGCATCGAAGGCCCGGGCGGGTAAATATAGGTGTTGCGCACCATGTATTCCTTCAGGATGTCGTTTTGGATCGTGCCAGCCAATTGCTCGAGCTTTGCGCCCTGCTCCTCGGCTGCGACGATGTAAAATGCGAGGATCGGCAGCACCGCCCCGTTCATTGTCATGGAAACCGAAATGCGATCCAGCGGGATGTTGTCGAAGAGGATCTTCATGTCCGCGATGGAATCCACGGCAACCCCGGCCTTTCCAACGTCCGCGAACGCGCGCGGATGATCGGAATCGTAACCGCGGTGGGTCGGAAGATCGAACGCAACGGAAAGCCCCTGCTGCCCGGCGGCAATGTTGCGCCGGTAAAACGCGTTGGACTCCTCGGCGGTCGAAAAGCCGGCATATTGCCGGACGGTCCACGGCTTCGAGACGTACATCGAGCCGTAAGGTCCGCGTATGAAGGGTGCGATCCCGGGCATTGAGTCGAGGTGTTCGCATTTCGCGAGGTCAGCCGCCGTGTAGAGCGGCTGCAGGTCGATTTGTTCCAGCGTCGTGTACACCCAATCCCGCACCGAGCGCCCCGTCTCCTCCTTGAATCGCGCGCTCCAATCTTTCGCGTCCGCCTTCGCGGGCGTGCTGTCAAAGGCGATTTTCGTATAGTCGGGAAAGGTGGTCATCAGGCGATACCAAGTTGGGTGTGAATTTTTGAGAGCACTTCGAGCACGTCAGCCCGAACGTGAATGAACTCGTTGACGCCGGATTTCTTGTGTGCGTCGATTTGATCCTTCGGGAATCCTGCGAGCACGATGATCGCATCCGGCTTTATTGCGCGGATGCCCGCCACGAGCGGCGGCACCAGCACGGGATAATTGTCATCGGTGGAACAGACGACCGCGATTCGCGCTCCAGATTCGGCAAACGCGGCAACGGCGTCTTCCGGTGTCTTGAAGCCGACCGGCGAGATCACGTCGTAACCGCCCACGCCGAAAAAGCCACGCGAAAAATCCGCCCGGCCCTTGTGTTCCTTGAGCGGTCCCATGTTGCACAGGAAAACCTTCGCCGGAGCGGCCTGGCGCCACATAGCGGCGCGGAGTTCCTCCAACGGGGCGGCAACCCGGGTCACACAGACCGGAGTAATGGGAGTACATGGCGAATCTGTGATCCGGATTACGCGCGTAATCTCGCCCAGAGTCGCACCGGCAGCCACGGCATCCACACATGCCTGAAAACCGTCCCGGCCCTTCGGCCCAATGATTTCCGCAAGACGATCAAGGACGATTTGGTTCTCCGCGTCTTCAAGCGCCACCCGGTGCGAGGCAATCTGCTGCACGCGATGCTTGTGAAACGCCGTGTTGTCTTCCGCCTTCACTTCCAGCGGTTTTTCTTTCGGATTGGCGTATTGGCTCACACCGACGATCGATACCCGCCGCTGCGTGGCCGCCTTCACTTTTTCCGCGGCTGTGGCCGCGACGGCTTTTTGAGGGAACCCGGCCTGCATGGCCGCCTGCATCCCGCCAAGCTCTTCGACCTGCTGAAACAGCGCCCAAGCTCGCGTCGCCAACTCCGCCGTGACGCTCTCCACGTACCATGAGCCGCCCGCGGGATCGATCACATGATCCAACGCGCACTCTTTCTGGAGCACCAATTGCGTATTGCGCGCCACCCGGAGGCTAAAGTCATCCGGCGTGCGAAGCACGGCATCGAACGCGCCGACTTGCATGCTGTCACAACCGCCGAGCACCCCCGCGAACGCCTCGACGGTGGTGCGGAGGAGGTTGTTATACGGATCGACTTTCGTCTTATTCCAAAGCGACGTCCGGACGTGCAGTGAAGCCTTCTGCGCAGCTTCGCTCCCACCGGCCGCGGCGACCGCGCGCGCCCAGAGCATCCGGAGCGCCCGAAGCTTGGCGATTTCCATGAAAAAGTTCACTCCGACCGTCACGGCGAAGCGGATGCGCGGCGCCGCGGTCTCGACACCGACGGCCTGCTTCGAGAGCTGCCGAAGGTATTCGACGGCAGTCGCGAGCGTAAATGCGAGTTCCTGCACCGCGCTGCCACCGGCTTCGTGCCATGCGCGGCTGTGGACGCAGATGGTTTGCAACTGCGGGGCATTGGCCGCCGCCCAGCGGGTAAGGAGCGCCATTTCGCGATAGGCCCCGTCGAACGACTGGGGCAGCCTGCCTTCGTGCGCCAGCACGCCAAGCGGGTCCATCTCGATGCAGCCGACCAGTTTTACGAAAGACTTTTTCCGCTTCTTCGCCAACGCGGCGAGAAGCGCTGCGAACGGCAGCGCGGAGGCACCGGATCGGACGAAAAGCGAAGTCCTTTCCAGATCGATGCCTTCGAGAGCCCGGTCCAGATCGTCCAATGTCGCGATGGATAGGCCACCGAGACCGACGTGCTCTGGCCGCGCCCAATCGGGGTCGTGCCCGTCGCGCGTCGCGTGATCGAGAACGATATTGAGCGCGTTGAGGCCGCGCTCGATGGAATTGCGCGCCGCGTTATTGAACTCCGAAGCACTTGCACATGCGATCTCCTGCGAGACCGCCCAAGGCTCGTCCAGATGGCCGCTCGCATTCGATCCGCGCACGAACGGCGCGAAACCGGGGTACGAATCGACGTGCCGCAGCTCAGCCGTGTCCTCGCGGCGGTAAATCGGCTTGAGGGTGATGCCCTCGCTGGTCGCCGTGAACATCTTCTTCTCGAACGGCGCGCCCTTCAGTTCGGCGTCGACGATCTTGCGCCAATCCTCGTAGGTGGCGGGTGAAAACTCGGCGAGCAGCTTGCCCGGGGAGGATGCAGTTTCAGTGGAACTCATAATCGGATCAGCCTTAGAGCGCTTCCACCAGAACGTCGTGGCGTTGCCCGTTGACGGTGACGAATAAATGCTTGCCCACTCCGTTTGCGGAGGGGTGCGTCACAGCGGGCGCAGCAGGAGCGGCAGCGGCGGCTTTTGGCTTGAGCAGCTCTTCGACTTGCTGCGGGAACATTGCGAAAAGCACGACAATCTCGTCCGTGGTGGGCAGGCCCTTGTCCGCGCATTGTTTCCGGTATTTCTCCATCGCGGGTTCCAGAAGGTCCGCGGGACGCTCGGTCACGGGCTGCTTGCCGGTGAGCTTTTCCACCTGCGCCTGGATGGCCGGATCGATCGGGCCGGGCGTCTTTCCATATTTGCCGAGGGCGATGTCCTGTGCGGGCTGGCAGATCATTTTCCAGCGGCCAAATTTCACGTTCATCATGGCCTGCGTGCCGACGATCTGCGAGGTCGGTGTCACGAGCGGGATCCAACCGAGCGCTTCGCGCACGACCGGGATTTCCTTCACGACCTGGTCGAATTTATCGCTCATCCCCTGCTCCTTGAGCTGGGTCCGGAAATTCGAGAGCATCCCGCCTGGCACCTGGTAGATGAGGATGTCGCTGTCCACCTTCTCGTTCTTCGGGCTGGTGAACTTCGAAAGGTCGGCGTAGACGCCTTCGAAATAATCGCGCAGTTTCGCGAGCTTTTCGGTATCGAAAGACGGGCAGCGCGGATGGCCTTCCAGCAGCGCGAGCATCCGCTGCGTATCGGGTTGCGCGGTTCCATTTGCGAACGGCACGATGGATACCTCCACCGTGTCGACGCCGGCGTCGATGGCCGCGAGATAAGTGGAGGCTCCGAGCCCCGCCGTATCGTGGGTATGCAGCGCGATGGGGATGCCGACTTTGCTCTTCAGCTCGCTGATCATCCGATGGGCGATCTGGGGCTGCAGAATGCCCGACATATCCTTAATGGCGATGGAATCGCATCCCATGGTTTCCAATTGGACGCCCAAATTGACGAAAGTCTCGACGGTATGGACCGGGCTGATCGTGTAGCAAAGTTCGCCGCGGGCGTGTTTCCCGTGTTTCTTCGTGGTCTTGATCGAAGTCTCGAGGTTCCGCACGTCGTTGAGGGCGTCGAAAATGCGCAGGATGTCCTGGCCGTTCTCGCAGGTGAGCCGGACAAACGTCTCGACCACGTCGTCCGGGAAGCTCGCGTACTGCACAATGTTCTGTCCGCGCAGGAGCATGAGTTGCGGAGTCTTCGGCGCGATCTTCTTCAATGTGCGCAACCGGTCGAACGGGTTTTCGTTCAGATAGCGCAAACAGGAGTCGATCGTCGCGCCTCCCCAGGTCTCCAGACCGGCGAATCCCATCTCGTCCAGGATGGGTGCGGGTTCGAGCATTTGCGATGTTGTCATGCGCGTCGCGGCCATCGACTGGTGGCCGTCCCGCAGCACCGTGTTAATGAAAAGAACAGGTTTTGATTTCACAGTTTTAAAGGGCTCCGCGTTTCCAATGCTTTGAAATACCCGGCGCATGGGAGCTTTCCCGGGGGCTTCTAAGAACCTCGTTTCAGGTCTCAATTATTTTCATCAGCCTTGTGTGTATTAGCCTCATGCAAGTGTTTCGGCTCAACATTTCTTGGGATGTTTTGTGCAAATACCACACGACGAGGGACCAGAGCCGTAGCAAGTGTCTACTAAGAAAGGTCCTGCAATTCAAGGCTCCCAGACCGGCGCGCGGTCCATTTGTGACTCTGCGCCGCAAGGCATTGTCGATAAGGGCCAAATGATCCAGAATCCTCGAAATCCCGCCAACAAATGCTTTCCAACCGCCATCGCTCCCCGTGGTCCGGGGCGCTCCTTTGCATCCTGGTCTTCGCAGGGGCGCGGGCGTTGTTGCGCCTGGCCGCGCCTTTTACCGACGTGGTTGACTTCAACGCAGCGGTCTGGTCGCAGGCCGCGCACAACTTCCTTCGTGCGGGCCTGGGAGCGGGCGTCCCTGCTGCGTTTTACTTCGGTCCGCTCCCGATCCCGCAGGACGCGTGGTACGTGCACCATCCACCGTTGCTCGCACTCGTGTTGACGGCTGGCTTCCGCATATTCGGAGAATACGAATGGGTGGCGCGGCTCATCCCCGCGGTCGCCTCGCTCGCATGCGTGGCCTTCCTCTGGCTGGTGGTCAAGGACTGCCGCGGCCCACGGGCGGCGGCCTTCGCGACGGCACTCTTTGCGGCCATGCCGATGGAATTGCACTACGGGCTCATGGTGAATTTCGAGCCTTGTACGCTTGCCGCACTGCTGGCCGGCCTGCTCGGTCAGCGCCGATGGGAATGCGCTGAACCGGGGCGTGGCGGCGGGTGGTTCGGGGTTATGGTTGCGGGGTATTTCGTGGCTCTTTCGACAGCGTGGCTCGGATATTTTTTCGTCATTCCGCTTGCGGTCGTGCTTATCGTTCGCGGCCATCGCCGGGCGGGTTGGCTCCTCATTGGCCTCGCTCTTCTTTCGGCGGCACTCTTTCTTCTCCAGATCCGGCTTGCGTCGCCGGGCGCCTGGAGCAACGCGGCGTTTGCGTTCCGCATCCGGCTTGGGCATTCCACGATTTCCGGTGTGCAGATTCCGTTCACGGTCTGGGCGCTCCGGATATGGCGGACCCTTGTCACCCACATCCTTTGGCCTTCGTGGCTTCTGGCTGCCGGCGGTTTGTTTGTTCTGATTCGAGGGCGAAGCGATTCGGCTCTGAGGTGGCTTGGCCGGGTTTGCCTGATTTTCTTTGCGCTGAGCGCGTTCTACGTCGGCGCGTTTCGGAACGCGTCGTATATCCATAATTATTCGGCGTTTTACTTCGTCCTTCCGGTTGCGATTTGTGGAGGGATCGCGCTGGATGCGGCTGCGACATGGCTCGATCTCCGTTTCCAAAATGCGGGTTCGATTGCGGCGCTGCTCCTCTGCGGGCTTCTCTGCATATGGGGCTGGCGCGCGGCGGACGGGCTGCTGGGTCAGGCCCGCATCCTGGAGACCCAATCCGCGGAGCCGGCCGATCTTATTCCGCGACTCGGCCAGCTCATCCGGGCGGAGTTTGCGCCGGATGCGACGGTCATGATCAACTTTGACTATAGTTACATCCCGCAGCTTTCTTATTACGCTCAGCATCGCATCCTCAATGGGCTGACGAGCGACAGTTATTGGAAGGACGCGCTGCAATCGACTCAGCCTGTCGGCGGACTCGTTTGGGCTGGGGAGCCGGGCGCGGCGGAAATTCTGGCGCTGCTGAAAAGGCGCGGCTTGCGAGCGGTCGAAGTCGAAGGTCTCTCGTTCTACGTTTGGACGCCGCAGCAGAAGTGACCGTTGTAGCCGGATCATATATCCAGGTCGGCGTTTCCGCCGCCGGCTCGTACCCAGTCCAGTGCTTCGCGATGCGTGGCCAGCAAATCCACGGGCAAATCTCCCCGCTTGCAGAAGCGGGCTTCCAGCACCTCCACAGACCTTACCTCCGGCGTTCCGGTGCACTCGGCGAGCATCAGGAACTCCGTGAGCCGTCCCCGGGTGGTCACGCGGAGCAGCTTCGTCACCCGGGCATCGAGACCTGTTTCCTCGCGCAGCTCGCGGCGCAGGGTTTCGGCCGGAGTTTCGCCGTGGTGCGCCATTCCGCTGGGCATGCCCCAGCGTTGCTGCTTCCAGAAGCGATGCTTCAGGAGGAGCACCCGGCCCTGGCCGTCCAGCACCACGCCGGAGACTCCGTGGATGAATTTGGGGCTGGCGAGCCAGATCAATTGGCGCCTGAGGCCTGCGCCGAGGCTGTTCCAGATTTTTTCGGCAAAATGAAGCATAAGGGTAAGATTTCGGCCTCCGACTCTGGCATTCCGCGGGGAAAATGCCGATAATTCGCGGCAGATTGCACATGGCTCGATGCGTTGAGGCGATTTTTGGGCTATCCTGCGCTGCTCCTGTCGGTTAGAGACCCACCTGAGCATCCCTGCCCCGCGAAAAACCGCCGCCGCAAACCCCACTTTTTTAACTTTGCTCAGGAACCCCAGCGAATGACGACCGAAGGAAACCCCGAAGACGAGCCACAGCCCGAGCAGCAATCCACGGAACCGCCCGTTGATTCCACCGCGGAAATGATCGAAGCCGAAGAGGAAACGGCGGAAGCCAGAGAAACGGACGATCAATCCACGGGTGCGAAGCCGGAGGATCAGTTGCAGGCCGTGATCGAGGCGGCCAAGGCATCGCGGCTTTCGCCCGCGGACGAGGATCACGCGCTCCAGTTGCTCAAGCAGGCGATCCCGGGCGGGCCGAAGGCGCTTCCGGCGATTCTCGATGCGATATTGGCGCTCCCGTGGGGAGTCGGCGTGAGGGCAGTGACGGAGGCGTGGCCTGAGACGAAGCCGGCGGGACGGGCACGACTGATCGGCGGGATGGCGAAAATCGACTCCGAGGTTTCGCGGCGCATTCGGCTGAGCCTTGCGCGGGGATTGCACGCGCAGGATGCGGCGAGCGCGCTGAAACTGGTGGTGAGCGTCTGCGAGGCGATGGGGGGCGCGCAGGGAGGGTCGACCACGAAGGACCGGCAAGTTTTTGCCAATGTGATGCTCGGCAAAGCGAGACCGTGGATCATGAACATTTCCATGACAGACATGAAGCCGGCGGAGGCTCACAAATTGATCACGCCGGCGCTGGAGTCGTGCGGGCAGTCGCCGATTTTCACGCAAATCTGGGTGCTTCGCTGGATTTGCGACGGGGATAAATTTGGAGTGATACCGCCGGAGCACGTCGAGGCGATCGGGAAATCGATCAACCGCTGGCAGCCGCGGTGGCGCAAGGAACTGAGGAAGATCATTCCGAGGCTGCCGGATACGCTCGAGGCGCAGCTTGTCGATTCGCCGAGCCATCAGCCTGCGCCGGCTGCGCATCACGCCCCGGAGATTCCGGCGCCGGAAGCCGCGGAAGAGCCCGATGCGCCCATTGCCGACACGGAGTCCGATGAGTCTCCCTCCGCCCCGGAGGAAGAGCGCGTTTCGCAGCAGCGTCCGCCACCTCCACAGCGGCAAGCCGACCCACGCGACAGATCCTCCCGGAATCGGCCTGCGGCCGCGACTGGGCTGTTTGACCTGAACCGGTCGCTGCGCGAAATCGAGTCGTACGTCGTGCGGCTGCGGTCAGAACTGCAGCAGGCCCAGGCGGTCGCCCGCCGGCGCGAACCGGCTCCAGACCGGCACCGTGGCCGGATGGCGGGACCCGCGGCATCGCCCGAGGAACTCGATGAACTGCGGCGGCACAATCTGCAACTCACGGAGCAAAACGAGGAGCTGCTGCGGCGGATCGAGGAACTGACGAATGACCATGAGGACCGGGCGGCGACGCTGGAGATCAACGACGCGCTGGAGCAGTTCAAGACGTTTCTCGGGCTGAAGCTGAAGGAAGATTTTGCGGACTATAATGCGATCAGCCGCGAGTCGTTGAACGAGGTGATTCGCCGGCACGCGCATGAGATTCTTGGGAGGATTTTTGCGGTGCTCCAGGCGGAAGGTGTGCGCTTCGACCGCGAGGGATAAACCGCAGGATCGTGTTTTGGGCGCCGGGCGCGGTCCGGTTATCAAAAAATAGTGCGCCGCGGATTGCTGAACACGGCAGAAGGTTCAAGTTCAGGTTAAAGTGTCCTTCGACAGGCTCAGGATGGTGAGTTTATCGAATCCATAGGTGCAAGTACACACTCGGGCGCGGAACGGTCAGGGCTTGATGAAATTCAGAATAGCATTCCGGGCGGGATCGTCCTTGTCGGCGACGTGGCCGAGGATGGTTCCGTGAGTGCGATTGGCAATGAGCATTCCGGTTACCCGTTGATTGCCGGCGGCTTTCATTACGGCGACGAGATACTCGTTTTCCTGTTCCCGGGCGGGCTCGTCGTGATCGGCGTAAAGAACGAGCATGGGAGGCGTATCCTTTCGGCAGTAATGAACGGGGGCAGCTTCGTCGGCGATGATGGTGTACATGCCGATGCCGCGCTCCGCGCGGACGGTGTAGTGAGTCATCGTCTGGGCGCTAATGGGGATGATGCCGGCAATCGCGGATGAGGTGAGGCCGGCTGCGCTGAGGTAGCGGGGATCGAGCCCAATCATCAAAGCGAGATAGGCGCCGGCGGAATGGCCGCCGATGTATAGGCGAGCCGGGTCGCCGCCGTACTCGGAAATATGAGAGCGGGTCCACGCGAACGCGGCGGCGCCATCCTGGATATAAGCGGGATAGGTTGCGTTCGGGCTAAGGCGATACTCGACGGCGACGACCGCGAGACCTTGCTGCGCGAGACTGAGGGCGATGTGGGCGATTTCGCTTTTTTTGCCGCCTTTCAGCCCGCCGCCGTGAAACCAGACGAGGGTCGAAAAGCCCTTCCGGCCCGGCGGCAGATAGATGTCCAGACGGCATTGCTGCTTTTCGTAGTCGGTGAGATTCGGGCTGCTCTTATAGGCGATATCGGTGATGACCTGCGACGGCTGGGCGGCGGCATCCTGCGCCCTGGTGGGGAGGCCGGACGAAAAGAGAACCGCTGTCAGGACGCAAAGCGCAGATAGGTTTGTTTTCATGATGGTGGTGATTGGGAAGAGGGTTGATCGTTGAGGTCCGCCTGGGGAGGGATTTGTCCTTCGGCATGAGATGGTGGTTGATCGACGGAAGAGGAAGATGGGGAAGAATTCAAGGCAGTTGGAGGGGGGGTGGGGGCTTGAAGTGGCTTGAATTGGCTTGAATCACCTTGAACCGGTTCGAAATACCGGGGGTCGACGTACCGCTTCAGGCTGCTGTCGTTGTTCACCTTGATCATAAAATCGGCGGCATGCTCGGCCGCCTGGCCACCGCCGAAGGCTGTGACCATGGCGGCGCGCTTTTGGGCGTCCCATATAGGCTGCATGACCACGTCGCGGGCCTCGTTCAAGGTGGCTCTTTTGATCTGCCATTCGCGCTCGTCGCACTCGATCTGCCAGCGGACGGCGTCGCGCTGCTCGATGGCGGCGATGCGGGCGCCGATGCGGAGTAGGTGAAGCTCGTGGAGCGCCATGCGGAGGATTTTCAGGCGGGCCTCGGGGTCGTCGGCATGGCGGAGGAGGTCCTGGACGGTGGCGGCGAGCTCCGCGCCGAGGAAGGTGGAAAGGGAGGCGGTGATGGCCTGGGGATCGGCAGGGTCGAAGCCGCCGGAGAGGTCGGCGGCGAACTCGGCGAGACCGCGGAGGCGGTCGCGGGTTTCCTGCTGGCGCTGCCAGTCGATGAAGCCGCCTTGTTTCCAGTCGGAGAAATTCTGGTCGTTGATGGGGCGCGAATCGAAGTCGCGGGCCAGAATTTCCTTCACTTCGTCGAGGCCATTGAGCCAATCAATAAGGAATCTGCCGGAGTCTCCAAGCTCGATGCGTTCGTTGAGTAAGTTGCGGATGTTGAGAGGCAGCCGCGCGATTTTGCCGATGCGTTTCATATAACCATCCTAGTAAAAGTCAGTGTGGCGCTACTAATGATTTATTTTCGTAAAAGAAAATAAATCGCTTGGTAAAGGCCACACAAATTGGACGAAATGAAAAAACGAGGGGGATAACCCGCAATATCCATTTTGTAAGTCGCAATATCCATTTTCCAAGTCGCAATATCCATTTTGTATCTAAGTCGCAGGATCGTGTGATGAACCTTGGAACGGCCTTCGTCCGCAAAAGTTAAACCACGGATGACACGGATGGGGAGGAGGCGCGGCCTGACGGCGGCAACCAAATTGCCAATTGATCGGTTTGCTTGAGAGGAAGATGGGCGATCTGTGTCGCTTCGCTCCGCTGCTAATTGGGAGTATTTGCCGCCCTTGGCGGGATTCGCCTAAGAGGGGAAAACATTCGCGCAAATGAAGAGGACTTTACCGAATGGTGGCCGGCTCCCCAAAAATTGATCCAGGTGCTATGAGAGTTGGCGGCGTGTGAGCGCCGCCGAACTCTCGACATGAAGCAAAAACGACACACACC
>Ga0326727_10011425_pt1 | contig 20669 bp, 13 predicted proteins | sample MB2enrmetagenome_FD_207643 | JGI IMG/M metagenome (GOLD analysis project Ga0326727, IMG submission 207643) | Lab enriched peat soil microbial communities from McLean, Ithaca, NY, United States - MB29MY | ecosystem: Environmental > Terrestrial > Soil > Wetlands > Peat | place: USA: New York...
CCTAGGCCATCGACCAGTGCGTCTCTGCGCTCTAAATAGAGTTTCTTGAGTACTTCAACCGTTTCCTGTGGCCCCGTCATAGCAGCGATCCCCGATTCCTGTACCGCCTGGAACGCGCCTGAATCTAGGTTCGATTTGACCTTTCTGAGGCCAGCTATGACGTCGGCGTTTCCTACTGCAAACCCGATTCGCCAGCCGGTCATATTGTACGTTTTGGAGAGGCTGCCGATTTCGATTCCGACGTCCATTGCCCCAGCTACGGAGAGAAACGACGGAGCTACGTAGCCGTCATAAGTCAGCTCTAAATATGCTGCATCGTGGCAGACGATAATATCGTTGTCAGAGGCGTAATCGACGATGGCTCTAAAAAAACCACTGTCAGCGACTGCGGCTGTCGGATTGTTCGGATAGTTGATGAAGAGCAACTTGGCATCGGTCACAGCCTTGTCAATATCAGGTAAGAACCCGTTGTCAGCAGTCAGTGGCATGTTTATCGGCTTGCCATCAGCCAGGATAGTAGCAATCCTGTACACGGGATACGCGGGATCGGGAACAAGTACTTTGTCCCCTCGGTTGATAAAGGCTAAGGGAAGATGCGCTATGCCTTCCTTCGATCCGATCAGTGCGGAGGCCTCACGCGCTGGATCAACAGCGATACCTTTCTTCGCGTACCACTCACTCACGGCCTCTCTAAATGATAGCATGCCTTCAGAGGATGGGTACCGATAGTTCGCATCGTTGTGCGCGGCGCGCACGAGCGAATCTATGATGTGAGGCGGCGTTGGCTGATCTGGGTCTCCAACTCCCAGATCAATAACGTCGATTCCCTGTGCCTCCTTCGCTGCCTTCAACGCATCTATTTTGGCGAAAAGGTAGGGCGGCAGCACCTCTAGTCTTTTTGAATATTTGATTGTCGCGTTCGCCATACTTCCACCTAGATGGCAGGCTGCGAAGTTGGGTACCACAAGCGCAGCTTCCAAAACCATGAAACATCGCAAAGTGCAACGATTTGCGATTGCTCATCATCATTGAAGTTCTTTTTCGAATAAAGACTTATTGGGGGCTGCGTTGAACGAGCAGCCGCGAATTGTTCCTGCACGGAAGCGCTGACATGAAACCAAGCAGTTCTTCGGTTGCTCTTGGATGACGCGCGTCGAATCAGCTCTGGGTGATGCAAACCTTTATTGTCTAGAAGCTTTCCATATACGCGAGAGCTGATACCATGGATAATCGCAATCTAATTACGGCGCTCGCGATCGCGGCGCTGATAACATTGGCAGTAACGGCGGCCGGCTGCACGACGAATACGAGCCCGTCTCCGACTCCGATTCCATCGAGCACCACGACCAATGGCAACAACACGACGTTTTCAAGTGGCACTGGTTTCAATATTACGTATCCTACTGCGCTCAAAGTAGATACGTCAAACGATCCAACAACCCAAGTGAAGATATATGTGTATCTGAATCCAAGTACTGTAGTTGATGGCGTGAACGTGGGCACAAATAGTCTTAGCGCAGGCCAAACTTTGAGCAGTTATGCTGCCTCTCAGTTGGCTAACGTCACCAAATACCCGAGCTACCAACAGATTTCAAACAACACCACTACAGTTTCTGGCCAGCCAGCACAAACAGTCGTTTTTCAAGGGGTCGTCCCCGTCCAGCTTAATACAACGCCAGCTACGAATACTAATATGACGCTCAAAGTAATGGAGACTTTCGTCGTAAATAACAACACTGGTTATGTGATAGCTTACAAGGCCGTACCCAGCGACTATAACACCTACCTAGCGCAAGCACAGCGAATAATGAACTCATTCGTGCTGACATAATCAAGACGCAGACACTCCAGATGGGTAGAGAGCCGCTTCTCTGCCCTTTATTTTCTTGTTTTGCACGTCTAGTTGAGTTAGCACGAACAGAATCACAGCAAACGCTGCACGAAAAATTGGTGCTGCCTTCGCGTCTTTGTAAAAAAAGTCCTTTCAATCAAACTGTGTAAGATACGCCGGCCATCTCAGAATCGACAGCCGACTCGCTTACTTGGTCGTAGTGACCAATATTTACCCAATAAAACAGTCCCGATGTTATACTGTGCTGTTTGATTTGGCTGGTCACCTCGCTTAGTTTAGTCAATAGTATGTCCACTTCACTCCTATTTGTATTTTTTCATTATTAAACGTGATTGATATACGGGATTAAGCAGTCTAAAAGAAAGAGCGCTTTTATGCGTGTAGACCCGTCACGGAGCTATTGTCAACACGAAGGCCTTTCTTGCTATCAAACGAATGCCGTTTACGAACAGTGACTATTGATTCTCAAAGCGAATCGTACAGGTAATCGTAGGACAAGTGCGAGTCCACTATCTGCGTCTTACCGCAAGCAAGCGATTCCCTCGTCGCGCCAAAATCAGCACAATGGATCAACGTTTTACCATTTCCTATTTCCGCGGCCTGATGCGCGTCGCTGGTCCCAATGACGGGTTTATGATATTGACGAGCGAGCTGTTGCGCAAGCGCGTTGCGCGAGGCGCTCGTTTTCGAATTGAATCCCTCAAGGAGATCAAGGCTCTTAATGGCCTCGGGACGTAATAGGTTCTTTCCGACTCGGAATGGGTGCGCCCAAAAAACTATTCCACCTTGCGCTTTGACCTCGGCGATTACGTCGGCGGTGTTTCTAGACTTAATTTCCTCTGTGAGAAATAAACCGATCAGGTCCTCCTTGTTCGCCGTTTCAATTTCTGAGCCGACGATGACCAAAAAATCAGAATCGTCATTCAACCTGCGCGTCTCAACTGCGCCCTTGATGGTCAAGTGATCCGCGACAGCAATGCCGTCCAATCCGAGTTTCTTTGCGACCTTGAGAATGGTGGTCGGCGCCATTGTACAATCGCCCGAGTATTTTGAGTGAATGTGCAGATCAAAGATCACGTTCCTTGCACCTCGATCGACGCGTCCATCGGCTACAAATTGATCGGCGTTCGCCTGCGAAAATACTCAAGCCTACTAATCCAATGGCGGCCAATAAGCATTTGTATCTTTCGCCATTCTTTCCGCAACAGGGGGTTCTGCTGCCGAGGCGGTCTTGAAAAAGGAAGAAACGGTTAAGCCTAGCGCCACGTTACACCCGTCTATGAAAACGCTCGTCGTTTTTTATTCTCGCGCCGGTGTCACCAGAAAGGTGGCTGAAACGATCGCGCGAGCCCTCTCAGGAGACGTCGAGGAGATCGTCGCTACAGAAGATCGAAGCGATTTTTCCGGGTACGGCCTTTCGCGCGAGGAGGCAGTCCTGAAAAAGCCCGCAGCCATCAAGGCCACGAAAAGGGATCCTGCCCGTTACGACCTCACGATCGTTGGCACGCCGATATGGGTTCAAACCGTATCAAGTCCCGTGAGGGCCTACATCTCGCGCAAGAGAAAGCGATTCACTCGTGTTGCGTTCTTTTCCACCCAAGATCGTTCAGGGGCAGAGAGCGCGTTCGAAGAGATGCAAGAACTGTGCAACGCGACCCCGGTTGCCACCATCGAAATTCTGCACCAAGACGTAGAAGACAACTCGTACGTTCAGAAGATCGAAAGCTTTCTAGCGCGTATCGGCAATCTGTAAGCGGTCCTTTCAAGCTCAAAGCGCCTGGTCATCCTGCTCGCAAGCGGCCGCCGTAGAGTTCGTGAAGCGTGCGCTGAGTAACAAACTAAAGTTGTTATAAATCTTAAAATAGCTACTGGCTCTATTTTACGTTGCCTCGGTCTTAAATCACTAAGGTCGTTAACGGAAGCTCGGTTGATTCCACAGAAGGGGTCGATGCATGAGACGCTTATCGTGAGCTTGTTGGTTCTGTGGAAAAAGGGACACGTTGGATATGTCGCGAACGGGCAAAAGTTAACGACCTTATACTATTTTTTATGACGCTTATAAGGTTCAGAGAGGCTTTACACGAAATAAGCGAACGCGATCACCAACGCCTAGCAGCGCCGGTACAAAGGTAACCACCCTCGGCCTTTGCGCGGCTCTCTTCGCCACGCTCCGCTGATACAGGAACTACTGAGAACGGTATTAATATCGGACTGCTCATATGGGTCAGCTGGAGCAGTATGGACGTCACGGATTTACCGCAGAAGATTGCGCGTTTTTACACTCAGCCAGACTTCAAGGAGCTTTATCCGCCGCAAGCCGAGGCTCTGGATTGTGGACTGCTCAACGGCACGAGTATGGTGGTCGCGACGCCCACCGCTTCCGGCAAGACGCTGCTGGCAGAATTCGCGATGCTCAATTCGATCGATAAAGGCGGCAAATGCCTTTACATCGTCCCCCTAAAGGCGCTCGCTTCGGAGAAGTTCGACCGATTCTCGCTATTTGCCGCGTCTGGCGTGCGAGTCGGAATCTCAACGGGAGACTACGACGTTCACGACAATCTGGGACGTAACGATATTATAGTCATCACTTCGGAAAAAGCAGATTCACTGCTGCGAAACGGCGTTGAGTGGATGCAGGCACTTAGCGTCGTCGTCGTGGACGAGATACATTTGTTGGACTCGATAGATCGCGGTCCAACGCTCGAGGTAACGCTGACCAAGCTTAAGAGACTCAATCCGACAGCTCAAATTCTCGCGCTCAGTGCAACGGTTTCCAATGCCGACGAGATGGCAGCCTGGCTTGACGCGAAACTCATAAGAAGCGACTGGAGGCCCGTCGCACTACACGAGGGGCTTTATCTTCCTGAGCGCGCCTTTATCGCGTTCGTACACGACGCGCCACCGCGTAGCGTTGTAAAAAAAGCCGTTTCAGATGGAGCCACCGACCCGGCGATAGCACTTGCCATCGATACGCTGCGAGAGGGCGGCCAATGCTTGATCTTCGTCAATACGCGGAGAAATGCCGAAAGCCTTGCAAAAAGAATCGCAACGACGCTGCAATCACAATGCGATTTCAACTGCGAGGAGCTTGCTTCGAAAATCCACGGGGAGACCCGGATTGTTGAGAAGCTCGCCTACTGCGTGAGGCGCGGGGCGGCATTTCACCACGCCGGGCTTCTCAGCGACCACCGGAAACTCGTCGAAACGTGGTTCCGCGCGAACCTTATCAAGGTTATCGTCTCGACGCCTACACTCGCGGCGGGGCTCAACCTTCCTGCCCGAAGGGTTGTTATTAGAGATTACAAGCGTTACGACGCGAACTACGGCATGATGAACATTCCCGTGCTCGAATACAAGCAAATGGCCGGTCGCGCGGGGAGGCCCGGATTCGATGCGTACGGGGAGGCAGTTCTCATCGCCAAATCGCTGAGCGAGTGTGAGGCGCTTGCAGACCACTATATTCTCAGCGAGGCCGAAGACGTTATTTCAAAACTTGGAACGGAGACGGCGCTTCGCATGCACGTTCTCTCGACGATTTCAAACGGTTTCGCGCACACGAGGGCTGCTCTCGAACAGTTCTTCGACGCGACGTTCTTCGGATTTCAGCAAAAGACGGGACTGACCCGCTTGCGATATGCGATCGACCGCGTTTTGGCATTTCTCGAAAATGAAGAGATGATTGTCGACTCTAGCGAGCGTGTCCAGGCGACGACTTTTGGGCATCTGGTATCACGGCTCTATGTCGATCCGCTGACTGCGGTGAAGATACGAAGAGGACTAAACAACGCCGAGACGGTCAGCGACGTATCGCTGCTCCACCTAATCTGTTCCACCTCGGACGTTAAGCGCCTGTTCATGCGAAGCAAGGATTACCGCGTGGTAACTGAATTTGTCAATCAGCATCTCGATGAGTTCCTAGATGAGATTCCTGATCGATTCAGAGACGTCGATTACGACTGGTTCCTCTCTGAGGTAAAAACGGCGATGCTCGTTAACGACTGGATAACCGAAGTAAGCGAGAAAGAGATCACCGAAAGCTACAATGTCGGGCCAGGCGACATCAGAAATCTCGTCGATACGGTGCAGTGGGTGAGTCACGCGCTCGCCGAGCTCGCGACCTATCTCAAGGTTCCGTCAAGGAAACAAGCCCGGGAGCTCACAGCGCGCATTCAGTTTGGTATCAATCGCGAGCTCCTCGATCTCGTGCAACTGAAAAATATCGGCCGGGTCCGTGCTCGAAAACTGCACGATGCAGGTCTCACAAGCCGAAAAGAGCTCAAAAATGCTCCTTTTGAACCGGTGGCGGCGCTTATTGGTCCTGCGGTCGCGTCAGATATCTTTGCGCAACTCGGCGAGCACCGTGGCGTTCTTGATCGAAAGGATCGAGGGGATACGTTTCTCACAGACGAGTGAGTTAACCCATGCAATATGACGTTGTGGCAGGAAAAATCACTATAGAGAGCGTCCAGGCTTTCTTGGGGGAACTTGACGCCATTGCGCAGTCAAACAACACGACAATTCAAGCCGCCGACGCCACAAAAATCGCCGGGCGGCGGCACGTTGACTGTGCGGTACGCAACGCTATGCGGTCGTTTCGCGATCATCGAAACATCGCCACGGACCTTGGCGTCGAAATCCTCCTGCACTTGAGAGCTTGCCGGCAGATACGAAAAGCGCTTGAAATGGGCGTTCACGAAGGGGAGATGGACGTGTTGCTGATTGTTGTTGGTGCGAAGAAATCAGTTGAAAGAACTGCGACGCAGCTCACGGGGTTGATACGCTCAGACCCGCGGGTTATGGAGTACGGCGAAACAAAAAACACGCCATTAATGCGCGCGTTTAATATCACCAAGCAGGAGGTTGCAGCTGCCGGCGGCGACGCGAGAATACCGGACCTAGTGCGAGAGCGCTTGGTGCTTTTTGATGCGTTCAGATAACCCCACAAGCTTTGCAGCGCCGTGCTTGCCGGCTTCATCTGCGTCAAACAGCACTTTGACCACCCCGGCCCTAAGGTTGGCCGCGACGCGGTCAAGCACGTGAAGCAATCTATCAGGGCGCGCGTACGTTGACCCACAGGTGCAATTCGTAGGTCTTGTCAAATGAATCAACGAGCGTGAACTTCAGCTTCTGCCTTTCGCCTAAGGAAGTGACCGAGATAGATATAGGCCGTTCAACGTTTTGCCCTTGGATCAGCGTCAGATTGTCGAAACGATAGAGTGTTGAATTGCCTAGCGATACCGTGCCTGAATAGGTGTCGCTCGCGTTCTCGTGGTTGGTGATGCCGAGGATCAGAGTAAACGGCGTTCCCGAAGTCACATTTGTGGGATATGCGACAGTCTGTCGGTTGCTATCCAACACATAGAACTCGCTGTAGCTGGCTTCGTTCGGGGGGGGAGCTAACAGGAGCGTCGTGCCAACCAAGGCGAGACAAAGACAAATTGCGGCCCCCACTGCCGATAGTACGATCGGGTTGCCTGCGCTGACGACGAGTCGGTCAGACTGCGGAAGCGGCCGCCACCGCGCGAACGCTGATGCCGCGAACACCGCCACGAGCACAGACATTGAGAGTGCGAGCGTCGTAAAATCTAATCCGACCGTCATCAGAAGAACAGTGCCGTCAGCAATTGAAACAAGAACGCTGGTAATAACCGCCGCCGAGACTCTCTCCAGACTCCGCAAGTCTTGTTTTCCCGGAAACAACACAACGGTTAACAAGAAACCAGGAATGAAAAAGAACAGTGCTGCCCCTATCAGCAGCCGAAAAACAGACAAAACAACGGTATCCATCATGCCCCTACCAAATCGTCGCGGTATTTATCTCTATCAAAGATACACAAGTCGCGCCTATATAGTTAATCTCAGACGACAATGGGGCAACAACGTGGGCACACCGGACCTTTGTTCGGCCTAATGAACCAGAACACAAGACTTAAGCTCAAAAAGTAAAGCCTTACTCCAATAACGTTTCTCGACAGCAGACCCATCAAACCTAAGATAGTTGTTCCGACCCTCAATGAAGAGGCGACTGAGCCAGGTGATTGAGGTTCCTGTTCGCGTGCTATCGGACGAGGGTTACCCACCGCTATATATATCATTGACGGAGACTCGAAGACGCTACGCAGCAAAAAGCTCTTGAAAAGGACGGGTGTTGCCTGTTAAGCAGCCGGAGAAGGGATCGGCGATGCAGTTCGTGTTTACGTCTGTTTGCGCAGATTACTTCATTATGACCGCCGAGACGACACCTACCCCGCTAAAGCACATAATGGATTCCGTACGCCTTCTCAACGCGTACGGCGTATTCTTTGCTCAGGGATTAAGGGCGCATCGAGGGGGTGCCATGACACGAACCAACGTTTTTTGGAATCGGGTGCTTGCCGGCGTGGCTCGGATGCTCTTCAAAGAAGACCTAACTGCGACTTGTGCGCGGGATTCTTGGGCACCGCGGGTACGTCGTCGACCGCATAGACCTTGTCGCATAGGGAGTTCGGATTGAAGCGGACATGTTTATTGAATGTGCGCATCACGGCCTTGGCATAGGGGAAAGGGCGTTAGACTACGGCAAGCGCGCAGATCGACCCAAGGTAAGTTCAATCAGCGACGGAGTGAAGATAGCGTCTCTCTCGCTGAAGCGACGGATGGCTCCGGGCGGGAGGCGAGCACTATAAAGATCGCGTACGTGATGGATGCAATTTATCCCTACAACATGGGGGGCGCGGACAAGCGTCTGTGGGAACTCGCGCGCAAGCTCGCCGAAAACGGAGAACACGAGATCCACATTTACGGCATGAAATGGTGGCAGGGAGCTGATACGATCGTCACGGACAACGTTCACCTCCACGGCGTGTGTAAGGTTCGCGAACTGTACAACACGCAGGGCGTCCGCTCGATCACCGAGGCTCTCATCTACTCGTCGAGGGTCTTGCCTGCCTTGCTGAAGGCGGATTGCGACGTTATCGACTGCAACCAATTCCCCTACTTTCCATGCATGGCGGGCAAAGTTGCCTCAATCATAAAAAGAAAACCGTTAGTGGTCACGTGGCTCGAGGTATGGGACACGTATTGGCGGGAGTATCTTGGACCGATCCGCGGCAGCATAGGTAGAATTGTTGAAAGACTGACGATGCGGCTCCCTGATGGTATCGTGGCGATATCGAACAAGACGAGAGACGACCTGATACGATGTCACGTCAAACCCGAACGCATCGACGTCATTCCCGTCGGCATCGATCTTGAGCGCATTACGATGATCGCGCCTGCGTCGACGGCAACCGACGTGCTGTTTGCGGGAAGGCTCATCAGTGAAAAACGCGTCGATCTCTTGCTGAACGCGATTGCGATTGCGCGAACGAAGGTTCCTGCCATTAGGTGCGCGATTATCGGGGACGGTCCGGAGCGAATGTCGCTCGAAGACCTGGCGTCAAAGCTTGAACTCGACGAGAACGTCACCTTTACGGGCTTTGTCGATCAAGACGGGCTCACCGCGTTCATGAAGGCATCGAAGGTATTTGTTCTCCCTTCCGAACGCGAAGGGTTCGGCCTCGTTATCATCGAGGCAAATGCGTGCAAGTTGCCGGTGATCAGCATAAGCCACGAAATGAGCGCCGTCAGGGAACTCGTTCAAGACGGCGTCAATGGTTTCCTCGTCAGCCGCGGCTCGCCCGATGAAATCGCCGACGTTATTTTGAAGCTCATCAGCGACGACACACTGCGTGAACAACTGGCTGAAAACGGATTTGAAATGTCAAAGAAATTCGCGTGGTCAGATATCTCAAAAAGCATTATAGATACCTACGCGAAACTGATGAGCGACCGAAGGCCGGCCAGATGACTACGTACCACTTCTTCCTGTGCCGATCACGGGGCGGCAACAGCTCATTCCTGAACAGGCGCGAGTGCAACCCCGTATGAAAGCGCTAATTGCTTCGCCGTACTATTCCGGCGTGGGAGGGCTTCAGCAGTACACGTACAGAATCGCAGTCGGCTTGCACAACGCAGGAGTCGACACGACAGTCATAACCTGTTCACGCGTCCTCGACGAGTCTGGCCCGACGGTTTTCACGCTTCCCCGACTTGCGACGGTGTCGAACACCCCGTTCAGTTTGCGCTGGTTTGGATCGATAAAGAAAGTTATCGACGATGTTGACCCCGACGTGGTGAACGGACATTTGCCTGTCCCGTACATGGCTGACATCGCCGCACGAGTCACTCGCGATAGGCCGTTCGTATTGACCTACCACAATGACGCGGTGGGAATAAATACGACGACCAAGCTCCTGGTAATGGCCTATTATCGCTTCTTGGGCAGGGGCACCATTCGCCGCGCCAGTTGGATCATAACGACCTCTCAACACTACGCCGCGCATTCTCCGTTTCTCGAAGGTTACCTCAGCAAAACGTCCGCCGTGCCTCCCGGTGTGGATGTCGCGACATTCAATCCGGCAGTCGACTCTAACCACATAAGAGACAAGTACGGCCTCAACGGATACATTATCCTTTTCGTCGGCCAGCTAAGCAAAGCCCACCGACACAAAGGGCTCCCCATTCTTATCCGTGCGCTCCGAAGTCTTGACCCAAACGTTACCCTCGTGGTTGTCGGCGATGGAAACTGGCGCTCGCACTACGCAACGTATGCGCGGCGTATCGGAGTTCAAGGCCGGGTGGTATTCGCCGGGCTCATACCCGAGGAGGAGATGCCTCTTTATTACCGGGGAGCGGATCTCACGGTGCTCCCCACGCTCACCGATGCCGAAGGGTTCGGGATGGTTTTAGCTGAGGCAAACGCCTGCGGCAGACCAGTCATCGGTACGAATGTCGGAGGCATCCCGTCAGTGATCCAAGATCACTACAATGGATTCCTAGTTCAGCCGGGCGATCTGCACGGACTTGTGGAAGCAATACGAGCTGTGCTGAGCGATGAAGAGCTGGCAGACAGGATGGGCCACAATGGCTATCAGATGGTTAAGAGTCAGTTTACCTGGGCTCAAGCGATTGCCCGGACTATGGAAGTATACGATGGCTTAATATGAGCTCAGTTGAAAAGAATAGACTGAAGCGTCCGATCGGCTCTTTTGAATCGTAGCCCTCGAGGTTGTGTTCGTGAAAATCTGCATGGTCTCTAATCTTTACCCGCCCTACATTCACGGTGGCGCTGAGCTGTACGTCTCCCACATCTCAGAGAGGCTCAGCGAACGTCACGATATCTCTGTGATAACTGCTGTCCCCTTTGGCCAAAACGGATCGTCAACTCGCGACAAAGTAGGCGAGCGAAAAGAAGCCACGTACCGATTTTACCCGTTAAACCTTTACTCGAACTATTACTATTCGCGCAAACCTGGCTTTATCAAGCCACTCTGGCACGCGTTTGATGTCTGGAATCCACACGCATACGCCCTCATAAAGGACGTGCTGAAGCACGAGCGGCCAGACCTCGTGCACGTGCACAATTTCAAGGGGTTGTCTGCGTCTGTTTTTAGTGCTGCTAAGGATCTTCGTATTCCCACGGTTCACACCGTGCACGACTACGCCCTCGTTTGTCCCAAGACGACCCTGCTGACGAGAGCTAATGCCTCGTGCGTGAATGCTCGAAGCCCGTGTCGGGTCTATCGCTGGTTTTGCAAACGAATCGATCCGGCTGTCGTTATCGCCCCGTCTGACTTTGTGCTTAACACCCTTTCCGGCTTCGGGCTGTTCGCAGACGTACGAAAGCTGAAACTTCCCCTTGGCATACCGGAAAGTGAGCCCGTCGTGAAGGTGAACAATGGCACGTTTGACATACTTTACGTCGGCCGTCTGGGAAAACACAAGGGGGTGCACTCCCTCATCGAATCCGTAAAAGGCTTAGATCTCAAAAATGCGCGACTGCACGTCATTGGGCAGGGCAGTGACCGGGCGCGTTTCCAGCGCGATGCAGGCGACGATGAGCGAATCGTCTTCCACGGCTTTTTAGCGCCTGATACGCTGCGGCAGCTTTACAGCATCGCTGATGTGGCTGTCGTGCCGTCCATCTACGCGGAGACGTTCGGACTCGTAATACCTGAGTACTATCAACACGGGATCATGGTCATAGGAAGCCGGGCAGGCGCAATTCCTGAACTCATCGAAGACGGGTACAACGGTTTCCTGTTTCCGCCCGGTGACGTTGAGGCGCTCACTTCGCTTCTACATATGCTCTCGTCTGATTCAACTCTCCTCAGCGAAATGAGCAAAAACGCGTGGGCATCGGCCAGAACCTTTGACTTGAACGTCCACGTCCAGAAGCTCGAAGAAATATACAAAGAGGTCGCCTCAGGCTGAGGTCGCCCCCCCACACACGCTAAGCACGCGCTGTGCAACATTATCCCAGGCAAAAAGCGTGACCGCACGTCGCCTTGCGGCCACCCCCATCCGTTTCACTTGGCGGTCATCCTGGAGCAAATCGATCAGCGCCGCAGCGAGAGCGCCTGGGTCTCCGGGAGCGACGAGCACCCCAGAGCTTTTGTCAACGAGTTCTGGGATCGCTCCAACAGCCGTTCCGATCACGGGCGTTCCGCACGCCATCGATTCGAGCGCCGGCTTGCTAAATCCCTCGATGAGGGAGGGCACCACCGTCACGATGGCGCGCTGATAGAGCGCGATAAGATCGTGCAGTGAGACGGAATCAACAAACTTGACCATGTCGGTTACACCGAGCGCGCGCGCGCGTGCCAACATCCGCTGCTTCAATCGTTGCGAGTCTTTGCCTATGATAACGAGCTCAACCGGAGTGACGCGCTGGGCCGCTGCGAGCGCCTCGATCAAGTACGCGATCCCTTTTCTCGCCTCAAGTCCCCGAGCGACACACACAACGAGCGGTTTCTCAGCCACAACGCGCTCGGTCGGTGTGTCTGCTGGTGTGAAAAGGTTCACGTCAACACCATTGGGTATAACTCTCAGCTTCTCCGCGTGTTCCGGATACCGCGCGAGCGCCTGCGCCATCGTGTCCCTGCTGTCGCAGATAATTGCTTGAGCCCGTCTTAATGCGCGCTTTTCGAGCGCGGCAAGCAACGTGATTGCGATGCGCGATCTCGACAGTGGTAACTGCTTCAGCTCTGATGAGGGCAGGTGGTGCAGAATCTGCACAAGAGGAGCGTTGCGATGCACTGCCACCCCCTGCGAGAGGTCGTTAATCAGATGCACGTCGCACCCCTCGAATGACGTATGAGCGAGCGCGTAGTAGTAAAAGGCCGCAACCCCGTGACCTCTCAATGGCCGAGGGAGCATTCGATATCTCACATTTGGCACTCCCGCTCCAAACCAAGCTGCAGTGAAGGCGTCTGGCGGAGTCTGATATGCGTCGCAGCTATGCACGGTGAGGTGGCAGAGTGGTGCCAGCCAACGACTCAGCTCCAGCGCGTAAATGCCCGCACCGCCGATAAGGTTCCGGTCGTATTCGAAGGTTGATAATGCTATTCTCACACGCGCGCCTCTTCTGTCGTCCCTTTTTGTTGCGCGACATAAGCTCACGTTGCCGAGTATGCTCCTAATGACGCTCTCGTCTTTTCGTGGACGTTCTCAGTGCGACGAAGGCAACGAAATAAACCCAGACTACAATCCCAAATATGATGAATAGGTTGATCGGCCTCAGATAATACACGACGATCGCCATGAAGCACTTAATTTTCCTGCACCGAACCCCGACAAGCGGTGAACGTGTAACACCTCATACTTGATAAAGCATATATAATCGGAAAAGTATAGAAGGCCCAAATATGAATTTTCAGAGTCTCAGACGCACCAGTGTCGCCTATTTGATTTTTCTGGCGCTGTGCATACCGCTCGCGATAGCCATTGGGGGTCTTGTTCAGGTCTTCTGTGCTGGCGCTGTTCTCTTTTTTTTCCCGGGGTATTTCACGTCGCTCGTCATTCTGGGGGACCAAAGCGTCGCAGGCAGGATCGGCACGGCAATTGGTTTTAGCGTCGTCTTCCTCTCCATTCTCGAAATCGTGTACACGGCCCTACTGATACCGGGGAATCCTCTCACCATCGTTGGGCCGCTCTTTCTTTGGACGACCCTCATGTTCGTTTTCGCCCTTGTCCTGAACCGTGAGCAGGCACCGATCAATGCGTCTGCCCTGCTCAAGCCTGAGAATATCATAATCGTCGCGATGCTCATTTTCGGGGCTGTTGCACGACTGGCGTACCCGGCGACGGTAGGCACAATTCCCTTCTTTGATCCGCTCTACTGGGCAACCCGCGCGGCCTACTTCGTGCACACGGGCTTCACGGGCATACCTTCATTCCTATCAGCGGGCGTTAGTGACGAGATCCGAGAGCGAAGCTTCGAGTTCATGATGGGATCGTTCGCGATGACCGGTAACGCGTCAATCGTCGACATGGCTATCTGGTTCGGACCCGTGGTGGGCGTTCTGGCCTCCATAATGCTTCTAGCAGTTTTGGAGCGACTCGGTGTGACCCTGTCCGGCAAAGTCGTCGCGCTCTTCTTGTTTGGCTCAATGGCCCCGTTGTTTGAACTCTTCTGGAGGACGGACATCTCAATGATGCAGGTCGTCGGCACCTATTTCGTGTTCTTTGGCCTTTATCTCTGTGCTTCACGGGAGACGGGCTCATTCCTAGCCGGGGCGTTTGTGCTGGGACTCTCCATTGACATTCATATCCTCTACGGGGTTTACACGCCCTTCATATTCGCGTTCGTGGTGATTGCCCAGCTCATGAAACGACAGAACACGCTCACGACGATTGCCTCTATTCCAACGTATGTGCTCGGGCTGATGCTCTTTGCCTGGCGCTTCCTCGTTTATGGCATACCGTCGGGCTTCAGTCCAGCCCTCATCACCCTCAGTGCGGCGCCGTTCGAGGGCTTTACTCCAGCCCTTGTCACCGCCGGCGTGGTGCCGTTCGCGATGCAGTCTGTTCTCCCGCTTATAGCGCTGCAACTGATGTACCCCGATCCGACGTACGTCCTCCTCTACATAACGCCACTGATAGCGGCGCTCGCCGTCGTAGGACTCGCAGGCTCTGTGATCCAGACCAAAGAGTGGGAACTCTCGCATCTCGTCTTGCTCGCCTTCGTGCTAGGGATGTTTGTCGGTTGGGTTCTGTCAACCCTGTACTTTTCGTTTGCGCCGGCGACCGCTGAAATCTTCCTCGGGCGCGGCGTGGCGTATGCCGAAGCGGCTCTCATACCTGCCGCAGGTCTCGGGGTCTCCATACTCGAGCGATCTCTCGGACGCAGATCTGCGCTTATCTCCCCGGGCAGAATTGTCGCTGTCGTGCTGGTCGCGCTTATCATATTGACCAATGCGGCGGGGGCGATAAGCACCGACAAGTATCAGTCGGTGATTGGACTGGACGACTTAAACGCGATACGGTACGTGGGCCAGATCCCCGGCAACGCTACGACACTGGCGTTTTTTGCGCCCCCCAACCCGAACGACCCGTTTGCGAACGCGAGCTCCTCGCAGCGCGAGGCGCTGTTCTACATCACAAACCCGTCTGCGTTTGATACCTCACCGATGGCGTACCGAGACGAGGTGTCAAACAGCACCGCTGCGTTACAGGCCGCCATGCAAAGCGACAGAAGCTTCTACAAGTACGCGATCCTGTCGGAGAACTTCGGGTCCGGCGAGCGAAACGCCCTAGACAGTTACCTCAGGTCGATCGGTTACACGCAGGTGGCGACATTCGGCGGTGCGTGGGTCTACGAGACCAGTTAGGCGGCGAGGATCATGGCCCCCTTGTTTCCCGCGGCGCGCGTAGTATCGCCCCGTTGCTCGCCGAACTCACCTCGGCGGCGTATCTTTTCAAGTAGCCGCCGACGTCTTTTCGCACGGGAGTCCACGTTGCCTTTCTGGCCGCAAGGACATCGTCTGTCAGCTGCACAGCCAGCCGGTGGTTCGGTATGTCAATAATAATCTCGTCCCCGTCGTGCAAAAGCGCCAAGGGACCTCCCTCAGCCGCCTCTGGTGAGATGTGTCCGATCGCGGGGCCCCTAGTCCCGCCCGAGAAACGACCATCTGTAATGAGGGGCACCTTCAGCCCCATTCCCGATATCGCGGCGGTTGGCGCAAGCATTTCGGGCATTCCGGGTCCGCCTTTGGGCCCTTCATAGCGCACGACCACAACCTGCCCTTCGCTCACCGATCCGGCCAGAATGGCCCGCATAGCCTCATCTTCGGCGTTAAATACGCGCGCTTTTCCCGTATAGCGAAGCATGTCGTCGCTCACGCCAGCGCTTTTGACGATGGCGCCCTCGGGAGAGAGGTTCCCGAACAGCACAGTGATGCCGCCTGTCGCATGCACCGGATCGTCGAGGGGGCGTATGATTGCGTCGTCACGGATGTGCGCCTCATCAGCGATCTCGTAAACGCTCTTGCCCGAGCAGGTCGTTTCGTTGCGTAACAGCGTCCGAGCGCGTTTCATGATGCCAGGGACACCGCCGGCGGCGTCGAGGTCGCTCATGGTATACGGGCCGACCGGATTCAGGGATGCGATGTGCGGCGTCCGTGCGCTCAGTTCGTCAAAAAGCGTAAGCGGGAGCGATATGCCCGCCTCGTGCGCGATTGCAGGGAGGTGCAGCGCCGTATTCGTAGAGCCACCGATGAGCATGTCGAGGATGATCGCGTTCCGAAACGATGCCTCGGTCACGATGTCGCGCGGCGTGACCCCGTTCACTATGAGGTCGACGATGCGCTTCCCGGTGGCTTCGGCGATGCGCCTCCTTCGGGCATCAACGGCTGGCGTTGTCGCACAATAGGGAAGCGAGAGGCCCAGCATCTCGGTCATACAGGCCATGGTGTTGGCGGTGTACAGGCCCTGGCAGCTGCCGCACCCGGGACACGCCCGGCTAACGAGCTCCTCGAGGTGCGCTTCCGTCATGCTGCCTGCCTGGACACAGCCGACCCCTTCAAACGTCGAGACGAGCGTGACGTCAGTGCCTTCATAGTACCCCGGTCGCATGGGGCCGCCGGTCACCACCATCGCCGGCACGTTTAGTCGCAGCGCCGCCATCAGCATCCCGGGAACGATCTTGTCGCACGACCCCACCATGACCAACCCGTCAAACTGGTGCGCCTGCGTCATGAGCTCAACAGAGTCGGCGATGTTCTCACGGGACGGGAGGGCATAGCGCATGCCAGAGTGCCCCATGGCGATGCCGTCGCAGATGCCAATGGTGCCAAACTCGAACGCGATGCCGCCGGCCAAGTGTATCCCTTTTTTGACAAACTCGGCGAGATCACGCAGATGAAGGTGACCGGGAACAATCTCGTTCCAGGCGTTGGCGATGCCGACAAACGGCCGTTCGAGATCCTCGTCTCCCACGCCCAAGGCATTCAATAGGGCCCTTTGGGGTGCGCGTGTCACCCCCCTCGTTATTTCCTTGCTCCTTAGTTCCATATGCCTAAAGAATGATCGCTGAAGTTATAAAAATGAGTGCGCTGCTAAGATCGTGCCAAAAGTGTGCCAAAAGTGTGCCAAAAGTGTGCCACTTTTAAAAATGTGTCGCATTTCGATGAATTTGGGACGGCCAAGATGGCTCCGGGTTCAGCATGCGGGCTTTTGCGGTTCGGAGTCCCGTTTGAAAAAAAGTAAGATCGCTTGATATATTTTCAGCTATATCTGGTGCTCACAAGCCGAAAACTCGCACGGCCTGATGCTTTAATGTGCGTACAACAGCTTTGCTGCCGTCTGGAGCGCCGACTGGAGACATTACAGATCGGCAGATCATTCGATTATCTTCCGGAAGTTCAATGAAGCCACTGCAAACATGAGAATATCAAAGAGCACTATGACGGCAACGTCAAGCGGAAGGAGCGCGAGATTGCCCGTAATCATTAGTCCCCGCACAGCATCTACGGCATATGTTAGCGGGTTAAAAACTGCGACAATCTGGATGGCCCGAGGCATTAACGCTATCGGGTAAAGGGCGTTGCTGGCAAAGAAGAGCGGTAGGATGAGCGCGTTGCCGATTCCCATAAATCGCTCCCTAGTTTTCAATAGCGATGCTACAATGATTGAGAGGGCGGCGAACCCCCCGGAAATGACGAATAATATTGCAAGCGCTGCCGCGAAGTAGGCAGGGTTGGGGATGAAACTCACGCCGAGGAGCAGCGCCACGGGTATGATGATTACTACCTGGATGATTGCTCTGACACCTGAAGACATGGATCTGCCTATAACGGTCGCATATCGGGAAGCCGGTGCCACAAGAAGCTTTTTTAAGATACCGGTATCCCGCTCCCACACGAGCGTCAAGCCGTACAAGACGGCGACGAATAGGACTGACTGCAGCATGACGCCAGGAGTAATGTAATCAACGTACGGTATTCCACTGGTCGGTATGGCGTGTATCTGACTGAAGACCGTTCCGAAAACCACCAACCACAATACGGGCTGAACGGCCCTTGTGTACACTTCCGTCCGGTCATTTCTGAGTCTCCGAAGCTCGAGCTCCATCATAGCAAGCACTACCCTTAAGGTGTCATTCACGGCGATTGCCTCCTGCCTCGTCCTCAACCCGCCCAGTCGTGCTGGCGGCGCCGGACCGGCGTGTCGTTCCCGCGTACCGCAAGAAGACGTCATCCAACGTTGGTTTCGTTGTCGCAATTCGCACGACGGGGATTTCCCCGCCTCTGAGCACGTCCATGACGCCGGGCAGCGCGGCTTCTGCGTCCTCGACGGTCACGTTGAGCATGGAGTCAGTAACGACGACGCTGTTCACGCGCTCCAGACCTCGTATCTGAGCCAACGTATGCTCATCGACGCGATGGTCGGACAAGCTGAATTTGATGAGCTCGCCTCGAAGTGAGTGCTTAAGTTCTTCGGCCGTGCCTGAGGTGACCATCCTCCCAACGTTGATAATTGCAACCTCGTCTGAATAGGCGTTCGCTTCGTCCATGTAGTGCGTGCTGAAAAACACCGTCGTGCCAAACTCCTCTTTAAAGGACGTCAGTTTCTCCCACACGGCGATTCTGGCTGAGGGATCGAGGCCGAGAGTCGGTTCGTCGAGAAACAGAATCTTGGGCCTAATCAGCATCGCGCACGCGATCTCGAGCTTCCTGATCATGCCACCTGAGTAGGTCTTCACGAGCTGGTCAGCGGCAGCACGCAGCCCCATGCTCTCGAGCATGTCATAGATGACCTCCTTTCGTGACCGTGACGGTAGACCATATATCTTGGCGTAGATGAGGAGGTTCTCGTAGCCGTTGATATCGCTCCAGACGCTCGTCTCTTGAGGGACGTAGCCTATCACTTTCCTGACGTCTGCGCCCTCGCGAACGACGTCCAGCCCGAAAATGTGCGCTTCACCCGACGTTGGCTTGAACTGTGTCGTCAAAATGCGCATGAGCGTCGTTTTACCAGCGCCGTTGGGTCCAAGCAATGTAAAGATGTCGCCGGCCTTGACGTCCAGGTCGACGCCGTCTAGCGCCGCAACGTTGCCTTTGTAAACCTTTTTAAGCCCTCTCGCGGCAATTGCAAGCGTCATGTGACACGCCTCTCCTGAGCTGCGCTTCGATTTCACACCCCACGAATCGGTTCGAACCTTTGCGCTTAGTGGATACTCGTTCAGATTGCTATCTCAAAATAAGCACGAATCGAGACGGTCAGCATCCAGCCTGTGCAGAATGCGTAACCTACACGAGACGGTATGATGGCGCAGTATTTATCTCTTCTGTGCTGGGGGTTGGCGTGTTGCACTTTTGCCGACGCACGTCGCTTGCTTCGAAAATGTGGAGCTGAAGGGCTCCTCTCCTTATATCTACAGCGGACAGGCAGGCGGGCCTTCAAGATGCTATGACCGTCGTCTCGCTGATGCTTACGCTGGTCGATGCCGGGGGAGAGAGTGTCTTCGCGCTAGAGCTCACTGGCGGTCGGCTTAATTTTTGAAGATGAGGGCCCTATGAAATTCGAGGAGGCTTAGTTGGCTGTCTTCTAGGGCAAGTATCGTGCAGCGCGATTAGGGCTGGATAGTATTTTGAGTTTTTAGAGCTATAAAAAAGCAGTTTTTCGAGGCTTCATAACTGCTCTTTAGCGTTTTTTTTTTATTTTGGGAAATGATTGGGCCGCCACGCGCACTGCCATTTTCGAGGCGGCATCAGTAATCGGATGCGGCAGAAGTGCTGCTGTTGTGATGGATATGACGATGTAATAAGCCCTAGCTACAAAAAAAGATGTGTCTGGGATAGTTTAGATGGGCTATTGATTTCAGACCAAAGCCTTTATCGTATCCTTTGACATTTTTTTTATGGCGACGAACGTTTTACGAGGCAATCGTGGGCGTACACAAAATCATCTCATTTTCAGTGGTTATTCTTTTCATTGCCGTGTTATTTGCAGGCGTTGTGACCGTTCCTGCCGCGGCGCAGTACGATACGATGCAGTTCCGCTACAACGCCCAACACACCGGCGATTACAGCCCCGTGGCGGGGAGCAACATGTCGATTGGCAAGCTGACATGGAGCTTCACGACCGGAAACACCGTCTTTTCTTCCCCCGCCGTCGTTAACGGGGTGGTCTATGTGGGGAGCTATGACAGCAACGTCTACGCCATTAACGCTACCACTGGGACGAAAGTGTGGAGCTTCACGACCGGAAACTACGTGCTCTCCTCCCCTGCCGTCGTTAACGGGGTGGTCTATGTGGGGAGCGACGACAACAACACGTACGCTCTTAACGCCACAACCGGGGCGAAGCTCTGGAACTACACGACTGGCGGCTACGTGCTCTCCTCCCCTGCCGTCGTTAACGGGGTGGTCTATGTGGGGAGCGACGACAACAACACGTACGCTCTTAACGCCACAACCGGGGCGAAGCTCTGGAATTACACGACCGGAAACTTCGT
>Ga0326727_10011426_pt1 | contig 20668 bp, 18 predicted proteins | sample MB2enrmetagenome_FD_207643 | JGI IMG/M metagenome (GOLD analysis project Ga0326727, IMG submission 207643) | Lab enriched peat soil microbial communities from McLean, Ithaca, NY, United States - MB29MY | ecosystem: Environmental > Terrestrial > Soil > Wetlands > Peat | place: USA: New York...
TTTTTTGATGACTTCGCCCGCCGCAAACAGCTTTTCCTGATCTTTCTTGTCGAGTTTTTCTATGGCGTGCGCCAACCAGGTATGCTTGGCCTCTCGCGTATTTTTGCGCATGACCTTACCTTTGGCGGTCAGAACGATATTCATCTGGCGACCGTCAGTGGGGTGTGCCTTGCGTTCTACCAGCCCCATTTTCTCAAGCGTTGCGATAGCCGTTCCCATGGACTGCGATTTTACTCCCTCGGCGCGCGCAAGGTCTGCGGCGGTTGTTGGGCCGTCTTTATCAAGGCGAATGATCACGGACTTTTGGGTCCACGACAGTTCATGAACTTCCGAAGGTGCTGCCGCCCGAACGCGCCTGATAAGCGACCCCAAGGCAAGCGTCAATTCGGCGGCGGCGGATTCAATGTGTTTGGACGAAGACATACCTGAACTATACTATATTGACAGTTAAACTGTCAAGTTTAACTGTCAAAACAATGAGAAATATTATTAACTTGAAAGCACACCATAAAGGTTTATATCCTTAACATGGCAGAGAAACGGAAGCCGACCTACAATCTTGAAGCGTGAAGTACCGCTGATGTTGTTACCGAGTTTTTGCTGCTGTCGTTTAAGGGGATAGACAATGACTGATAATCCTGTTTGTCCGGAAACCGGCGTTCCGATGCGCCGTGATGTACGTCCCATGACGTTGACGTACAAGGGCGAGTCGATCACCTTTGACCAGCCGGGCTGGTATTGCGACCAATCGGATGAAGGCATTTTCGTCGGCAAAGACCTGCAAATATCCGACCGGATGTTGAACCGTCTTAAAGGCCGTAGCGAGGGGTTGCTTGAGCCCGAGGAAATCCGGCGCATTCGCAAAAAGCTGCGACTAACCCAGGAGGCCGCCGGGCTGGTGATCGGCGGCGGGCCGCGCGCGTTCCAAAAATATGAAAGCGGCGACCTTTTGCCCAGCCGGGCCATTAGCAGCGCCTTGGTTTTGCTCGATCATGATCCCAAGGCGCTGGCGGTACTAAGGGCACGACAGAGCAAGGCGTCCGCCCTGCATGGCGAGCTTCGGCCAGGCGGCTGATTTTATATGAATTGCGCAGGGCGATTCACACAGGGTGTGGGCTAAGCTAAGGAGAAACTTGTATGAAGCTCGCCGGAATGGATGTTGACCTGACCGGGTTCGAAGCGGCGGTAATGGAAAGGCTGAAGGATCTTGAGGAGGCCAATTTCTGCGTCCGGTTCTGGAACAAGGACCCAACGGTTTGGAAGATGGAATCGGACCAGCAGTTGATAATTTCAAACTCGATGGGCTGGCTGGGCTCTCCCATGAAGATCAGGCCAGGAGTAGCGAGTCTTTCCGAATTTGCCGCCGAGCTCAAGAAAGCGGGCTTTCGGCACGTGCTGATTATGGGCATGGGAGGCAGCAGCCTTGCCACGCTGGTTTTCAGCCAAACTTTCGGCAGACATGCTCCCGGCCTGCCACTGACGGTACTCGACACGACCGATCCTGCGACTGTCATTCGTCTTGCGCGAAGCCTTCCTCTTGGCAACACGTTTTTCATCGAGGCCAGCAAGTCTGGTACAACCGTCGAGAGCCGTTCTTTGGGCGAGTATTTTTTTGAAAAAGTCAAAAGCATGAAGGTAGAGCGCGCCGGCGAAAATTTCGGGGTAATAACCGACCCGGGTTCAATGCTGGAGAGACTGGCCGTGGAGCGCTCTTACCGTAAGATTTTTCTTAATTATCCGGACATCGGCGGACGCTACTCAGCGCTTTCCTATTTCGGGCTGGCTACGGCCTCGCTGATGGGCATCGATGTGAATGAGTTGCTACTCAGGGCTTCCAGGGCGGGAAATGAATGCCGGACTCAGAAGCCCCTTTCTGAAAATCCCGGAATTGCCCTCGGGGTGGCGATATGCGCCTTCGCCGCAAGCGGCAGGGATAAGCTCACCCTCCTTTTGCCCGCGCCGGTTTCGTCCTTCGGAACGTGGCTGGAGCAGCTCATTGCCGAGAGCACGGGAAAGGACGGAACAGGCATCGTTCCGGTATCGGGCGAGCCGGTCGAAGACCCGCAAAGCTATGGAGGAGACCGGCTGTTTGTTGAATTCAGAATCAAGAACGAACCGGACGAGGTCCTGGAGGCCAAAGCCGATTCTCTTCGCAAGGCCGGTCAGCCGGTCATTACGGTGCATATGCGGGACCGGCTCGATCTCGGAGAGCAATTTTTCATATGGGAGATTGCTACCGCGACCGTTGGAGCTTTGCTTCATATAAATCCGTTCGATCAGCCCAACGTGCAGGAGAGCAAGGAATTTACCGCTAAGATTCTCGATGAGGTAAGAAAGGAGGGCAGGGTGCCGGAGGCGAGGATGGAACTTTCGCACGGTCCGCTGAGGCTTTACATGGCCGGCGGAGCTTCCAGCGTCCCGCAGGCATTATCGCTGTTTTTCCAGCAAGCTGCACAGAATGATTATCTGGCCATCCTGGCCTACCTGAATGAAAATGAAATTAACGAGAGCAGGCTGCGGCGAATTCGCTCAATTGTGAAAGACAAAATTCGCATCGCTACGACAGCCGGCTACGGTCCGCGTTACCTGCACTCTACCGGGCAGCTTCACAAGGGCGGAACAAACAATGGTCTCTTCCTTTTGCTTACCACGGATATTACCGAGGACACCGGTATTCCCGGCCAGCCGTATACCTTCGGAATGCTGATGCGTGCCCAGGCCCTTGGTGACTTTGAAGCTCTGCGCAAACACCGGCGCAGAGTTTTGAGGGTACATTTGAGCGGCGAGGCGCCGGTCGGACTTGCTGCACTGGAAGAGGTCCTAAAATCTGTGGTCTCACGGAAATGAGATGAATTTTCTTTCAAAAATGCAATAGCTGGGGCATCATTTCGGTGATGCCTTTTTTGCTTGATCAAGACGAACCTAAACTGAAGGGGAACAATGAAAAAACTGCTCTCCGCATCCATATTGTCTGCCAATTTCGGCAAGTTTGCAGAAGAGGTCAAAGCTGTCGAAACGGCAGGGGCGGACTGGATACATGTCGACGTCATGGACGGCCATTTCGTGCCAAACATTACTATTGGGCCTGATGTCGTAAAATCGCTGAAAGTGGCGACACCTCTTCCCCTGGACGTTCACCTGATGATAGAGAATCCCGGGCGCTACCTGGAAGACTTCGTCAAAGCGGGGGCCGGATGGCTTGGGGTGCATGCGGAGGCCTGCGTACACCTGCACCGGGTGATCCAGAGAATAAAGGAGCTGGGAGCAAAGGCCGCCGTTGCACTCAATCCGGCGACACCGCTTTGCATGATCGATCTCGTGCTGGCCGACGTCGATATGGTGTTGCTTATGACTGTTAATCCCGGGTTCGGCGGGCAGGCGTTCATCCGAAACGTGCTGCCCAAGATCCGCCAGTGCCGCAAGATGATAGATGAGGCGGGGCTTTCGACGCTGCTCCAGGTTGATGGAGGGGTAAACCCTGAAACAGCCGGGGAACTCTCCGAGGCGGGCGTCGATGTTTTTGTCGCCGGTTCAGCGGTTTTCAGGGGTGATTACGTCCACAATATCAAAATTCTAAAGGAAGCAATGAATCGGTCGGAAAGGTCTAAATCTTGATATTGAGGTCTTCCAGCATCCGGTCGGCATAGTCTATGAGGTAATCCCTCTGCTTTTTGTCGGCGTAGCGGATGCAGTTGCATCGCATAATCCGGCGGCTGCGTATCAGCAGCTCGAAATCAACCTGCTTAAAGGACAGGTTTACGGCAAAACAGAATGGCTTGCATTGTTGATGTTCCATTTGAGTATCCGAGTAGAGTTCTTCCGGAAGCATAATCCAGAAAATATCGCCAAATTCCGATGCCTCTGCATTCTTCTGCAGGAATTCAAGAATCTTTTGGTAGTCGGATTCCCTGAGCTGATCGATAACGTACTGCTTCATGCTATTGTCCTGGTTTGATGTTGGATACAAAACATCCCATTCACGGCTGCCTTCCTCGTTGCTGGAGATGACTGAGTGCAGCCATTATGAAAAAGGAAAGCACGAGCAGGATGATGCTCAATCCCGCAGCCAATTCGAAATCTCCCTTTGAGACTTCGAGCACGGTCGCCGTGGTAAGCACCCTTGTATAGCCGCGAATATTGCCCCCGACCATTATGGATGCGCCGACCTCGCCCAAGACGCGCCCAAATCCTGCTATGACGGCTGCCAGAATGCCCGGCCTCGACTCCCAGAGCAGGAGCAGGAGGTACTGTATGCGGGTCGTTCCAAGAGACAGTATCTGAAGGCGCAGCTTCGGGTCTATGGACTGTACGGCAGCAAGCGTGAATCCGGCGACAATAGGAGATGCTATTACTGCCTGGGCGATTATCATGGCTGCCGGCGTGTATAGAAGTCCTAAAGCTCCCAGCGGGCCGTAGCGCATCAACAGCATCCAGGTGACGAATCCAACCACCACGGGTGGAAGCCCCATCCCGAAGTTTACGATGCTTACCAGCAGTCCCCGGCCGAAGAAGCGGGTGAGGGCCAGCACCGTGCCCATGGGAAAGCCTATAAGGACGCTGACTAAAGTTGCTATTCCCGAAACCTGTAGGGTCCTCCCTGAAATCTCGAGGACCTCGGGATCAAGAGTGACAATCAGCCGAAACGCTTGAACAAAGCCGCTTGATATTGAGTCCATTTCAGCCGTCCCGCGGTTTGCGCCGCTTCTACCGAAAATCGGGAGAGAACAGAATTTAGACTTCTAGCAATGTTATAATTGAAAGGGTAGAAAAACCTCAACTTTCATCATTTTTTTTCGTTCCGCAGAAAGGGTCGATGAAAAGGGCGAGTGTCTCATCGGGTGTTTCCGGATGGATATTAACTTAAGCATTTGACTTATTGTCTTCTTGCCCATATACGTGGCTGTTACGGCTTATTCCAGCGGCATGGGCGGGTTGGTTAAAATTGAAGAACTTCTGCTCTGTATTGGCTCAAATAGGGGCTTGTTGTGTTGACATGAGTGTCTTTGATGGTGAGGTTAACTAAACTGGAATCTGAATCACTGAAAGGTCATGAAATCAGCCCCGCGATGCGCGCCGTGCTCGGGCATGTGTTCGTAAGCTTGCCGTGGAACTATATGGACCGGTACATAGACCTCGTTCTGGAAAACAGAATAAATATCGAAATCGGGTTTGGAACCGACGCTCTGCAAATGGATCAGACCGGCATCGTCTGCGCCACCGTTGGGCGAATGCGTGACAAACAATGCCGATTCACCGTTCATGGGCCTTTTTGGGACCTGTGTTCCGGAAGCGTCGATCCCGGGATAAGAGAAGTCACCCAGTCGAGGCTCAGCAGTCTTTTCGACTTGGCGGAGCAAATCCATCCGGAGCAGATCGTCTGCCATACCGGTTTCGATCCAAGGCATCATCGTGGGCATCGCCAAACGTGGATCGATAACAGCCTTTCCACCCTGGAGCCTTTTGTGCGGCGGGCGGAAATCTTTAAGATGCCGCTGGTTCTGGAAAATGTATGGGAGGAGGACCCGGACCTGCACCTGGAGTTGTTGGAGCGAATGAAATCGCCCTGGTTTGGCTTTTGCCTGGACACAGGACACCAGCACTCGTTTTCCACTACAACCATGGATAAATGGCTCCAAGCGGTCCGGCCGTACCTGAAGGAAGTTCACCTTCACGATAATGATGGCTCGTATGATGACCATCTTCCTGTAGGGTCCGGCACAATCGATTTTAGTTATCTCTTTAATTTTTTGACTGAAAAAGGTATTTCGCCGGTCCTTACTATTGAGCCTCATACGGTTGAGCACCTGTACGAAACTTTGGCTGGATTGGCCGCTATGGTCTCATTTAAGGATTTTATAAGTACTCGAACGAGCGGATCTTTTTCAAATTGAGGGTAAACGCAGATGGCAGTGGTAGAACTGAGCATTGTTCCAATCGGCGTTGAGAGCACCAGCCTGAGTTCTTATGTGGCGGGGGCAATAAAGGTGCTTGAAAAGAGCTCCCTGGAATATCAACTGACCGCAATGGGTACGATTATTTCAGGGGATTTGGACGACATTCTTAAAACCATACGGCAGATGCATGAGAGTTGTTTTGCGGCCGGCGCCATGCGGGTGCTGACCCAGATCAGGGTTGACGACCGGCGGGATAAAAAAGGCAGCCCGGAACAGAAAATCAGGTCGGTCCAGGATAAGCTCAAACAGGACCGGAATATTGGAGAATAAAGAAGTGGCCCTCAAAGACCTGGTGGAATATCTTGTCAAATCGCTTGCCGATCATCCGGAAAAAGTGGAACTGGAGGAGCACGAAGAGGATGACACCGTGCTTATCGAGCTTAAAATATCACCGGATGATATAGGCAAGATAATAGGGAAAAACGGAAACACGATAAACGCTATTCGCACCGTTTTACAGACTGCGGCGTCAAGCCACCGGAAGCGTGCTAAGCTTGAAGTGGCGGGTCAGGGTGAACTTCCTCCCGCGGAAACCATCGACGAGTAAAACGGGTTTCGGAAATTGGAAATCGGAAGCAGGGAAATATTGGATATATCTCTCTTCCTGAATCGATCGACTTGATGATGATATAGAGGAGCTAAGCATATGTCTGAGAAAATCCAGGGACTCCCCGCGCACGAATTGCGAGCGCATTTCGATGACGACCTGCCTTCTGTTGATACTACCGCTTCACTGGAGGTCCTGGCAGACAGGGTTGTGGGACAGGAACGCGCAATTGACGCCATCCAGTTCGGGATGGGAATGAAGGAGCCCGGGTATAACATCTTTATTGCGGGACCGGCGAAAGCGGGCCTCACTTATACAGCCAGGACATTTATCGAAGATCAGGCCCGGCAGGAACCCACGCCGCCCGACTGGTGTTATGTTTTCAATTTCAAGGAACAGGACAAGCCCCAGTGCATCAAAATGTCCGCCGGCCGTGGGAAATTGCTCAAGAAAGATATGAATGAGTTTATTGAGATGCTGCAGGCGAAAATCCCCGAGGTTTTCGACAGCGACGACTACCGGGCTAAAGAGGGCGAGGTGCACCAGGCCTTCGAGAAGCGCAGGCGGGAGTATATTGACGAACTCTCGGCGGAAGCCCGTGAACAGGGATTTATTCTTCAGTTCTCGCAGGTAGGCATGGTCATCATTCCCGCCAACAAGGAGGGAGATGCGATGACTCAGGAGGACCTGCGACACCTGAGCGAGGAAGAGCGGCTATCTCTACGCACCAAGAGTGACGAGTTGCATGAAAGAATGAAGGATACCATCAAGAAAATCCGCGAGGCCGAAAACGAATTCAAGGAAAAACACGGAAAGTTGGACAACGAGATCGCCCTCTTCGTGGTCGGCCAGTTGATGGATTCATACGAGGAAAAATACCGGGACGACACGCAGGTGATGGATTACTTCAAGGAGGTCCAAGAGGATATTCTTGAAAACATAGACGATTTCAAGAAAAAGCCCGAACCCCCGCAGCAGATGCCTGGTCAGCCCACAGCCCCATTTCCCGTCCCTTCCAGGGAAGCTAATTTTCGCAAGTACGACGTAAACGTGCTCATCGATAACTCGGAAACACAGGGCGCCCCGGTTATCATCGAATCCAATCCCGCATATCCCAACCTTTTCGGTACCATAGAGAGGCAAGCATGGTTCGGAGCGCTTTTTACCGACCATACAATGATTAAACCGGGATCTCTTCACAAGGCCAATGGCGGCTATCTGGTGATGAAAGCACTCGACTTGCTCAAGTGGTTCATCTCTTATGAAGCTCTAAAGAGGGCGCTGCGCGACAAAGAAATCAGGATAGAAGACCTGGGCGAGCTTTACGGAATCTTCAGCACTCGTACGATCCGCCCCGAGCCTATCCCGCTCAATGCAAAGATAGTCCTCACGGGCGATCCGTACATCTATCAGTTGCTTTACAGCCTTGACGAACGCTTCCAGAAGCTTTTCAAGGTCAAAGCCCACATGAGCGACCAGATGGACAGAAAGCCGGACAAGGTTCTCGAATGCTCCAGGATGATCGCGCGCTACTGCAGTGAGCATCATATGAGGCATTTGGACAAGACGGGGGTGGCCAGGGTGCTCGAATACAGCGTCGAGCTTACCGAGGACAGGGAAAAACTCACCCTCGAGCTTGGCACCATCGCAGACCTGCTCAGGGAAGGCAATTACTTTGCCGGCCTTGATGGCAGCGAAGTGGTCCAGAGAAAGCACGTCGATGAGGCGATAAAAAAGCGTATCTATCGCTCCAATCTTATCGAAGAGCGCGTAAAGGAAGTAATCGAAAAGGATATACTTTGGATCGAAACCGAAGGTGAAAAGGTCGGGCAGGTTAACGGCCTTGCGGTGCTGATGACGGGCGATCACGTTTTTGGCAAGCCGAACCGGATCACGGCCACCGTTTCGGTCGGGCGCGAAGGGATGGTGTCCATCGACCGTGAATCAAAAATGAGCGGCACCACGCATACGAAAGGGCTTATGATTTTGAGCAGCCTTTTCAGGGAGCGGTTTGCCCACAATAAGCCCATATCCTTCTCTGCCTCGCTGTGCTTTGAGCAAAGCTACGGAATGATAGACGGAGACAGCGCCTCAAGCACGGAATACTATGTCCTTGTCAGTGCAATAGGCGAGGTGCCGTTGAAGCAGGGCATCGCCGTAACGGGCTCTGTCAGCCAGAAGGGCGAGATCCAGCCGATCGGGGGTGTGAACTACAAGATAAAGGGCTTTTTCGACATCTGTAAAGCCAAAGGGCTCACCGGAGAACAGGGCGTAATGATTCCGGACAAGAACATCCGCAACCTGATGCTTGACCAGGAAGTAGTGGATGCAGTCGGCGAGGGTAAATTCCACATCTGGCCCATCAAGAGCGTTGATGAGGGACTTAAAATTCTTACAGGAATGGATGCCGGCCTACGGCAGGAAGATGGAACTTATCCGGAGGGCACCCTCTACAGGAAGGTTGACGACAGGCTGAGGGAGATCTCGGAAATCGTACGCAAGTTCGGCAAAGAAATGGAAGACGGCGGTAAAAAATCCGAAGAGGACGAGGGTCCGAGCTGCCCTCACTGCGGGCACTAGAGAAGAAGATGTATACTTCGGCTAATCGATAACTGGTCAATGGTTTTCAAAAGGGCGGCTCACCACCGCCCTTTTTGTATCATGGCAAGCAGGAAACAGCCTATAATCTGGATTATCGACAACAATCACTGGGAGCGCGCAAACCTGCGGGCCGTTCTGATTGAGCGCGGGTACGAGGTGGAAGGCTTCGTGAGCATCTTCCATGCCCTTCTCATGTTCTACCGGGAAAAGGTCGAAAAGCCGGCCGTGATCGTGCTCGAAATCAAGAATCTTCAATGTCAAAGCGCCGAACCTGATGAACTATTCCGCATCGGGGTTCCAGTCATCCTGTTGAGCGGCGTCTATGATGACATGGAATTAGCCCAAAGACACCAATGGGCTGAAGTTCTGCGGAGGCCGTTTACTATCGGGCAGGTTGCGCAGACAGCCGAGCGTTTAGCCGGGACCGAAACCCCTTCCCCTGAATTGAACTGAATTCAACGCTGTTTTATTTATATGAATACTTATAGTACTCGGAAGCGAAACGAGGGAAGCCGTGAGCAAAGCGTTGGTCCTTTCGATCCTTGTCGTCGATGATGAACCCAATATTCGCAAGACGCTCAGTATCGCTCTGGAGGCCGAGGGCCACCATGTATCCTCTGTAAGCAACCCTAAAGATGCATTGACTGAGGCCAGGGCGCGCTTTTTTGATCTGGCTTTGGTGGACCTTCGCCTCGGTTCGGAATCCGGAATAGAGCTGATCGGAAATTTACATACGATCTGCCCTTGGATTAAATGTATCGTAATTACTGCCTACGCTTCGATCGACACCGCTGTTGAAGCAATGCGCCGCGGCGCTTTCGATTACCTGCCCAAACCGTTCACCAATGACCAGCTATCCGTTTTGGTCGGTAAGGTTTCTGAAGTCAGAACTTTAGAGCTGAAGGTAGCGGACCTGCAGGAAAGGTTGAAGGAATCCGTTCCGGAGGCGGTTATCGAGAGCCGGAGCCCTGCCATGCAGCGAGCTTTTGCTTTGGCTCGCCAGATTGCGGACAGCGATGCTACCATCCTGATTCGAGGAGAAAGCGGGACCGGCAAGACCATTCTTGCGCATGCGATTCACTCCTGGAGCGGCCGGTCTTCAGAACCGTTCGGAAATATATCGTGTCCTTCATTATCTGCCGAACTGCTTGAAAGCGAGCTTTTCGGACATGCAAAAGGCTCTTTTACGGGCGCTCTTCGGGATTATCCGGGACGCATCGCCGCATGCGAGGGTGGGACGCTCTTTTTGGATGAAATCGGTGATTTGCCCTTGTCTATCCAGGCTAAGCTGCTGCGGGTCCTGCAGGAGAAGGTTTATGAGCGCCTTGGTGGCCTGGAAACCCGGAAAGCCAATGTTAGAATCATTACAGCGACCAATATCGACCTTGAAGCGGCGATCAAGGCGGGGCGGTTTCGTGAGGACCTTTTCTACAGGCTGGATGTCGTCGAGATAGTGATCCCTCCGCTTCGAGACCGCCGGGAAGATATTCCCCAGATAGCCGAGGCGCTTTTGGCGTTCTTTGCCAGGCAGAACCATCGGCGAATTCTGGGATTTTCAGAGGAGGCGTCGGAAGCCCTCAGGAACTACGAATGGCCGGGCAATGTGAGGGAGCTTCGCAACGCAATCGAACGGGCGGTACTTTTATGTAAAGAAGACCGCGTGGGGACTCATCATTTTCCACTTAAGCTGAAGCCTTCGGAGCGACAGCCTGGCCCGGGCGATCCGGTAACCATGGAAGAACTTGAGAGGACCCATATCCGGCGCGTGATGGATTCCAGTAAGTCCATAGAGGAAGCATGCCGGATTTTGGGAATGGATTCAGTGACCCTTTGGCGAAAACGCAAGAAATATGGGCTATGAATTAACCATTTCATTTTGAAATGCCTGAAATGAACTCATACTTCATTTTGAAATCTTATACGCGTCCCACCTTTTTCATTGTCAGTCAAACCATTGAAATTACATAACTTAGTTTTACATTGCTATTGGCACGTGATTTGCCATACGGAGTGCAGAAAGGTATGCCCATGAGCTTAAGAACTAAACTGGTCCTGACCTCCTGCGGGCCGCTGCTGATCCTTCTGGTGGTGGGCCTTATAAGTATCAGGACCATTACTGAGTCCGGCAAGACGCTGGATCGGATTTTCAGGGAAAACTACAACAGCGTAGTTGCCGCCTTGAGCATGAAGCAGGCAATCCTGGAAATTGAGCGGGGCACTGAGGCATATATTTGGGAAGGCAGTGCTGATAAGACTGTTTTAGATGCGGCTGTTCTAAAGTTTTCCAGGAATCTGAAGTTTCAGCAGGGCAATGTCACTCTCCCCGGCGAACAGGAGATGACAGACAGACTGACTGAATCGTGGAATACTTACAAGAGCGAGCTGGATAATTTTCTGAAAGAGCCGGAAACCGCGGCCGCACGCCGGTACTTTTACCGGACCAAGCTGCTCCCTCGCTCCGACGCTGTCCTTGATGCCGCTCAGCAAATAGTCGACATCAACTTGAACAATATGATTTCCGCCGACGGCCAGGTGCGCCACCAGGCAGCCGAAACGAATCGCGACGTAATTGCGCTGGTCCTTGCGGGGACTGTCCTGGGGCTGATCTTTATCATCATTATCGGACCATCGATAGTGAAACCGATATCCAACCTGACCCGGTCGGTGAAAGAAATTCAGCAGGGAAACCTCGATCTTCTCGTTAAGGCCGGCTCGGGTGATGAAATCGGCCAGCTTGCTGCGGCTTTTAACGAGATGACGTCAAGTCTGCGCACATTCAGGCGAACCAACCGCGCACGGCTTATTCGCACTCAGAAGGCGACCCTCTCAGCGCTTAATTCGCTTTCTGATGCTGTCATCATCTGCAATCTCGAAGGCGACATCGAGCTTTCCAACGAAACGGCTCAACTCCTTTTTGCCCTTAAGGCGGAAACAACAATTCAGTCGGTGGAAAATGAGAAGATAGGCGAACTCTTTGAACGCGCACGACGTGAAATGCGTCCCATCCGCCTGAAAACATATGATTCGGCCATTCAGGTTTTCAAGGATGGAGAGGAACATTTTTTCCTGCCGGAGTCTGTGCCCATTCTGGACGAGGAGAGACGTCTCATCGGCGTGACGCTCATTCTCTCCGACGTGACACGGCTGCGCAAGCTCGATGAGGTCAAGAGCGGGCTGATTTCAATTGTATCACATGAACTAAAGACCCCTCTGACTTCCATACGGCTTGCAACCCATGTGCTTCTTACTGAAAAACTCGGCGCGCTTAGCCCTAAACAGAGCGAACTCGTGATGGCCGCTAAAGAGGACAGCGACCGCCTGTACCGTATCATAGAGAACCTGCTCGATATCAGTTGCCTTGAGTCAGGACGGTCCACTGTCGAGCTTGTTCCGGTGAGTACTGAACAGGTCCTTATTAATGTAATGGAGGAGATGAGGCCTGCGTTCGTGGATCGGGGAGTGTCCCTGGTGCTCGATCTGCCCGGGGATATTCCACAGGTCCTTGCTGACAGGATGAGACTGGAAATCGTCTTTACCAACCTGCTCAGTAACGGGCTGAAATTTACCCCTCCGGGCGGGAACGTGAAGATATCGGCGCGCCTGGAGAAAGAGACGGTGCTTTTTGCCGTCGAGGATACCGGCTCTGGAATACCCGAGGAGTACTTGCCGCATATTTTTGAGAAATTTTTTCGAGTGCCGGGCCGCGGCGGTCAGCAGAGCAACACTGGACTTGGACTGGCCATTGTGAAAGAGATCATAGATGCCCACGGCAGTAAGGTGGAAGTGACCAGTCAGCCCGGTAAGGGAACCAGATTTACTTTCGCGCTGAATATCGCAGACCGTTTTGCCTGCGAGGTGAAGGCGCAAGGTGAAGGGCAAGCGCTGCATTAAACATTGGATAACGTAGATGTGAAAGACACCCAAATTCGGTTTAAAGACTTTTTTCGAAAGGAGAAATAACAGATGGATTTAGCAACTTGGCTGCCGGGGATGTTTTTCCTGGGTATCGGGTGCATGGTGGTCTGCATTCTGTTCGTGAAAGCTTGCGAGAAAATATGAGGCAAAGGAGTTCAATCGATGATCTACATTACAGCGGGTGTCGCAGTTTTTCTTTTTGTTTATCTTGTTGTTGCAATGATACGGCCGGAATGGTTCTAGGCAGGCCCCGGCGATTTACCGATCCTGAAAGGAAAAACAAATGACATTTATTCAGGTATGGTTACTACCTATAGCGCTTCTCGTAACGGCCACTGTCGTTGCTTTCCCGTTGAGTCGTTACATGGCGTGGATAATGGATGGGAAATACAGCCCCCCCGGGGTTTTCCGCTGGTTCGAGCAGCGCCTGGACAGCGGCCCGCAAAACTGGAAGCAGTATTTATTCTCCCTGCTCACGTTCAATACCCTGATGTTCATCTTCGGGTTCCTGGTGCTGGCGCTCCAGCCGTGGACGCCGCTTAACCCCAGAGGGCTTACGCTGTTGGCCCCGAGCGCCATTTTCAACAGCGTCGTCTCTTTTATGACGAATACTGACCTCCAGCACTATTCCGGCGACCAGCACCTGTCGAACTTCAGCCAGATCTTTTTCGGCATTTTCAATCTCTTTCTGTCGGCTGCGATAGGTCTGGCTGCGCTGACGGCGATCATCCGCGCTCTGCGAAGCGATTCATCGGTTGGCAACTTTTTCGTCGATATATGGCGTGTGCTCGTTTACATGTTCGTGCCGGCCGCTTTTATATTCGGCCTCATTTTCATAATCCAGGGCAGTCCTATGACCCTCCAGACCTCATATGATGTTTCGACACTTGAAGCGGGGGCGATGGGCACGACCGACACGGGAGAGGCTAAACAGCAAACCATTGTCGTGGGGCCGGTCGCAGCCTTCGAATCTATGAAGATGCTGGGCACCAACGGGGGCGGATTCTATGGCATGAACTCCGCGCACCCGTTCGAAAATCCCACCGGTTTGTCGAATTTCTTCAACACCTATGCAATGATGATGTTCCCGTTTGGCCTGGTATTGATGTATGGCCGAATGCTGAAAAGGTTCCGGCACTCCCTTGTGATTTTCGCCGTCATGATGGTCATGATGGCCGGCACAATCGGCTGGTCGGTCTATTTCGATACGCTGAAACCCAATCCCGGACTAACCGGACAATCTGTTGAACAGAAGTTTGAAGTCCCAAATGCGGCAAGTCCGGGTGGAAAGCTTTCGGTGAGTCTGCCGGCAGTTCCAAGCCTGCCCGTTGACCAGCACCTGGGCAATCTCGAGGGCAAGGAGATGCGTTTCGGGACTTCGGCCGGCGCAACTTTTGATGCACTGACCACCGACGTGACATGCGGCGCGGTGAATGCAGAGCAGGACAGCCTGAACCCGTTAGCCGCGCTTTCGCCTATGGCCGGAATGTGGCTGAACTGCGTGTATGGCGGCAAAGGCGTGGGCATGATCAACATGTTGACTTTCATCATCGTCGGGATCTTTATCGCAGGCATGATGGTGGGAAGAACGCCGGAATATCTTGGGAAAAAAATCGGCGCCCGGGAGGTGACATTTGCAATGATCGCCATCCTGGTTCATCCCGTCTTTATCCTGTGGCCCACGGGGCTTTTTGCCGGGACGACCTGGGGGCTTGCGGCAATAAGCAACGCCGGCGCCCACGGCTTCTCGCAAATCCTTTACCAGTTCTCTTCGGCTACAGCCAATAACGGTTCTGCATTCGACGGCCTGGGCGTCACATATGGTTTCTGGAATGCAACGAGTCCAGCGCCGAGCGCGGTTGCATTCGACATCGCTGCCGGTCTGTCCATGCTTTTCGGCCGTTTTCTGCCGATTGTCGCACCCATTGCCATGGCGGCGTCCCTTGGGGCGAAGAAATCGAGCCCGTTTGGTCTTGGCACGCTTCGGGATGACACCGTAACATTCGGTTTTCTCCTGCTTGGGACCGTGATTATCATCGCGGGATTGCTCTTTTTGCCTGTTGCTGTTCTGGGACCCGTGGCAGAGCAGTTTGGCCCGATACCTTTTGGGGGATAACGGCCGGGAGCGCTGACGAAAACCGATTTTAAGATACGGCGAGGAAAAGACGCACTCAAAGGAGTTCCAGATATGAGCAAGCTAGTTCCAGATTTTGAAATACCGGTAGGGGAAGCCCGCCCGGGTCCGGACCAGTTTCAGTCGATGCGCCGTGTTAAAGCGCGGTCGCTGTTTGAAAAGGAGACCGCGAAGGTTGCCTTGAAGCAGGCGATTGTCATGCTGAGGCCCGACCTCCAGTGGAATAATCCCGTCATGTTCGTGGTGCTGGTCGGGGCTGTTCTCACCCTTCTGTATATCGTCGAAGCTGCGATAGGCGGCTCCACGAGCCAGGTGTCCATTGGTTACTTTATAGCCCTTGATATATGGCTTTTTTTGACGGTCATTTTCGCAAATTTCGCCACCGCCCTTGCAGAGGCTCGTGGTAAGGCCCAGGCCGAATCGCTCAAGAAAGCCCGCCACGACACCGTTGCCTACCGCCTGAACGCAAAAGGCGTAATCGAAGAAGTTTCGTCGGCAAATCTAAAGCAGGGGGACCGGGTCGTAGTAAAAGCGGGACAGGCAATTCCAGGGGACGGAGAAATCGTCGAGGGAATAGCCTCGGTTGACGAATCGGCAATAACCGGCGAATCCGCGCCGGTTATTCGTGAGGCGGGAGGTGACCGGTCGGGAGTTACCGGCGGGACAGTCGTACTTTCGGACCGTATCGTGGTCGAGATAACGAGCAGCGCCGGCGAATCCTTTCTGGACCGGATGATTGCTCTGGTCGAAGGCGCAATCCGCCAGCGCTCCCCGAACGAGATCGCCCTCACCCTGGTCCTCTCGGCCTTTACGCTGGTTTTTCTCATCGTTACGATCCCTCTTTTGCCCATGGCCCGTAATGCCGAGCTGTACATGCAGAGCTACCTGGGCGTTTCGGAGCCTGTGAAAAGCCTCGGGACCGACATCCCGACACTTATCGCCCTTCTGGTCTGTCTCATTCCGACCACTATCGGCGCACTGCTCGCAGCGATTGGAATAGCGGGCATGGACCGCGCTCTTCAGGCAAATATCATCGCCAAAAGCGGGAAGGCAGTGGAATTGGCCGGTGATATCGATGTCGTGCTGCTCGATAAGACTGGAACCATCACCATAGGCAACAGGAACGCGACCACATTCCTGCCGGTTGGAAAATACTCGGCCTCCGACGTGGGGCGGCTTGCCGCACTGGCCTCTGCCGCCGATGCCACTCCGGAGGGGAAAAGCATAGTGCGATTATTCGAAAAAAATAGCCAGGCCCCGATAGATGTATCGCCGGACGCCAAGTTCATTGGATTTACGGCGCAAACGCGCATGAGTGGAATCGATTTACCTGATGGAAAACAAATTAGAAAGGGCGCACCGGACGCCATTACTAAATTTGTCGGCGGAAGTGGCGGCATCGTGCCCCCGGAACTCAGCTCGCTGGTAAACGGCGTGGCGACCCAGGGCGCTACACCCCTGGCCGTCGCCGATGGCCCCAATATTGTCGGCCTGGTCGTTCTTGAAGACATATTGAAGCCTAACATGTCGGAACGCTTCGAGCGGTTGCGAAAAATGGGCCTTCGGACTGTAATGATTACGGGCGATAATCCGCTCACGGCTGCAACGATAGCAAAAAGGGCCGGAGTCGATGACTTCCTGGCCGAGGCGACACCGGAAACAAAGCTTGCGTATATCAAAAAAGAGCAGGTGGGGGGAAAACTGGTTGCAATGATGGGTGACGGCACAAACGACGCTCCCGCCCTTGCACAGGCAGACGTCGCGCTGGCGATGAACGCCGGGACCCAGGCTGCCAAGGAAGCCGCCAACATGGTCGACCTGGATAGCGATCCGACAAAGCTGATCGAAGTTGTGGAAGTCGGAAAACAGCTCCTCGTGACTCGTGGTGCACTCACGACCTTTTCCGTTGCAAACGACGTTGCGAAATACTTCGCGATCATTCCGGCGCTGTTTGCCGGCACCCTGCCGTGGCTGAAGGTGATTGACGTTATGCACCTTCATTCGCCGACATCGGCCATCCTTTCGGCTGTTATCTTCAACGCTTTGATTATTCCCGCGCTGATCCCGGTTGCACTTAAAGGGGTCCGCTACCGGCCGCTCGGCGCTGATGCCCTGCTGCTCAGAAACATGCTGGTATGGGGTCTTGGAGGCGTAATTTTGCCTTTCATTGGCATCAAACTGATCGACGTGGTGATGGTTGCCCTTCACATGATCAGCTAAAAACATGAGTCCCAGGAGACGCGGACATGATGAAATATCTTTCTAAAAGCGTGTTACTTTTGATATTCGGCGTGGTAATCACCTGCATCATTTACCCTTTTGTGCTGTGGGTGGTTGGACAAACTTTATTTCCTTTCCAGGCAAACGGCAGCATTCTGAATGGACCTGACGGAAAACCAGTTGGATCGAAGCTGATCGCACAGCCTTTTACAAAGGATGAATACTTTCAACCCCGGCCCTCTGCGGCGTCTTACGATGCCTCCGCCTCGGCTTCATCGAGCCTTGCGCCATCCAATTACGCGCTGCGAGACAGAGTGGCCCGCTCGATCGGTCCTGTCGCGACGTATAAGAGCGGACCGAAGGCAGGGAAACCGGTTGCTCCGGACGTGGAGAGCTGGTTTGTGGCGGATAAATTCCAGGGTAAACCGCAGATCGTGGCCCAATGGGCAGACCTGCACAATTCCCTTGCCCAGGCCTGGGTAAAAACGGATACGGCCCACGGCGACTATGTGGACGCCTGGGCAAAGGCTAATCCCAAGATAGCGGCCCAATTTATCAAGGATAATCCTGCCACTCCCGAGCCAAAGGCCCCCGATCTGGCGGTTGTGTTCTTTAAAGATTTCTCAGAGAAGAACCCCGGCAAATTCCTGTCTGCCGTGACTAAAACGGAAGGCGGCAAATCGGTAACGACCTTCGATATCGTCGATTCGGGTAGTGACATTCAATCGACCTTTTTTGATATGTGGCGACAGGACCATCCGGATGCCGATATGCAGGACGTGCCGGGCGACTATGTCACCGCTTCGGCTTCCGGGTTGGACCCGCATATCAGCATGGACAATGCGAAGTTTCAACTGGAGCGCGTGGCGTCTAAAAGGGCGGAAGACCTGAAACGCGACCAGGCCCAGGTTCAAAAGGAGATCGAGCAGATTTTACAGGAAAATGCATCGGCGCCCTTTGGAGGACTTGCGGGTGAAAAGTTCGTAAATGTCCTTGAATTAAACCTGGAACTGGATAAGCGATACGGAAAGCCATAAGTGGCTCCGGAACAAGATATGTTAACGAATGCTCTTCAGGAGAGCTTAAGATGAATCAAATTCGGGCTAAACATTCAGTTACGGCAATTGCGGATCGCTTCAAAAAGGCCGGAAAACACCCGACCCTGCGAGCGGTTTGTGCTCAAGCCGATTTTCAAAGGACCGAGATGAATCAGCAGAATATTTTATCGCTGAAATGGGGAGGTCAAGCTCGGGCCATTAAGACCCATGTCGCCGACCTTCCCCCAGACGTGCAAAAACTTTTGGCGGAAGAGTTCGAGCAGAAGGTAATCGCATTCCGGGAAAAACTCGAATCCGAATATGCCGAGATCAAAAGGGAGAGGAACGAGTTGGCCGATCTTAATGCGCAGCAATCGACAAAGATCGAATTTTTAACGGTTGCCCTTATAGACGCACGCGCAAAGATGGCAGAACGGGCCGGGTTGATCGCCCAGTTGAAAAACGAAATCGACGCGGGGCGTGAGGCCCTGGCAAAGTCGGAACAGCGAATCAGAGACGCTCGGCAGCGATTAACAAAAGTGGAGCACGAGCTGGATGACCCGTTCCCGGAAGCATCCGGTGGAGCTTGAGACAGAGTAAATTTGTTGACAGTGGACTACCTCTTGGCTCAAATAAGGCTGTGTCAGGGGATTTCTCACTCCGATGTTGCGGCGTTGAGGGGCTGTCGATTCGTGACGCCTTCCAGTGGCCGGCGTTGCCTGTTGGAATCGCTTGTTAGACAGGTGGCTCTTTGGTGGCTTGAGGTAGAGTTCCCAGCCGGAGGAGGCATGCCGCTTCAACGGGATTACGCCGATTCGAGAAGAGTTCCGAGCGGCAGGATGCAGCTCCGGAGAGCTGAAAGGGGTGTCAATGCCGGAGGAAAAGGCTCTTAGCTTTCTTCAGTTGATACGTCGCTCACAACGCGGCAAACTGAAAGTTTACCTCGGCTACACTCCGGGGGTTGGAAAAACGTGGCAGATGCTTGTTGAAGGGCAGCGCCTGAAGCAGGAAGGGATCGATGTCGTTGTCGGACTCGTGGAAACACATGGAAGGGCCGAAACGGCAAAACTGATCGAAGGTCTGGAGGTCATCCCGAGAAAGCAGGTTCTGTATCGCGGCATTCTCCTTGAAGAAATGGACCTGGATGCGGTACTGGCGCGCCACCCGGAAGTGGCGCTGGTCGATGAGTTGGCGCATACGAACGTTCCGGGCAGCGAAAACGCAAAACGCTATCAGGACGTGCAGGACCTTCTGGCAGCAGGCATTCACGTCATTACGACACTGAATATTCAGCACCTGGAGAGCCTCTACGACACAGTGGAACAGCTTGTCGGCATAAAAGTCCACGAACGGCTGCCCGATTCGATTCTTGCTGAAGCCGATGAGATAGTAAATATTGACCTCGCCCCTGAGGACCTCCAGCAGCGTCTGAGGGAAGGCAAAATCTACCCGCAGGAAAGAGTCCCAACCGCTCTCAATAATTTCTTCAAGCGCACTAATCTCAACGAGCTGCGCGAACTGGCTTTCAGAGAGCTCGCCTCCCAGATTGACCTCAAACGCCGAAGGACTCCTGAAGAGGAGCATGGAATGGCCCCCGATCAGGTAATGGTCTGTTTGAGTTCACGCGGGCCTAACAGCGCCGGACTTCTGCGTTACGGATCGAGGCTTGCCGGGCGTTTGAACCGGAACTGGTACGCCGTTTACGTCCAGAGACCCATGGAGTCTCCCACGGCCATAGACGCGGCTACCCAGCGCTACCTCTCGGAGACGTTGACCCTGGCCAACACTCTTGGCGCTATCGTCTTCACCTATAAGGGCGAAGATATTGTGGACACCATCCTGCATTTCACCAAGGAGTACCGCGTTGGCCACATCGTCATCGGCCGTCCGGGGCCTCTTCCCTGGTGGAAACGCCTGCTCGGGCGAAAAACTGTCGTTGAGCAGTTAATTCTGAAAGCACACGGCCTGACAGTAGTGGTGGTCGACGCAAAGGCCGAACCCAAGCAACTCGACCTGAACAAACGAGAGCCGTCGCTGAATTATGAGGCGGCATGAACGGATCGGTAAAAAGTGAACTATCACCGCTTATCGCTCCCTGATCCCGTGGCAAAGAAGGAAGGAACATAAGCTCAGCAGTACATCTTTCAATCTCAACATCAAAAAAGGGGCAACTGAAATGAACTCAACGGGAATAAGAAAAAAGGTGCTGGCATGTGCGATTCTCTTCTTGACTATCTCCTTTCCTTTCATGGCTGTGTGG
>Ga0326727_10011427_pt1 | contig 20666 bp, 14 predicted proteins | sample MB2enrmetagenome_FD_207643 | JGI IMG/M metagenome (GOLD analysis project Ga0326727, IMG submission 207643) | Lab enriched peat soil microbial communities from McLean, Ithaca, NY, United States - MB29MY | ecosystem: Environmental > Terrestrial > Soil > Wetlands > Peat | place: USA: New York...
CTACTGCACGGACGAGAACCGGCGAAGCCGGTAGCTGCACGATGCAGCTGAAGGTTCCGAGCACCGGATGTGCGATCGGCCGTCGGCCGACGGAACCGGTAGCTGCACGATGCAGCTGAAGGTTCCGAGCACCGGATGTGCGATCGGCCGTCGGCCGACGGAACCGACTCGAGTCCGGCCGTCAAAAGACGCGGGCGTACCCGCGTCTTCGGAGCATCACGCGTACGGCCTAGCTAGTCGGCGCTAATGCAGGCGACGTGTCCGTGCGACTCGAGCTTCATGTGCTTTGCGGATACGGTGCTCTTCGTTTGATCCGCGCTCACCTTTGCCGACGCGCCGGTCTTGGGATTGGTGAAGCTCGCCTTGACGACGCCGTTCGCGTCGGCGGATCCGACGTTTTCGGTCATTCCTTCGCCGGCTTGGAAGCGCGCGTGATGCGACGCGAACGTAACGGCTCCGAGTGCGCCGGGGCAAGCCGCCGACATCTCCTTGTACGACATCGTCGAGTTGCCGAGGGTAGCGGTCATCCCCATCGTTGCGATGAGCAGGGAAAGGGCGAAATATTTCATGCGGTTCGTCTCAACTCCTAAGAATCGGCTTTCTCGCCGAAGAGCATGGGATACAAGAAGCCGGCGATAGCGGCGCCGACGATCGGCGCAACCCAGAACACCCAGAGCTGCGAGAGTTCCGCCCCTCCGCCGAAGGCGGTGGCGAAGATCGCAGGGCCCGTGCTGCGTGCCGGATTGACCGAGGTGTTGTCGATGGGAATGCTGATCAGATGGATCAGCGTGAGCACGAGGCCGATCGCGATGCCGGCAAAGCCGGCGGGGGCGCGTTTGTCGGTTGCGCCGAGAATCACCATCAAGAACATGAACGTGAGCACGACTTCAGCGATGATCGCCGAGATCATGCCGTAGCCGCCGGGTGAGAGCTGGTCGTAGCCGTTGCTCGCGAACTGGCCGAGAGTGAAATCCGGCTTGCCGTTCGCGATCGCGTACAGAAGGCCGGCGGCCGCGATCGCGCCGAGTACCTGCGCTACGATATAGGGGAGAAGGTCGCGCGCCGGGAAGCGCTTGGCCGCCCAAAGGCCAACCGAGACGGCCGGGTTGATGTGGCAGCCGGAGATGGGGCCGATGGTATACACCATCGTAAGCAGCGTCAGCCCGAAAGCCAGCGCGACACCGGTGAAACCGATGCCCAAGGTGGGGAAGCCGGCCGCGATCACGGCGCTGCCGCAGCCGCCGAAGACCAGCCAAAACGTTCCGATGAATTCAGCGATGGCCCGTCGAGAAAGAGGCATGACGTCTACCTTTCATGGCGAGTACGCGAAGAGAATCGAGCGAGCGCCGTTGACTAGCGCATCCCGTTTGCCGATGACTACGGTAAGGAAATGCGTTCTGCCGCGGCACTCTTACTGACGGCGTTATCGCTGGCTTCCCTCATCCCTGCACGCGCTTTCGCCGAGTCCGAATGGGACCGGGCGGAAATCGCTGGCTCCGCGAGCCTGCAGGCGGGCAATGCAGCGATCGTGCCGCTCGTCGTTCATCTCCTGCATCGCGACGGGCGGCCCGCCGCGAGCGGAATCGCCGTGCGTGCCTCGATGACGGCCGGGAGCGCGGGTTTCCGGACGCCCGCCCAGCGCTCGTTCGACGCGACCACCGATGCCTCGGGCGCGATCGAGCTGCCGCTCGCCGTTACCAACGCCAACGGCTCGCTCACGATTCTGCTCGCGAGCGGGGAGGCGACCTCGGAGCTTCATCTGTCGGTCGTCGCGGCGCCGAAGCGCCCGTTTGTCGTCGGCTTCGCAACGGTCGGTGCCGGCCCGGTGCCCGGCTGGATCGAAGCTCCCGATAACGCGCCGAGCGGCACGAATACGCGGCGCGGGACGATCGCGCTCTACGGCAATGGGCAGATCGCCAAGAATACCACGCTCGCGTTCGCCTACGACAGCGCGAACGCGCTCGCGCAATCGCAGACGGCGGGCCCGTTCACCGACAATCCCAACGACCGGCCCTATCCGATCTACGGCGACCAATCCACGCGGTACGACGATGCGCTATCCCAAAATCGCATTTTCGCGCGGGTGCAGAACGGCCGCTCGAGCGCGATGTGGGGCGAGTTCTACGCGCAAGCGGCTCCGCCGGGCGCCGCCGGCGGGTACAGCGTGCTGGTCAACGGCGCGAATGCGATCGTGCAGGGCAACGCCCTCTCGCTCGGCGCCTTTACCGCCCGCAACGACGTGGCCTATGCGCGGCAAGTGATCTCGCCGACGGGGCTTGCGATCGCGAACACGATGCTTGCGCCGGACATCGTCGTCGGGAGCGACGTCGTCACGCTCGTGCATCTCGACCGGCGCACCGGCGCGATCCTCGAGCAGCAGCCGCTCGTGCGCGGCTCCGACTACGTGCTCGATTACGCGAGCGGCCTGCTGCGTTTCACCAACGTGATCCTTCCCTACGATAGCCAGCTCAATCCGCAGATCGTCGTCGTGCAATATCAATACGGCGGGCCGGGCGCGCATTCGACGATGCTCGGCGGCGAGGGCACGCTACGTTTCGGCGCTGCCGACAAAGGGCGCCTCGACGGCTGGTATCTCAACGATTCGATCGGCTCGGGCAATCTTACGCTGCTCGGCGAGTCGCTATCGGGTTCGAGCTCCGCGTCCTCATGGGCGATCAGCCACGAGCACTCGAGCGGGTTTCTGCCGATCACGCAACTCCAATACGGCACCGCGGGCGATTCCTATAAGGCCACGTTTACCGCGCGTACGGCGAACGCCAAATACCGCTTCGACTTCTCGAACACGTCGGCGGCTTACGACAACCCGTTCGGTGCCTACTCCGAGCCGGGGTCGCAAGCGCTCGATGCCGACGCGCTCTTTCACGTGAGCCGGATCAGCGACGTCGATGCCGGCTACCAATCGGCGCGCAACGCGCTTCCCGCGACGCTCGGCAGCGATGCGGTGAGCAACGCCGATACGCAGGCGAGCCTCACCCTGCGCGTTCATCCGAACAAACGCTTCTCGTATCATCTCGGCCTCGACGGCGATTGGGCGAACAGCAACGGCACGGTCAACCCCGCGCTGCTCTTCAACGACTCGACCGTCACGCAAAATCCGATTGCCGACAACACGTTCTTCCCGCCGTTTCTCACGCCGGTGCAATACTATCCGGGGTCGGGAAACGCCGTCATGGCCGACTACGGGCTGGACTGGCATTTCACCGACCGTGCCGGCATCCAACTCTCACGGTTGAGCCCTCTCGGCGCCTCGCTCGACCCATACGATCCGCCGCAGACGCAAGCGGAGTTCGATCTCGACGTCGGCGCGCACGGCAAAGCGTTCGTCCGCCAGTTGTGGCAGCGTAACTCGATTCAAGCGCTCGCGGGGAGTCAAGCCGTTCCAACCTATGCCTCGACGGCGAGCAGTTCGACGAGTATCGGCTTCGAGCAGCAGTCCGGGCCGATGACCTTCGAATCGGGCTATTCCGTCGATCACACCGCGGACGGGACGGATCTCTTCGATGCGATGGGCGTGCGAGGGCGCGTGCTGGCCACCAAGTACCTCCAGCTCGATGGTTTCGCGCAAGTCGGCGAGCAGCTCTATTCGAGCTACGGACCGTCGACGACGGCGCAGTCGCCCTACTTCGTCGCGCTTGGAACCGCGGTCGATTACTCCCGTGACGCCTTCCATGCGACGGGGCAAGTCCAGGTGCGCACCGGCTACAACTCCGGAAGCACGACGCAGCTCGGCGCGGCGGGTCCGATCTCACCGGCCGTATCGCTGTTCGGCTCGTTCTCCGGCTCGTTCACGCAAGCCGTGCAGAGCCAAGAGGGCCGCTTCGGGCTCTCGTACCGGCCCTCGCGCAACGACCGGTACGTGACGCTGTTTTCCGTCGATCAGTATCGCAGCAATCTCACCAACTATGACGCCTACACCACCAACGTCGCGCAGATCGAAGAGCTGTACCGCTCCTCGACGCGGACGGAGTGGTCGGCGAGCTATGCGTACAAACTGACCGGCGACGCGTTCTTTGCGCCGCATACCTCGATCCTCGGCATGTCGGTCGACCAGCGGATCGGCCCGCGTTTCGATCTCGGGAGCGAGGTCCACTGGAGCGCGCAGCCGCCCGCGGGTGAGACGAACGCGACGGGGTTCGCGCTCGAAGCGGGGTATCGTCTTGGAAGCTCGATGCGCGCCGCCATCGGCTATAACTTCTCGGGTTTCGCCGATCCCAGCACCGCCATCAATCCGACCCATCGCGGAGTGTACGTGACGTTTACCAGCTATATCGATCGCATTTTCGGCTGGGGCAAGGAGCCGCGATGAGGTTCACGGCACGGCGTTGGTTGCTGGCGGCGTTCCTCGTGACGCCGGTGTTTTGCTTCGGTATTGCGTCCGCGCGGGCAGGCGCGATTGCCGTGAACAAGTCGTTCAGCCCCGCGATCATCTCGCTCGGCGGAACAGCGACGGTCACGGTTACGTTCCAGAACACCAACACGACCTCGGCCGCGACGATTACCGCGTTCGCCGACGACATCGGAACGATGGCGGGGCGCGCGGCGATCGCTTCCCCCGCGAACGCGTCGACGACGTGCCAAGGCGGGAAGCCGGTTGTGAGCGGAAACGTGATTTCCATGAGCTCGGGGACGATCCCGCAGGCGCCGAGTTCGTCGGTTCCGGGAACCTGCTCGATCACGTTCAACGTGGTCGGCACCGCGATCGGCAACGCGTTCAACACGATCTCCGCGCAAAACGTCGACACGACGCTGGGCGGTCCGCCGAGCGACATCACGCAGACGCTCACGATCTCTCCCGTGAATCTCGGCGTGACCAACGCCGCGGCCGTCACGACGCTCGTGGGAAACACCGCGAGCATCACCTTCACGATCTCCAACCCGGCGAACGTGCCGCTGAGCCACGTGTCCTTCCCGGTGAATTGGAACAGCGCGTCGCAGACGAGTTTCACCAGCGTCAGCAGCACGTGCGGCGCGACCGCCGCGACGCCGCCGCCGGGCACGAGCGGCGCGATCAACTTCAGCGGCGGCACGATCCCGGCGAGCGGCTCCTGTACGGTCACGGTCGCGGCGACGGCGAGTTCGGTGGTGACGGGAAACTACACGATCCCCGCGGGCGGCATCGTCGACGATCAGGGCGCGACGAACACGACCGGCGCCTCGACGCAGATCAAATGGGTCGTCGGCAACCCGAACCTCGGCAAGTCGTTCAGCCCGACCGGCGTTTCGGCCGGACAAACGACGACGATGACGGTCACGGTGCAGAACGTCTTTTCGGCGATCACGATCACGAACGGCGCGTTCAGCGACGTGTTGCCCGCGAGCCTCACCCTCGCGAGCACGCCGGCGCCCGTCTTTACCAACTGCACCGGCAACGTGAGCGGCTACAATACGGGAACCGTCTCCGTCAGCGGGCTGACGATCCCGCCGGCAACGCAGTGCAAGATTGCGGTAACCATCACCGTGCCGGCGACGCAGCCGGCCGGCGGCGTCACCAACACGATCGCGCAGAACGCGTTCACCAGCGATCAGGTCAGCGGCTTCGCGCAGAGCGCATCGGCTTCGCTTTCGATCGCCGGCGGCGGCGGTGGCGGCGGCTTTACCGCGAGTAAGAGCGTCAGCCCGAACTCAGCCGGGCCGAACGCACCGATCATCGTCACGCTCAAGTTCAGCGCCTTCGGCGGCGGCACGTTCACGAATGGGTCGTTCGTCGACAATCTTCCGCAGGGTGCCGCGCCGATGGCGGCGGTCGCTAGCCCGGCGCCGACGTTTGCCGGCTGCGGGGCGACGCCCTCGATTGCGTTCTCGAGCAACAATACGGTCGTGACGGGCAGCAATCTTGCGATTCCGGCGACCAACGGCACCTGCACCGTCACGTTCCCGGTCGTCTTCACGACGGTGGTGACGGTCCCGACGATCGTCAACAATGCGATTCCGGCGCCGAACGTCTCGTTCGTCGACAAACTCGGGCACACCCAAACGACGGGAACCGGTTCGGTGAGCATCACCGAGCAGCCGCCGTTCAGCGTAACGAACTACGTCGCGTCCGCGAGCGGTCTGGTCAACCAGCCGCTGACGGTGCAAGCGTCGCTCAACAACACCTCGCAGACGCCCGACACGAATGCGACGATCGGTATCGTCCTCAACGCCGGTAAGGTGGCGCTCGCGCCGAATCCCAACTTCGTCTTCGGCCCGACGTGTCCGGCCGGTCTCTCGAGCGCCAACGTCGCGATCGCGCCGAATCGCGAGTCGTTTACCGTCGGTCCGATCGCTTCGATCAACGCCTCGTGTACCTTCAATTACGACGTGATCGACGAGAACGGCGTCTCGGGTACGTTTACACCCGGAAAGCCGACGTATCAGAGCACGCTCACGGGCGGCGCGGTGCAGCAGTTCACCGGCACCAACAACGTGACGTGGAATACCTCGAACCTGCTCGTTACCAAGAGCTTCTCGCCGAATCAGATTCAAGCCGGAAGCATTGCGAGCGCGGTCGTGACCGTCGGGGTCGCGCAGTCGGCCACGTTCGCGCAAACCCAAGCGAACGGCGTCGGCTTCACCGACAATCTCCCGGCCAACCTCTTCTTCGCGACGCCGGCGAGCGTGAGTTTCGATGCCGGATGCCGCCAAAGCGGTCAACCAGCGCCGTCCTATTCGATCAACGGAACGAGCATCACCGTCAGCGATCTCTCGCTGCTTACGATCGGTTCGACGCCGACGTACTGCAACGTGCGTTTCAACGTAACGAGCGCCGTCGTCGGGGCGCCGCTCAATCAGATCGCAGCGAAATCGTTGATCTCGCAGAGCGGCGCCACCAACGCCGAGGGTGCGCAATCGTCGCTCACGGTCGGCTCCGGCCTCGGCATTCAAAAATCGTTCCTCGAACCGCAAGTCCCGATCGGCGGCCGCACCTACATGCGGCTGCTGATAACCAACACCGCGACGACGACGCCGATCGCGGCCGCGCAGCTCACCGATAACATGCCCTCGCAACTCGGCGTGGCCAGTACGGTCCTCGGGCCCGCCCTTGCGGGCGACCCGCCCTCGTGCGGCGGTTCGCTCGCGGGCTCGATCAATGCGAGCACGTTCACGATCGAAGGCATGTCGCTTCCGCCGGGACAGTGCGTCGTCTACGTGCTTGTCGAAGCGCTGACGGGTCCGCCGGGCTCGGTTCTGAATACGATTCAGCCGGGTCAACTCACCGGCGGCGGATTCATCAATCGCGATCCGGCGAGCGCACCGCTCTCGATCGTGGCGGCGCCCAATCCGTCGATCTACAAGTCGTTCTCGCCGGCGACGATCGTGCCGGGCGGCCGCTCGATCATGACGATTACGATCGACAACACGGTTGCCGGGGCGCGCGCCCTCACGTCGATGTCGCTGACCGATACGTTACCGGCCGGCGTGACCGTCGATCCGTTGGCCGCGGCGCGCACGACCTGCGGCAGCGGCACGGTTACGGCGGTCGCTCGCGCGTCGAGCGTCACGCTCGCGGGCGGTAGCGTCGGGGCGAATGCGACCTGCGTCGTCGAGGTGACGGTGACGGCGCAAGGCGTCGGCGCATACGTGAATCAGATTCCCGCCGGCGCGCTTTCGACCGCGCAGTACGCGACCAATGAGAATCAGGCGGCGGCGACGCTCGTCGTCGCGGTGCCGCCGAACGTCAACGTCGGCAAGAGCTTCTCGCCCGAGCAGATCGTGCCGGGCGGCACCTCGCTGATGACGGTCACGATCTCCAACTCGGCCTCCGGTGCATCGGCCCTCACGAACGTTGCGCTGACCGACTCCTTGCCGTCCGGCATCACGATTGCCGCTGCGCCCGGTGCGTCGACGACGTGTACCGGCGGCAGCGTATCGGCGACGCCCGGAGGTACCGGCGCGACGCTGAGCGGCGCGTCGCTTGCTGCCGGCGCGAGCTGCACGTTCTCGGTGAAGGTTACGGGGACCGTGACGGGCGCGTACACGAACGTCATCCCCGCCTCGACGCTCACCAGTCTGCAAGGCGCCACCAACGACAACCCCGCGACGGCGATGTTGTCGATCTCGACGCTGCCCGCCCTGAACCTCACCAAGAGCTTTTCGCCGCAAACGATCGCTCCCGGCGGCGTGTCGGTGCTCACCCTGACGATCGACAACAGCAACACGGGCGCGATCGCGCTCACGACGCTCGGCCTCGCCGACGCCTTGCCGTCCGGCCTCGTCGTGGCGCCGTCACCGGGCGCGAGTACGAGCTGTCCCGGCGGCGCGGTCGGCGCGAGCCCCGGCGCGGCAAGCGTCACCCTCTCCGGTGCGAACGTGGCGGCCGGCGCGAGCTGCACCGTGAGCGTCAACGTGACCGGTGTCGCCACGGGCTTGTACGTCAACACGATTCCGGCGAATGCGATCACCAACGATCAGGGTGTGACCAATCCGGTGGCCGTGAACGCAAGCCTCACGATTGCCGCGCCGAGCTTGTCGGTCGTCAAGAGCTCGAACCCGCAGGGCGCGGTGGTGAGCCCCGGACAAACGATCCAATACTCGATTGCGGTATCCAACAACGGCAGCGGCAGTGAGAACAACGCGTACGTCACCGATACGCTCGTCAACGCGACGCTCGTCTCCGGGTCGGTGCGCGTCAACGGTGCGCAGGCGCCGGATGCGGTGATCACGCAAGCGCAGCCGTTCGGCAGCATCGCGCCCGGCGCGACGACCACGATCACGTACTCGGCGACCGTGAATCAGAACGTCGCGGCCGGCGCGCAGGTGACCAACAACGTGGTGGCCGGCGGAGCGACCCCATGTGCCGGACCGCAGTGCTCGGCGGTCTCGCCGCCCAACATCGTCGCTGCGCCGCAGATCGGCGTGTCGAAGACGATCAACGGCCAGACGGAGATCACCGTGCTGCCGGGTGAGACCGTCACGTACGCCATGGTGCTGACCAACGACGGCGGAGGCAACGCCTCGAACGTCGTGTTGACCGATCCGGTGCCCGCCGGGCTCGTTCCGCTCACGGGCACGGTGACGCTCAACGGCGCGCCCGCACCGGGCGCTACGGTGAACGGGCAGACGGTCACCGTTCCGGTCGGCACCCTTGCGGTCAATCAAGCTGCGACCGTCGCCTTCCAGGCAACGGTCGCGGCGAACGCCACCGGCACGCACGCAAACGTCGTCACCGTGACGACCTCCGACTCCGCCGACACGATTCAATCCAATCCGGCGATCGCGCACATCGTGCCGCCGACCATCGTGGTGACCAAGAGCGCGTCGGCATCGGTCGTCAACGTCGGCGACCGCGTCGATTATTCGATCACGGCGGCACCCGCGAACGGCATCGCCTACGGCGTCACGACGATCGTCGATACGCTTCCGGATTACGAGACCTATGCGCCCGGTACATCGCGCGTGAACGGAGCCGCCCAAGAGCCGGTCGTGAGCGGCCACGTGCTCACGTGGACGCTGCCCAGCCTGCTGACCGCTGCGACCGTTACCTACTCGGTCTCGATCGGCGTGGGCGCCCAGCCCAACGCGTCGCTCACCAACACCGTCGTGGTCACGGCGCAAGGGCCGGGCGGCTCGCATGGATCGGGGCAAGCGAGCGCCACGGTCGTGGTGACCGGTGCGGCCTTCGGATCGTGCTACCCGATCACCGGACGCGTCTATCTCGATCTTGCCGGCAGCGGTCGCTTCCAAGATCCCGATACGGGGCTGCAGGGTGTGCGCGTATACCTCGAGACCGGCATGTACGCCGTGACCGACAAGGACGGACGCTACAGCTTCCCGTGCGTGAACCCCGGCATGCACGCCTTGCGCATCGACGAGAGCACGCTTCCGCCGGGCACGCAGGCTTACGACGTCCGCGATATCGACAGCGAGCGCAGCACCCGCCGCATCCTGCACCGTATCTTCGATCAGACGCTGATCCAGGACGTCAATTTCGCGATCGAGCCGAAACCGGGGGCACCTTGACACCCGGCTTCGCGGTCTGGTATAAAGCACGAACATGAACTTTCTGCTCGTCGCCGTTCATCATCATCACGGACCGCCGCGGTCTCGTGATGTTTTTGCATAGCGTCTAGCGCACAAGCACTCTCACGACGAGGCCCGGCAAGGTAAGCAAACCTGCCGGGCCTCGTCTTTTTTCTTGCCGGGAGCAACCAATGACATCCGTCCCGTCCACGCAAGTAGAACCGACGGCCGTCTACCTGCCCAACAATCGCCGCCTCGCCGAGCAGATCGCGGCGGCAAATCTGCCGTTTCCGGAGAGCGCCGGGCGCGTCGTGTTGCGCGGCGAGGACATTCCGCTCGTGATGAACCGTATCGCCCGCCGCTCGCAAGCCGCCGTCGGCATCACCGGCGACGATCTGCTCGACGATTGGCTCGCGGCCGGCAACGAGCTCGACGAGCGCGTGACCCGCTCGCGCATCCTCTGGAACGATGCCCGCGCCGTGTACGGCAAACCGGCGCTGTGTTTGATCGCCGCGCAAGGCGGTGGGTTCGAACCGCAGAACGCCCGCATCGCCGTTTGTGCCCGCTACCAGAACCTCGCGGCGCGGTTTCTCGAGCAGACCTACGGCGCGGCGACGCTGCTCAACGTGACGCCGTTCTCGGGCGGCACCGAGACGCTGATCGGCGTCGGGCTGGCCGACGCGGTGATCGATATCGTGGTGACCGGCTCGACGATCCGTTCGCTCGGGCTCGAGGTTCGCGAGGTGATCTACACCAGCGACCTCGCGCTGCTGGAGGTACGACCGTGAACGTTCCCGACTATACCGATGCCGATCTCCGCGACCTGGGCGTGCGGGTGCGCATGCACCGCAACGAGTCGCCGCTGCCGCCGCCGTCGTTCGTGCTCGATGCGGTACGCGCCGCTGCGCCCGACCTCTTGCGGACCTATCCGGCCGAGCTGGCGGTCGAGGTGCGAGCGTTGCTCGCGGCGCGTCTCGGCGTTCGCGACGAGAACGTGTTGCTCGTCAACGGCGCCGACGAAGCGCTCGGGGCGATTGCACGCGCGTACGCGGCCGGCCGGAGCGCGGTCGTTCCCGAGCCTTCGTTCGGCATGTACGAGCGCGTCGCGCGGATCGCGGGCGCGAACCTATGGCGGGTGCCGTATCGCGAACGCTGGCGTCTCGATCTCGACGCGGTGCGTGCGGCCGCGGGGCGCAACGACGTCGTGATCCTCGGGCACCCGAACAATCCAACCGGTGAGGAGCTCGAGCGCGACGCGGTCGTTCGGCTTGCGCGGGCGCTACCGCAGTCGCTGATCGTGATCGACGAGGTCTACCTCGCGTTTTCGGAACGCTCGCTCGTCGATCTGGCGCGCGCGCTCTCCAACGTGGTGGTCGTCGGGTCGCTCTCGAAGATCGCCTCGCTTGCCGGCATGCGCGTCGGCTACGCGGTAGCGAGCGCCCGCCGCATCGCCGACCTGCGCGCCGTCACGCAGCCGTTTCCCGTCGCCGGGCTCTCGCTGGCGGCTGCGCGTGCGTACCTTGCGGGCGGCGCGCAGACGCAGCGCTTCGAGCGCGACCTGCGTGCCCGCGTCGGCGCAAGCCTCGACGCGATCGAGGAGGCGCTCGACCCCGTCGCGCTCTCGCGCTGGCGCGGCGCGGCGAACTTCGTCCTCGCCGACTTGGGCGCGAGGCGCGACGAGATCGTCGCCGCTCTGCTGCGCGACGGCATCGCCGTGCGCAGCTATGCGGTGCCCTCGCTCGCAACGTGCGCGCGCTTCTGCGCCGTCGACGAAGACGACACGATTGCGTTCGTCTCCGCGATGCGCGCGCTGGAGGCCGAGCGTGTTCCCGCGTAGCGCCGTCGCCGAACGGCGCACCGCCGAGTGCGTGGTCGCGGTGCGGATAGAGCCGCCGGACGCCGGGCCCTCCGAGATTACGACCGGCATTCGTATGCTCGATCATCTGCTGGCGCAATGTGCCTGGCACGGCGGCTTCCGGCTGATCGTCGACGCGCAGTCGTTCGACGGCATCCGCCACCATCTCGCGGAAGACGTCGCGATCGCGCTCGGAACGGCGATCGGCGAGGCGCTCGGCGACCGCTCGGGCATCGAGCGCTACGGCGACGCGTTGGTCGTGATGGACGACGCGCTGGTGCGCGCGGCGGTCGACCTTGCGGCGCGCATCTACGTGCGTGCCGACCTCCGCCTCGGCGTGGAGCGTATCGAGGATCTGGAGTGCGTGCTGGTCGAGCACGTGCTCTCGAGCCTGGTACACAACGCGCGCTTCGCGCTGCATGTGGACCGGCTTGCGGGCAGCGATCCGCACCACGCGGTGGAGGCGGCTTTCAAGGCGCTCGGCCGCGCACTTGCGGCGGCCTGCGTTCCCGCCGAGCGGATGCGCAGCACGAAGGGAACGCTCGTATGAGCGGCCCGCGCATCGGCATCGTCGACGCCGGAGCGGCGAACTACGCGAGCATCGCCGCCGCGCTCGCGCGCGCCGGCGCCGAGTCCGTCTTCGTGCGCGCGCCGCACGAGATCGAGCGCCTCGACGCTCTCGTTCTGCCGGGGGTTGCGAATCTCGGCTACATCCTCGATGCGCTCGATGCGCGCGCGTTGCGAGTTCCGCTGGAACGCTGGATCGCCGCCGATCTACCGCTGCTCGGCATTTGCGCCGGATTCCAAGCGCTCTTCGAGGGCAGCGACGAGGCCGGCGAGCGCCGCGGCTTCGGCATCTTTGCCGGGCGCGTGCGCGGAATCGCCGGCCCGAAGCGGCAGCACATCGGCTGGAGCCGCGTGCAGAGCGAGGACGGCGCGATGCTCGGCTGGGCGTATTTTGCGCACGGCTACGCCGCACCCGAAAGCGCTGATGCGTGGGGATACACGGTGTACGGCGAGCGTTTCGTCTCGACCGCGCAGCGCGGCCGCGTGATGGGCGTGCAGTTCCACCCGGAGCGCAGCGCGTCGTACGGGCGCGACGTGCTCGATGCGTTCGTCCGAGAAGCAGGCGTGTCGTATGCCCGCTAAACGCATCATCCCGTGTCTGGACGTCCGCGACGGCCGCGTGGTCAAAGGCACGCGCTTCGTGGGCCTGCGTGACGCCGGCGATCCGGTCGAGCGCGCGGCCGACTACTGCGCGCAGGGCGCCGACGAGATCGTCGTGCTCGACGTGACCGCGACGCTCGAGACGCGCCTTCCCGCGCTCGCCCTCATCGAACGTATCGCGACCCGCATCGACGTGCCGCTCACGGTCGGTGGCGGCGTCCGCTCGATCGAAGACATCGAACGTCTGCTTCGCGCAGGTGCCGACAAGGTTGCCGTCAACAGCGCCGCCGTCGACGATCCGGGCTTGCTCGCGCGCGCGGCGCAACGCTTCGGTTCGCAGTCGATCGTGATTGCGGTCGATGCGCTGAGCGACGGCGAGGGAACCTACCGGGTACGCACGCGCAGCGCCACCGCGGCGACCGCGCTCGACGCGGTCGCGTGGTCGGCGCGCGCGGTTGCGTACGGTGCCGGCGAAGTGCTGCTCACCTCGATCGACCGTGACGGCACGCTCGAAGGCTACGATACCGCGCTGGTCGCGGCGGTCACGCGCGCGGTCGACGTCCCCGTGATCGCGTCCGGCGGCGCCTCCGACGCGAACTCCCTTGCTGCGGTCCTCGAGGCCGGGGCCGACGCGGCGTTGGCCGCCTCGATCTTCCACGAGGGCCGCGCGAGCGTGGGCGACGTCAAACGCGCCTGCGTGCAGCGATCGCTGGAGATGCGCCTGTGATCGAAGTGGATTTCGAGAAATGCGGCGGATACGTGCCGACGATCGTATGCGATGCACGTACGCGCGCGCCGCTGATGCTCGCGTATTCGACGCCCGAGTCGCTCGCGATCTCGCTGCAAACGCGCGAGGCGACCTACTGGAGCCGCTCGCGCGGCGAATTGTGGCGTAAGGGCGCGACCTCGGGACACACGCAGCGCGTCTGCGACGTGGTGGCGGACTGCGACCGCGATACGCTGCTCATGCTCGTCGAGCAGACCGGCCCCGCCTGCCATACGGGCGAACCGACGTGCTTCGGCGATGCGCCGTTTTCGTGGCAAACGCTCTACGAGCGCCTCGCCGCGCGCGATCGCACGAGCGAAGGGTCGTATACCGCGCGCCTGCTGCGCGAGCCCGAGCTGCTGGCGGCGAAGATCGAAGAAGAAGCGCGCGAAGTGATCGATGCGCCGAACCGCGAGAACCTCGCGTGGGAGTGCGCGGATCTGCTCTACTTCATGACGGTCAAGATGCGGCGCGAGGGCGTTACGATCGACGACGTCATGCAGCAGCTCGCCGCACGGGTGCGCGCATGAACGGGCTTCCGGACGTGCGCGCGATCGTCGAGGCCGTGCGTCGCGACGGCGACGCGGCGCTCAGACGCTATGCTCGCGAATTCGGCGATCCGCCGCCCCGCCGCGTCGGCATCGAGGAATTGCGCGCCGCCTACGAGCGCATCGATCAGCAGGTCGCGCAGGCGTTGGAGCGCACGCGGGAACGCATCGAGCGATTCGCCCGCGCGCAGCGCGCGGCGCTCTCGGACATCGAAATCGAAACCGGCGACGCGATCTGCGGGCATCGTGCGATCCCCGTGCGTAGTGCGGGAATCTACGTCCCGGGCGGTCGGCACCCGCTGCCGTCGTCGCTGCTGATGGGCGTCGCCCCGGCGCGGGTCGCGGGCGTCGAGCGCATCGTGGTCGTCTCCCCGTCGCTTGCAAACGAGCTCCTCGCGGCCGCGCACGTCGCGGGCGTCCAAGAGATGTACGTGGCCGGCGGCGCGCAGGCGATCGCCGCGCTCGCCTACGGTTCCGAAACGGTCGCTCCCGTCGATCTGATCGCGGGACCCGGCAACGCGTACGTGACCGCGGCAAAGCGCGAGGTGTACGGGATCTGCGGCATCGACGCGCTCGCGGGACCGTCAGAAGTCATGGTCGTTGCCTCCGACGATGCCGATCCACGGGTGATTGCCGCCGATCTGCTGGCGCAGGCCGAGCATGACGTGGAGGCGCGCACCACGCTGATCGCGCAGACGCCGCAACTCGCCGCGGCGGTCATGACTGAGATGACGGCGCAGCTTTCCGGTCTCGCGACCGCCGAGACGGCGCGCGCGGCCGTGCAGCGCCATGGCGAAACGATCGTCGCATCGCTCGACGAGGCCGTCGGCATCGCGAACCGGCGCGCGCCCGAACATCTGGAGCTGCACGGAAGCGGCGCGGTGGCGCGGTGGCGCGAGTGTACGCAGTACGGCGCGCTCTTCGTCGGCGCGGGGTGCGCCGAAGTGCTGGGCGATTACGGGGCGGGCCCCAATCACGTGCTTCCCACCGGCGGCAGCGCGCGCTTTTCTGCGGGGCTGTCGGTGTTTACGTTCCTCAACGTGCGCACGTATATGCGTGGGGCTGGAAGCGCGAGCCAGCTCGTTCGCGACGCGCAAACGCTTGCGAGCGTGGAAGGGCTCGACGCGCACCGCGCGGCGGCCGCGATGCGCGCCTAGGCGGCCGTCTCCGCGGCGCGCGCAATGCGGCTCGCCATTTGAGCGAAGACCCATTCGTGGAATACCGCTACGCCATACCAGTAGAGATAGCCCGCCAAGCCTTGGGGCTCGAAAAAGGCGCTCTGTCTCAGCGTCGCGCCGCCGTTGCCGTCGGGTTCGGCTTCGAACTGGAGCCACGCGCGTCCGGGCACTTTCATCTCCGCGCGAAGCCGCAACAGGCGATCGGGTTCGTACGCTTCCACGCGCCAGAAATCGATTGCGTCGCCTACGCGCAGATCGTGCGGCGAGCGCCGGCCTCGGCGCAGGCCGACGCCGCCGACGAGCCGGTCGAGCCATCCGCGCATGCGCCACAGCGCGTTGGCGGCAAGCCAGCCGCGAGCTCCACCGAGCGAGCTGAACACCATTGCCACGCGGGACGGCGCCGCATGCGCGTGGCGGACCCGCACGTCCATCAGCATGCCTTCGTGCGCTCCGGTAAAATCTGCGGGAACCGTCCGGCGGTCGATCGCGTCGAACCACGTCGTCTCGGTGCCGGTATCGTATCGGTTGAGCGCGCGCCGCACGGCTTCGTCGAAGCCCATCGGCCGGATCTGCGGAAAGTCCCGCGCGGCGGCATCGTCGCGGACGACGACTTCGTTACGCAGCCCGAGAATGAGCGGCTGAGCGAGCCGCGCGGGCACGGGCGTCACGAGGTGGACCCAATACGACGAGAGCTTCGGCGTGAAGAAGGGAACGACCACGACGTTGCGCCAGAGCTTGCGAAGGGCGGCGTAACGCAGCATCATCTCGCGATACGTCAGCGTATCCCGGCCGCCGATTTCGTAGATGCGGTTCGCCCTGCCGCCGAGATCGAGGGCGGCCAGGAGATAGGCGAGGACGTCCGCGATGCCGATCGGTTGGCTGCGCGTCGTCACCCACCGCGGCGCGATCATCACGGGTAGGCGATCGGTGAGGTAGCGCATCATCTCGAAGCTGATCGAACCGCTTCCGATGATCATGGCCGCGCGAAACTCGACGACCGGCACGCCGGACGACCGCAGAATCGTACCGACTTCATGGCGGCTGCGCAGATGCTTCGAGAGTGCGTCGTCTTCGTCGCCGAGGCCGCCGAGATAGACGATCCGTGCGACGCCCGCCCGGCTTGCGGCCAGCCCGAATTGCCGCGCCGCGTCGCGATCGGCATCTTCAAACGCGTGTGCCGAAGCCATCGAATGCACGAGATAATACGCGGCGTCGCATCCGGCGAGTGCCCGCTCGAGCGCGGCTTCATCGAAGATATCGCCTTCGACGATCTCGACCGCCGGATCGAAGCGTCCGCGCAGGCGTCGTACGGCGCGCGCAAAGCAACGCACGTCGTATCCGCGTTCGCGCAGGCGCGTGACCAGACGGCCGCCGATGTATCCGGTCGCGCCGGTAACGAGAACGCGCACCTACCACCCCGCCGTTCCGGGCCCGCCCTTGAAGGGGCCGACGATCTCGGACGTGATCCAGCCGCCGTAGAAATCGCCGGCTTGCGCCTGCACGCGCTCGTCGCCGACGAAACACGCATCGACGCGACCGGGGTAGAACGCGATCGCATCGGCCAGCATCGCGTACGACGGCACCGGCGCGGGATACGTCCAGGCAGCTTTCGGGCTCGTGCGCGAGGGCGTTGCCAGGTCGTAGTACGACGCGCTGCCCTTCCATTCGCAGAACGAGCGACCAGGCGCCGGTTTGAGAAACTCCATCCGCACGTCGTCGCGTGGGATATAGTAGACCGGCGGATGGCTCGTTTCGAGGATCCGCATCGCGCGCGTGCTCCGCGCGATCTCCACCCCGTCGAAGACGACGGCGATGACCTGAACGCTTCGCTCGAGGCGCGGCGGTCGGGGGTAATCCCACACCCACTCTTGTCCGGGTGCGAGCGACGGGCGTTTCATGCGGCCTACAACCGCGGTGAGGACCCCGTTGTTTGCGCCGAAGGCTCTTCTTGCCAGCCGCCGCCGAGTGCCTTATAGAGTTGCACGAGCGAGTTGCGCTCGAGATACTGCGCCTGCACGAGGTTGAGCTCCGCGCTGTAGGACTGGGTGTCGCTCACCAGCACCTCGAGATACGAGGTGACGCCGGCTTCGAAGCGATCGTTCGCGAGGTCGGTCGACTCGGCTGCGGCCTTGGCGTTGATCGTCTGCGCCGCCACCGACGTGCGCGCTTCCCGATAACTCACCAGTGAGTTCGAAACGTCGCCGAGGCTCTGGTGAATCGTCTCGACGTACTGCAGCAGCGCAGCCTCGCGTCCGGCTTGCGCCGCGCCGACGCCGGCGCGAACCGCTCCCGCATTGAAGATCTGCTGCACGAGCTGCGGCAGGATGCTGACGAAGCCTTGCCCGTAGGTGGTCGTGGCCGCTTTGCCGAGCAGCGTGGCAAGTCCGACGTTGTTCGCCTGCGACGAGCCGGCTCCGGCCGAAGCGCCGATCGTGAACTGCGGGAAGAGCAGGGCGCGCGCCTGGCCGATCTGCGCGTTTGCGGCGATGAGCGCTGCTTCGGAAGCCTTGATGTCGGGCCGGCGCTCGATCAGCGCCGCCGGCAAGCCCGCCGCCGGGGCGTCGGGCAAGTCGATCTGTTGCGCGAGCGGCAGCCCGCGCGTGACCGGGCCGGGATTCTGCCCGATGAGAATCGTCAGTGCGTTCTCGGTCGCTTCGATCGCGCTCTGCAACTGCGGGATCGCCGCTTCCACCTGCGCGACGAGTTGCGTGGCCTGGTCGACGTCCTGGAGCGTGCCGATACCGCCTTCGAGGCGCGCGGTCACGAGGTCGAGGCTCTTCTTTCTCGCGATCAGGGTTTGCTGCGAGATCGCAAGCTCGTCGTCGAGTTCGCGCAACTGAAAGTAGAGCGTCGCCACCGAAGCGACGACGGTCGACATCACCGTCTCGCGCGAATACTCGCTTTGCAACACTTGCGCGCGAGCGGCGGCCGTCGCGCTGCCGACCTTGTCGAAGAGGTCGACCTCGTACTGCAGCGTGAGCAGACCGTTCGGCGCGAACGTCGAGCGCGGGCTGAAGAGCGAGATGCTGCCGTTGGTCTGCTGGTACGGCGCCGAGAGCACGGCATTGATTTGAGGGAAGGCGCCCGAGTGCGTGATCGTGAGCTGCGCCATGGCTTGCTGCACGCGCTGCGCCGCGACCAGGACGTCTTGGTTCTGCGCGACGGCCGTTCGCTCGAGGTGCAGCAGTTCGGGGTCCTTGAATATCTGCCACCAGCCCAGATCGCCCATGGAGGGGCCGGTTTGCGACGCCGTCGTCTCGTCGCGGTAGACGGGCGGCAGCATCGTATCGGGGCGGCTGTAGGGCGGTCCGGAGCACTCGGCCAGCAGTTGCACGAACGCGGCGAGGAGCAGTGCGAGCTTCATGCGACCCCGCCTTTCTCGGCGACCTTGCCGCGCTTCGCGGCTCGCCGCTCCACCAGCGATTCGATGACGTCGTAGAGCACGGGAATGAAGAAGACGCCGAGCGACGTTGCAAAGAGCATGCCGAAGAAGACCGCCGTCCCAAGGGAGTGGCGGGAGGCCGCGCCGGCGCCCGAGGCGAGCATCAGCGGAACCACGCCCAGGATGAACGCGAACGAGGTCATCAGGATCGGACGGAATCGAACGCGCGCCCCTTCGAGCGCCGCTTTCTGAACGGGCATACCGTCCTTTTCGCGTTTCTCTTTCGCGAACTCGATGATCAAGATCGCGTTCTTCGCGGCCAGACCGATCAGCATGATGAGGCCGATCTGTACGTAGACGTCATTCGGCAGATGCCATATCAGCGCCCCGAAGAATGCGCCGAAAACGCCGATCGGCACGCCGAGGATCACGCCGAACGGGATCGCCCAGCTCTCGTAGAGCGCGGCCAGGAACAAGAAGACGAGGATGATCGAGAGGACGAACGTCAGCGCCTGGCTGCTGCCGGATTGCTGCTGCTGGTAAGCCGTCCCCGTCCACTCGTAGCCGTAGCCGCTCGGCAACGTCGCGGCGGCGACCTCCTGCATCGCCTCGATCGCTTGCCCCGAACTGTAGCCGGCCGCCGGCGATCCGTCGATCTCCGCGGCGCGATACACGTTGTAACGCTGGATCAAGTTGGGGCCGTTGGAGAGCGACGGCTTGGCGAACGCCGAGAGCGGCACCATCGCGCCCTTATCGTTGCGCACTTCGAGCGTACCGATGTTGGCCGAGCTCTGCCGATACTGGGGCTCGGCTTGGATCATCACCTTCCAGCTGTTGTTGAAGAGAATGACGTTGTTGATGATGTAGCCGCCGAGGTATGCCTGGAGCGCGCGGTAGACGTCGGCGAGCTGGATGCCCAGCGTACGCACCTGATCGCGGTTCACGTCGAGATTGATCTGCGGGTAGTTCGTCGAGTACTGGTTGAAGAGGCTCGTGAGTTCGGGGCGCCGGCGCGCGGCCGCGATGACCTTGCTCGACACCTCTGCCAGCTCTTGCCGCGAATGCCCGGTGCGGTCTTCCAGCATGAACTGGAACCCGCCGGAGTTTCCGAGCCCGTTGATCGGCGGCGGCGGAATGGGCAGGACGCTCGCCTCGATGTGCTGCGACGCGCGCTTATAGGCCTCGGTGAGAATCGCGCGCAGCGACTCCTCTTTCGACTTGCGATCGTCCCACGGCTGCAACACCACGACGATCGCGGAGGCGTTCGACTGGTTCTGGCTGTTCAGAATGTTGAAGCCGCCCAGCGTAATCGTGTTCTTGATGCCGGGAATGTCTTGGATGTCTTTGGCGATGGCGGCGCTCGTCGTTTGCGTGCGCGCCAGCGACGCGCCTTCGGGCAGATTGATTTGAAGGAAGAAGTACCCCTGATCTTCGAGCGGGACGAAGCTGCCGGGCAACGTCGTAAGCAGCGTTCCGGCGCCGACCGCGAAGGCCAGCAAGAGGATCATCATGATCGAGGCGCGGCGGATCGCGACGTTCAGAATCCCCATGTAGCCGTTGCGCGTGCGGTCGAAGAGGCGATTGAAGCCGGCGATGAATCTCCCAAGCGGCCCGCCCATCTCGTGCCGCGGCTTGAGGATGATCGCACAGAGCGCCGGCGTGAGCGTGAGCGCGACGATCGCCGAGAGGACCACCGAGAACGAGATCGTCAGCGCGAACTGCTGGTAGAGCTGGCCGGTAATGCCCGCCAGGAACGCGGCGGGGACGAACACGGCGGTCAATACGAGCGCAACGGCTACGACCGGGCCTT
>Ga0326727_10011429_pt1 | contig 20662 bp, 20 predicted proteins | sample MB2enrmetagenome_FD_207643 | JGI IMG/M metagenome (GOLD analysis project Ga0326727, IMG submission 207643) | Lab enriched peat soil microbial communities from McLean, Ithaca, NY, United States - MB29MY | ecosystem: Environmental > Terrestrial > Soil > Wetlands > Peat | place: USA: New York...
GGTCTTCTGTGGGCAGGCCCTCTTTATCGACAGCCCACCCCAGGGGGATTTTCTCTCCCTTTTTGCGGGCCAGGATGAGTTTCCCCGACGCTACCACACTCAAGGAAAAATCCAGGACTATGGGAGGGCACTGATCTGCGGGGATGGCATAAGCCATGGGATTATTGCCCATGATTCGCTCCCGCCCACCCCAGGGGGACATCATCTGGGCGGAGTTGGAGACGACGTATCCGATAAGGTCCTTCTGCAGGGCCATCATGGGGAAGAGACCGGCCACGCCGAAATGACCGCTGTCTCTTACCGAAACCCAGCCAATGCCATACTCTTCCGCCTTGGCTATGGCCTTCTCCATGCCTCTATAGGCGGCGATATGGCCCATCGACCCATGGGCTTCCAGGAAGGCGGTGGGGCCCCTATCCCTGATGGGTGTGAGGTCGCACTCTTTGCGCACGTACCCTTTCTGCAGCCTCAAGATATAGATAGGCAGGCGGGTAACGCCATGGCTTTCGACACCCCTCAAGTCCGACCTCACGAGGAGGTCCGCAACGATCTCTGCCTCAGCGGCCGGCACGCCTGCTTTCATGTAGGCCCGGGAGCAGAAGGCTTTAAGGTCGGAGAAGAGAACCCGCCGGACAGTATTTTTTCCCATAACGCGCCTCCCCTAAGAAACCCTGTTGTACCCTTCATCCCCCCGAGGGTTCGACGACCATCTTCTTTGCTGCATTCTCGCCTATAAGCTCTTTATCCTCGATCTTTTGAAACCGGGGAACAAATATTGTCGAGGTGATGATGTACTGAAGCTTGCCGTATATAATGCAGGGCAGGGCCGTGAGCGGATTGAAGTGGCGCAGTGCGATGAGCATGGCCATGGCCATGTTGCCCACACCGATTTCGAAGCAGGCGGCCTTGCGCTGGGCATAGTTGAACCCGAAGAATTTCGGTAAGAAATATCCCGCCAAGAGCCCCGCCATCGCGTGAATGAGACACGCAGCCACGAGATATAAAAGCACGGAGAATTGCTTGATCAATGTGCTTGTGCCCTTGGACATGGTGCCCATCACGATGAAAGTGAGGCATACGACCGCGAGGGGGGCGAACACGGGCTTGATCTTATTTACGGACTTTGGAAACATGGAGCCCAGAATGCTGCCCGCGAGGACAGGCGCAACCACCAGGTACACGAGATCTTGAAAAAGCGCATTCGCGTCGAGGCTGGCAATGCCGCCCGCCAGCCACAGGATAAGGATTGGCTGCAGGAAGGGCGCGAGTATCGTATTGATCGAGGTGGCCGCGACCGACAGGGCGAGATCGCCCTTGCTGATCATGGTAAGTGCGTTTGACCCTCCGCCTGTCGGCGTCGTACCCAATACGATCATACCGACCGCAAGGGTTTTCCCCGTAGGTCCCGGAAAGAGCCGGACCAACACCAGAGAGAGGAGAAAGGCGGCCAGCGGCATAGTGACCCATCTCAGCAAGACGGCGATACCCACCACCTTCGGCCTCCGGGCCATGCGTTTCCAATCCTGGAAACTGATGGCGAGCCCCATGGTGAACATGATGATCATCAGAAGGTAGGGGCCGGCAACCGGTACCGCACTTCTCCCGACGGAAGGGTAGAAGAGGTAACCGAAGGCAATCCCGAGCGTGAGGAGGAGCGAGGCCTCCGCGGAGATAAACGTACCGATTTTCATCCAGGGAGAGGGTTGGGCAGGAGGTTTTTTCACGTCGGGGAAGGCGCCATAGGCCGCGAGCAGCCCGACAACCCACAGGACAATAGTGGCCGTACTCACGAGCGGCATTGCCCCGAGGGGCATACCGACGAATTTCGAGGCCACAAAGGGAACTAAAAACCCTACAACAAAGCAAAAACTGGACAGATATTTCAGCTTTTTGGCTACCACGGCAATCCCTCCCCTCAACTGATCCGGAACCCCATGTCTCTCACCTTATCCACGTTTTTACTCAAGATCACCCTATAGTATGACTTCTCCCCCGGCCTTCAGACGTCCATATCGAGCCCTCTCCGAAAAGCCGCCATGTTTAACGCCGTCGCTTTTTTGGGAACACTCGTCTCAATCGCCTTCTCCATGGATTGCGCCGAAACAACCGCAGTTTTTTTGATCAGGGCCCCCAGAATAATGAGATTGGCAACAATCGTATTGCCCATCTCTTTCTCGGCAATGCTTGTTGCGGGAAGACTGAGGATCTCGTAATCACCCGGTTCGGCGCCTTTCACCATGTCCGAATCAATTACCAGCAAGCCTTCCGGCTTCATGAGACCGATGTAGCGCGACAATGCCTCTTCAGCGAGGACGATAAGGATATCCGGCCTTCTCACCTGGGGGTCGGAAATAGGCTCCTCCGAGATAATCACCTCCGCTTTGGCCGCGCCGCCCCTGAGCTCGGAGCTGTATGACTGGGTCTGTACCGCCTTCTTGTTGTCGAAGAGTGCTGCTGCCGTGCCGAGAAGGATGCCGGACAAAACTGCGCCCTGGCCTCCGACCCCTCCTATGGTGATCTCCGTGCGGCTCATCTATGTCTCTCCATAGCTCTTGCCTTCATCCTCTCTATCTCTTCCACCATCTCCGGCTTCTCACTATCCACAAACTCTCCGACAACAATCTTTTCCTTCAACTCCTCATCTGTCAGCCCTGCTGCCTTTTCAATTCCAATCGACCTCTTGCGGTAATCCTCCATCATGTGAACGGAGCTGCTTATCCCCGACTTGCGGCCGAACTGGATCGGACACTGGGAATAGACCTCGATGAAGCCGAAACCCTTCTTCGTGATCGCCTTCTTTATGGACCTGGTCATCTGTCTCGGATGGACAGTTGTCCACCGTGCGACAAAGGAAGCGCCCGCACCGATGACGAGGCGCGAGATGTCAAAGTCGTTCTCGAAGCTCCCGTAAGGCGTTGTTGTCGTCTTTATCCCCGGCGGCGTCGTGGGGCCCGCCTGTCCCCCTGTCATCCCATATATCCTGTTGTTGACACAGATAACGGTCATGTCCACGTTGCGCCTTGCATTATGGATCAGGTGGTTCCCCCCGATCGCAGCGAGGTCGCCATCTCCGCTCACCACCATCACTTTCTTTTCCGGAAGTCCCATTTTTATGCCCAGGGCAAAAGCTACAGGCCGTCCGTGGATAGAGTGGAGCACGTCGGCATCAAAAAAAGGACTGGGTATCCAGGCGGCACAACCTATGCCCGAGGCAAAAACGAAGTCGTCCATCTCCATCCCAAGCTCATCGATAGCACGCAGGATGCTCTGAGCCACGATGCCGTTGCCGCATCCCGGACAATTGGTAGTAGAGGCGGCCGAAGGCCTGATAAACCGGTGGAGGGGGTGTATGATCTCACTCATCCGAGGACCTCCTCGATCTCTGCCACTATGTCTTCCGGGTCCTGGATCTGCCCGATCAGTCTCGGAGGCAGAAAAGATACCTTAGTAAAAGGGGCTGCGGCGGCTTTAATATACGGGTACATCTGGCCCAGATTATTTTCCAGCACCACTACGCGCTTTGCCTTCCTCGCCATGCGCTCCACCTCCTGGTCAGGGAAAGGCCATAGGGTGACAAGACGTAATGTGCCGGCGGGAATGCCGGCTTGCCGGGCGCGACGAGCCGCGGCGGCGGCGGCCCGGGCAACGGGGCCGTAGGAAACGAGGACCGCCTCCGCGCCTTCGTAATCGCGCTCCACTATCGTAATCTCCTCCTTGTGTGTGAGGATCTTGTTGCTCAGCCTCCTCACGTACATGTCGAGTGAGGAGACGTCTATGAGGTTTCGTTTTCCTGTTTCGTCATGACAGGAGCTGGTCACGTGCGTCTTGAAACCCCTGCCGAAAACGGGCATAGGCGCGACATTCTCATCGAGGAAACCTTTGATGGCCTCCGGGTCCGAGCCCTTCGGAGGGATCTTCCGGTAGACCCTCTCGATCCTTACAGCCTCCGGGATGATTACTTCTTCACGCATGTGCCCCACGAAGGAGTCCGCCAGGATGAACACCGGGGTCCGATATTTCTCGGCATAATTAAAGGCGATTACCGTGTGATCGAACATCTCCTGGGGAGAGGAAGGGGAAAGTGCGATGATCTCATAGTCCCCGTGTGAGCCGCGCTTTGCCTGAACCACGTCCCCTTGCACCCCTACTGTGGGCATGCCTGTGGAAGGAGCACCGCGCTGGACATTCACGATCACGCACGGTGTCTCTACCCCCACCGCGAAGCCTATGTTTTCCAACATCAGGCTGATGCCGGGCCCCGAAGTCATCGTCATCACCTTCTTCCCTGTCCATGATGCCCCGATGACAGCGGCGATCGAGCTTATCTCGTCCTCCATCTGAAGGAAGACCCCGCCTGCGTGAGGAAGTTTTTCTGCCAGTCGATTGGCGATCTCCGTGGCAGGCGTTATAGGGTACCCGGCGGCGAACTCGCAACCGGCCGCCAGCGCGCCCTCAGCACACGCTTCATTCCCCATCATAAAGTATCGGCCTGCCGGGACCAGCTCCGATTTCATTTCTTCCTGCTCCCTTTCGGCCCTTTTTTCACTACGGCGATCGCCATATCCGGGCAGAAAATCATGCAGTCCTCACAGGAGGTACATGACTCCGACTCGGCTATTTCCGGTGGAAGATAACCCTTCCGGTTCAGCAGCGACGCCGGCCTGAACACCTCACGGCGGCATACGCTCAGGCAGATACCACACTCCTCGACACCTTTACACAATTCCTGGTCTATCCTTACGTTACTCACCATGCCTTCCTCTTTGGTCGAACCTCGTCATCTCCACATCCATCGTCGCGCATCGGCCGTAGTTTGACCTTTCTCAGTTTTCCCTTCTGCCCTGTGCCTATTAATTGACTCAAATAGCTGTTCTTGGAAGAGAGGAGGTGATCCACCACAAGCTTTTCGAGGGCGTTTTTGTCTCGCCGCTCAAGGGCCTCGATAGTGGCCCTGTGCTCGAGTATCGACTGCTCTATTCGGTTTGGCAAAGACCAGGCGTTGAACTTCACGATATGGGCTTTTCTTCCCAGGTGATCGATCATTTCGCTGAGGTAACCGTTTTTGGAAGCCCGGAACAAGACCCGATGGAACTCATTGTCCTTCTCAATCATCTGTTCCGTTCTCTCTCGCTGGTGCTTTTCCAATTCCACCCGGAGCTTTTTCAAGCGTTGGATCTCCTGCTGCGTGACATGCTCGATGAGGAGGCCGGCGGCGATAACTTCGAGCTTTGCCCGGAGGAAATAGAGCTGCTCAACCTCTTCTGCCGTAAGATCCACCACCACAGCCCCACGGTAAGGAGTGATCCTGATCAGGCCTCTCCCTTCCAGCATTTTCAGAACCTCTCGAATCACCGTGCGGCTGACATTGAAGTGCGCGAGCAGGTCCCTTTCGACGAGGCGTTCCCGGGGCTTGAAATAGCCTGAGAGGATTGCATTTTCCAGTTTCCGCAGCACCAGTGTTGAGCTGACACCCGTCCTGAGGTTTTTCGCGTTATTTTTGCTCGTGTTCGGCATATCAGTGACTTCACCCTCCCGTACTTCCCTTGAAAAGGGGCGGACATTTCAGGTCCACAGCGTGACGAAGCCCTACCCGTACCAAAGCGGTCAAACCCGCCGATGTCCGCCCCTCACGTCAGGGTCCATGAGCAGTCTGCTCACTTTAAATCTAAGAATATCCTATCGTTCCCGTTCACCTGCGGGGGAGTGAAGATGGCAAAAATCTTGAACTCGCCGCCACCGGCCACGGGATGAATCCCATGGATGTATCCCCGCGGGCAGAAGTGAATCTCGCCGGGATGTACTTTTATCCACTGCCCGTTGATGTATTGCTCGCCTACACCTTTATAGGTGTAGATAATTTCATCCGCCGAACCGTGGTAGTGGACTCCGAGGGTGGGCTGTTGGGCGATCATCAGTGTGCTGCGGAGCGTTCCCATGACCGCGTCGGCCCGCCAGGTCGTGCCGGGCTGGATCGGATGAGCGGCGTACCATTCATCCAGGTTAAAGAGGTAGCTTTTCTTATACTGCGTATCGAGTAACTTGCAGTCACCCACAGCGGCACCGGGCTTGGCGGTGGTTATTGCACTGTTGAGGAACACCCGGTCGTTGCCGCCGACTTGAGGCGGAGTAAAGATAGAAAGGGCCAGGAAAGGCTGGTCGCCCACAACCCGGGTAGCGTGGATGATTCCCCGCGGATTGTACTGTATATCGCCGGGCTTCATCACAACCCATTTGCCGTCCATATACTGCTCGCATTGGCCTTTGATCGCAACTACGAACTCATCGGCAGAAGTGTGGTAATGGAGGTCGATAAGCTGACCTTTGTTGGTCGCCGCAACTACCGCAACCCGGGGTGTCTGGTACACCAAGTCCATCCTCACCAACTTCCCCGCTTCCAGGGGATGAGCCGCAAACCACTTCTCAAGATTCACGTTAAAGGGGCCTGCGTAGGGCGTATCGAGCGAACAGGCATCGCCGACCAGCTTGTTGACGGGAGCGGCCAGCGCCCCTGTGCTCACCAGGAACAAGCCTGCAAGAACTAGGATGAAAATGCGTTTCATACTCGTCCTCCTTTCGATAAGATAGTAGTAATTCGTATTATACTTTGGTACACCACTTTGTCAAGCGTTTTGTGTACGTGGCAGAAAGCCGCCTGGCCGTTGTCCGTGCTGCGTGGCAATTTTCAATGAAATTCATCAGTTGCATCTTGGTTGACTAACGGTATGATCCACCGGGTTGAAACCCTCTACGGGTGTTGCCTGGCCGCTTCTTACGAGGGACGGAGACAACCTTCCGGCACGTTATCATCAATCCGGCAACAAAGGCGGCTCACGCCCCGCCCCTCCGGCGGCACGGTTATTGCATTTTTATCTGCGGCGTCCAAAAGGATACGCCATTGCTCACTGACGATGCGTGCAAAGGAGCTGCCGTGATTATTCATCTTTTGAAGGCCCAGTGGGAACTTTTCGGCCTCCGGGCGCCGGCTTTCTCGTGGCTGGTCTCTGCCGGACTCATTGCATATTGCGCGTCGATCTTATTTCGGCAATTGCGAGAGTCAAAAATCCGACAGCGCACCCTCTCCGTTGCCGACAGAAGGCTCGACGGGCTTGACCAGGGACACCCCGCGGCGGAAGACCGTCGCAGCGGCATCTCCGGGCGACTTTTGCAGAAAATAGACGGGATCTTCAATGATCTGCCTTCCCTGGTGACTGCATGGCAGACCATTTCCGCTTCCGTGATAAGCAAGACCGACAGGAACGGGCAGGAACGTTTCTGGATCGCCGAGGACATCGGGGCCGTATTCAGCGAATCTGCGGCTGCGGGGAGCCAGGGCTACAGGAATGCATCCGCTATCATCACGGGCGTGGGTCTTCTTGCAACCTTTCTCGCGATCCTTATTGCCCTTCTGGACGTGCGGTTGGCGAACAACAGGATACAGGGGCTCGATCTGCTGATCCAGGGGCTTTCAGGGAAATTCCTCTCTTCGGTGGTTGCCGTCGCCTGTGCCACCACCCTTGTCTTCTTTGAGAAGGGTCTTTTTTACCCGGTGAAGGTGCGTACCCTCGCCCTTGGCGTGACCCTGAGAAACCTGTTGCCCAGATTGACGCCCTCCCAGATATTGCTCGATAGCCATAAGGAGATCGTTGACCAGTTGGAGGCCTTAAGGGGGAGGGACGCGGCGTTTGCCTCCGAGCTGGGTCAGGGTCTGGCCCATACCATCGAGCCCGCCCTCGACACGATGGCAGTCAGGTTCAATGAGTCCCTCACCGGCGCCGCTCAAAGCCAGGTAGGGCATATGTCGGAATCGCCGGGAAGCACCGCGGCCATGCTTAAGCAAATGAACAGCCAACTGGCCATGACCGGCAGGGTCCTGAATGATCTGGTGGAGCTGGCCACACGCACGGCCGCAAATGAGGCTGCGAGCCGGCAGACCCAGGTCGAGCAGATGACGGGGGCCGTGGGCAACCTCATGGGAAGGCTGGAGGACCATACGGGAGAGTCGATGGGCTCCATGGAAAAGGCCATAGCCGCCATTACCCTGGATATGTCCCATAAGATGACGGACCTTTCAACCCGGATGGCCGCCGTCATCGAGCAGGCTTCCCAGAGATCGATGGGCAGTACGCGAGAGGTGCTCGATCACGCAGGCTCGCTTGCGTCGAGAAGCACGGAGCAATTGGCGGCGCTCCTCGAAAAACACAGCGCCGAGATGGGGAGGGCAGACGCGTTGAGGGGCGCCTTCGACAACACTCTGAGGGAGTTTATGAGCGCCATAGGACGGCACAACGAGACGACGGAGGGTCTCGCATCCCTGGCCGCGGAAACAAACAGGAACATCTCATATCTGGCCGGGATAGCGCGGTCGGTTGCAGAGAGCCAGGAGACGGCAGCGCGCATGCTTGACTCAAGCTCCGGGCAGATCGAACGCTTGACGGGATTTGCCCGCGAGCAGGAGGAGGTATGGGAGCGGATCCAGGCGTCGATGACCGGTTATGAAACGATGTTTCAGACCGTGGAGAGCCATGCCAGGGAACTCCTCGCCCAGATCGCCCGGCATCTCGGCGGCTATTCAAGCGTCACGGAAAAACACTTCACCCTGCTCGCGACGACCGCCGACAACTTCATTTCTCAGGCCACCGGACGCCTCTCGGGCTCAATTGACGAATTGGGAGAACAGCTCGATGAGCTGCATGACGCCGTGAGCAAAATGGCGTGCGCTTCACAGGATATGAGATAGCCGATGTCTCGTGGCAAGAGCGACGCGGTATTATCCAATTCGTTTGTCGATCTCATGACCTCTCTGGCCGTGATCTTCATCCTGCTGCTCTGTGCATCCCTCAACAATGCACATGAGGAGAGCCAGACGACAAGGAACTCCGCCCTTGTAGAGATGCGAAGCGCGCTCAAGGAGTTTGTGTCCGGCGGAATAGAGGTGAAGACGGACCCGTTGGACCCTCTCGGCCTTCTCGTCCTTGTGCCTGAAGACCTCCTAGCCTTCGAGCTTGACCGCGCCGATATCTCGCCTGCCGGCGATGCCTTCTTACGGGTCTTTATACCCAAGCTCTCCGCTGTTGTCTGCTCTCCCAGGTTTTCACAGGAAGTAAACTCGATCATCGTCGAGGGACATACGGATTCGTCGGGGACGGCCCGGCATAACTGGGACTTGAGCCAGAAGAGGTCCATGTCCGTTGTCCGGGCCAGCCTGGACATCCTCGATGACGGCGGCATGCGGCAAGAGAAGACCGCGTTCCTTCGGCTCTTGTCCGCTACGGGGAGGGGCAGCGCAGAGCTCGTCAAGGACGCCTCAGGAGCGGAGAACACCCGCATGAGCAGACGCGTCATATTCAAGCTCCGTTTTCGCTCCATCGAGCAGATACCGGTCCTGGAAACCTTTAGAACAGCGAGAGGATGAATGGCCCACCCACAAAAGAATGATGACGTCCTGCTGAAAGACGTGAGCGCTCTCATACGGGAGCTGGCGAACGATCTCGATGACTCAGCCCTGCGTATCACGAAAAAGCCGGCAATGGTGCGCCTTCGGAACCTGCAAAACATCGTGTATGGCATAGACGCCCCTGTAGTAAACCGCGGCGCGCCCCTCGAACGATACATGAAGGACTGGAAGGAGTTCGTCCACGGCAACAAGGGGTCCCTCGATAAGAGGGCCGTAAGGTTTCTCTGCTGGGTGCCCGAGATCGCCATCGACGTGAGGCTCCTCGCGGCTGTTCAGAGTTCCGGGATCGAGCTTAACTGGCGGACGCTTGCCGGCCTCGTCCGATCGTGCCACTGCATGTGGGAGAGCATGCCGCAGATAAGCCAGACCGTCCAGATCATAAAAGGTCTGCTACGCCGGTACAGAGGGACCAATCAGGTCTTGCGCAAATGGCAGTCGGCCACCGAAGCCCTCCTCGCGAGCGATGGCCCTCGGGTCATGGCCGACAAGCTCGTTGGCGGCGGAAGGAGCCTCGCCCTCTTCATCGACGAATGGCGCATCGAGCCTCAGTCGGCTTATTTCAGGAGGGTGGTCGAGATCGCGACCGCCACGTGCCGCAGCCGGCTCGACCAGCTTACGGGCTCTCTCCTTGCCCTGTTTTTCAGAGACCTTCTGCCATGGCCCGGATGGAACCCGTCCACGTTCAAAAAGGAGATCGGCGCCCTCATCCAGCACAGCCCTATGAGCGACCGGTCACGGGAGACGGTCCAGAGGTTCATTCTCCATTTCGAAGGGCTTGGCGACCCGCGTCTTTCCGTCAACCGGGTCAAGTGGAGCGAGGTGCCGAATCGGGCCAGGGACCGCCTGATCCGGTGGCTTGGCCGGGAGAACCCCTATACCTTCTCGGAGCACCTGTATCAGCAGGGCAGGGGATGGGTATGGAAGCAGAAGACTTCCCTGCGGGACCCGCTGTCGTTTGAGGACGCAGAGGAAATGCCGGGGGGTCAGTGAATGACCGACGGATGAGGGACGGTAGCGCCGCCCGAAAGAGCGCGACTTCACTATCTATTTGATAATCCTGCGTGAGATTTGTACTGCTCGTGTTCTTCTAATATGGCATCGCCCGCAGGCTCGTCGATGCCCTCAAGAGGTATCAGCGCCGCTCATCGCACCAGCTATTATTCAGCGACACATTTCAGTTGACAAACGGAATACGTTGGGGTACTAAATACGTTAGGGTACATACCTGCGTCAGAGAAAACAGCAATCAAGGAGAGGCCATGGCCGACTACCTGAAAGGCTTTGTCATAGAGAACCCCACACTGATGAGAGGTCAAATATATGAGAGGGTGAAGCAGGAAATTCTTTCCGGGGGAATACCCCCGGGCTCTCGGGTCCTTGAAGGAAGGTTGGCCGAGCAACTCAACGTCTCACGGACCCCGGTAAGGGAGGCCATGCACCTGCTGGAAATGGAAGGCTTCCTGGAATCGTTTCCCAGGGTTGGCTACCGCGTGCGGCAGATTACCTGGGAAGAGGTGATGGAAATTCATGACATTCGAGCAGTCATTGAGCCTTTGGCCGCAAGGAGGGCCATGGAAAATCAGGAGCAGACCTATATTGGCCTTTTAGAGGAGGTTATCAGACAATCTGAGACCGCAGTGAAAGAAGACCGGTCCAATTCCTTTTTTCACTATGACGCATTATTCGACGAGACCGTCGTCAGGGCAAGCGGCATGAAGACGCTCCTTGATATTTGGGCCACGCTCCGGCAGCGATTGACTCTCTACAGGATGGAGGCCCAGTACTCTCTCGATACAAGGCTGAGGGCCATCAAAGGGCACCGGCGTATTCTGGAATGTCTCAAGGCGAAAGACAAGAATGGCATAAAAAAGGCTATAAGGGAGCACCTCGGAGATTCCAGACAGGACATCAAGCGTATTGCGTTTGAACGGATGAAGAGCCGCATCATCGCGTGACGTCTCCGCATCGGCGACATCCGGAGATTTTCCCTTCGGGGAGGGTGTTAACGACTAAGGATGGAGGGAGGTCGTATGAAGAGGTTCATTGCCTTTGCCTCAGCATTGAGCACCTGGATGGCGGGAGCAGGGGGGATCATCCTTGTCTCCGTGATGCTTGTCACCGTGCTCGACGTGACGTCGCGCTGTTTCGGCAGGCCCATATCGGGCACGTACGATGTGGTCGCATTGGGCGGCGCCCTGGTGATCGGGTTTTCCATCCCCTATACAACCATGAAAAAAGGGCACATTATGGTCGACGTGCTTACTCAGCGCCTGGGCCCGACAAGCCGGAACATACTCAATGTGGTCACCCGCCTGATGGCCCTTGCCATCTGCCTCGCGATCGGCTGGCACCTGATGAAGGTCGGACTCGATTTTTACCATAAGCACGAAGGCTCGCAAACGCTCCAGCTCTCATACTACCCCATAGCGTACGGATTGGCGGGGGGGTTCTTCGTCCAGTGCCTGGCGAACATCGCCGAAATCTTTACGCTGGTGCTGGGAGAGAAAAATGAATGAAGTCATCGTCGGGATTATCGGCCTCGGTGTGCTGCTCGCCCTTTTTCTGACGGGGATAGAGCTGGCCTTTGCCATGATAATTGTCGGCTTTTTCGGCTTCGCCTATGTGATCTCCTTCGACGCGGCGTTCAACATGATGGCGAAGGATGTCTTTGATACCTTTGAATCATACAACCTTACCGTAGTCCCGCTCTTCGTCCTCATGGGCCAGATCGCCTTTAACGCCGGGATCGCCAGGCGCCTCTACGATACCGCCCACAGGTTCGTCGGCCATATACCGGGGGGGCTCGCCATCGCCACCGTTGCGGGTGCGACAATTTTTAAAGCGATCTCCGGCTCTTCCGTTGCAACGGCTGCTACCTTCTCCAGCGTTGCCGTTCCGGAAATGGACCGCTTCGGCTACAGCAAGAAACTGTCCACAGGGATCGTTGCCACGGTAGGCACGCTCGGGATACTTCTTCCGCCGAGCGTGGTGTTGATTATCTTCGGCGTCATCACCCAGCAGTCGATCGGAAAGCTCTTTGTTGCGGCCATTATCCCGGGGCTCCTCATTGCCCTTTTCTTCGTTTTCATCATTGTGGGGTGGTGCAAGATAGATCCTTCGGTAGGCCCTAAGGGTGAAAGGTTCTCCTGGAAGGAGCGGCTCCTCTCCCTGCCCGAGGTCATATGGCCCCTCGTCATATTCCTGGTCATCATCGGGGGCCTGCTCAACGGGTTTTTTACCCCCACCGAGGCGGGGAGCATCGGGACTTTTGCCGTCATCGTGCTCTCGTTTCTCAAGAGGGACATCGGCTTCAAGGGGACGGCCAAATCGGTAATGGAAAGCCTGGTTACCGCCACCATGGTCCTTTTCCTGCTTGCCGGCTCCGCCGTTCTCGGTCATTTTCTCGCGGTCACAAAGATACCGATGCTCGTATCCGACTGGGTGGTCCAACTGCCCGTCCACCGCGCGGTTATCATGTTTTTCGTCACTCTCATCTATCTCCTCGGAGGATCTTTCATCGACGATTTGGCCTTCATGGTCCTCGCCACCCCGGTATTCTTTCCCGCGGTGATGAAGCTCGGGTATGACCCCCTCTGGTTCGGCATGATGATAGGCGTCACCGTCATGGTCGGCGTCGTCATCCCGCCGGTTGCGATAAATGTATTCGTGGTGAAGAATATTACGAAAGTCCCCATGGGCGTTATCTACAGCGGCGTCTACCCGTTTCTCATTTCACTTATTTTTTGCGGCATTCTTCTTTTTGTCTTCCCACAGCTTGCAACGTTTCTGCCCGGTCTATTTTACAAGTGAGGCGTACGGTGAAAAAGGGGTGGTCATAGTACCTATAAGGAGGGCGTTCTCATGAACTATGTGTGCAGACTCGGCATCGTCTTTATCATGCTGGCGGTTGTGTTGGGCTTCATGGCATCGCACGGCGCTGCCCAACAGAAAACCATTATGATGAATTACGCCGATTATTTCCCCGCCCCGCACAAGCAGGCCCTCCTTGTCGACCAGTGGTGCAAGGAGCTTGAGAAGAGGACGGGCGGCAGGGTAAAGGTGACCCCCTTTCATGGGTCGACCCTCACCCCTACTGCCATGATCTACGACAGCGTCACAAAAGGCATAGCGGATATCGGCATGGGCACCCTCGGCTACACCCGGGGAAGGTTCCCTTTGAGCGAATTTACCGACCTGCCCCTTGGCTACCCCAGCTCGCGCGTTGCGACGAAGCTCTTCAACGAATATTACAAAAAGTTCAAGCCCAAGGAGCTGGATGACGTAAAGGTGCTCTACCTGCAGGGGATCGGTCCCGCTATCCTCCATACGGCCAAAAAACCTGTTTCAAAGCTGGAGGACCTTAAAGGCTTGAAGATACGGGCAAGCGGGCTACAAGTCAGCCCGACCGCGGCGCTGGGCGCATCTCCCGTGGGGATGCCGATCAGCGACGTCTATGACGCCCTGTCAAAAGGCGTGGCGGACGGAGGCATTTTCCCCTACGAGGCCCTGGATGGGTGGAAATTGGGAGAGGTAGTCAAGTATACGACGGAGTCATATCCCGTCGCCCTGTCAAGCGGCCTTTTTGTCGTGATGAATAAGAAAAAATGGGAATCCTTGCCTGTCGATATACAGAAGATAATAGACAAGCTGGACGAAGAATGGGTGGAAAAGGTGGCCTGGACCTGGGACGAAGTCGACAAGGAAGGAAAAGATTTCGCGCTGAAAAGGGGAAATAAGATCATAACCCTGTCACACGCGGAAGGGGAGCGGTGGAAGAAGGCCGTACAGCCGGTGTTGGATAATTATGTGAAGATGACAAAGGCAAATGGCCTACCCGGGGACGAGGTCCTGAAATTTGCCCTTGATTACATCAAAAAGAATCAAAAGTGATGGTGATCCGGAACAATATTAAGGTGAGAAGGAGGCGATCGATCATGAGGATGAAGCAGAAAGTGGTCATTGTAACCGGCGGCGGGAAGGGTCTTGGCAAGGCCATCTCCCTCGCCTTTGCGGCTGAGGGGGCGACTGTTGTGATAGCTGCGCGTGACCTCGCATGCATGGAACAGACGGCGAGGGAAATAAAATCGGGCGGAGGCACGGCAGATGCGCTGGTAACCGATGTCCGGTACGAGGAGCAGGTAAAGCACATGGTAAGCCATACCCTGGACAGATTCGGCCGTATAGATATACTGGTAAACAATAGCGCCCTGGGGGGTCCCACGGTAAATGTGATCGACATGGACCTCAAGGATTGGAACGAGGTGGTGGCCACAAATCTTACGGGACCTATGCTCTGTGCCCGAGAAGTGCTGAAGCCTATGATTGCCGCGAGAAAGGGCAGCATTGTGACGATCAGCTCAGAAGGCGGAAGGTCCGGCTTTGCCATGAGAAGCCCCTACGCGGTATCCAAACGGGGGGTCATTGCCCTGACCGAGACGCTGGCCATAGAAGTCGGCGAGTACGGCATTCGCGTAAACTGCATCAGTCCGGGGAGGATCCGGGGAGAACGCGTCGAGAACGTCGCCCGGGATAAAGCTAAGGCGCTTGGTCTTACGTACGACGTGGTGATCGGGACTATGACCGCTGACTGCTCGCTTGGAAGATTCGTGGAACCGGCCGAGGTAGCTGCGGCAGCCGTATTTCTGGCATCAGACGAGGCAAGCGCCATAACCGGCGAGACCCTGGTTGTCAGTTGCGGCAAGCACATGTTGCATTGATTGCGAGAGGGCTGATAGAATGCAGGCGACGCCCATTATACGTGTTATTGTGTGATCTGGCACATCCTGGAGGTTGGTTTATGGAGCATGAGGCACAGAGCGGGTACAAGCGATACGTTATCACGGATCTTCCACAGTTTGCAGAAATGGCGGGACATCACTCTGCCCCCCCATCCTGGATCTATCCGGATATGTTTCCCGGGGTCAATCTCAGGATCAACGGCTCCGATGTGAGCAAGATGGTGCGGCTGCCCCATGCGGACCCTCATATTCATGAGGACCATCCGGAAATTTATCTGGCGGTAACACCGAACAGGGGGGACATCGTCATCGAGGTCCGGATGGAGGATGAGGTATTCACCGTTGAATCGCCATTTGCCGTCTTCATCCCGCCGGGCACGAAACACTGCTTTACCGTGCTCAAGGCTGATTCGCCCAATTACGTATTTGGAATCCATATTATGGACTACAAAGGCTGAAGGCATCGATCAGGGGCAGATCACGCATTCCTGTAAACGGTTTCGAAGGTCCATTTTTCGGAAAGCCGGTTACTGTCACGTACGTGTCGCAGGAGGAGGAAAACCATGGATAACGACTACTTTAACCCGGTGATTGAAACCATGCCGGTCGAAGAGCTGAGAGAGATACAGGAAAAGAAGTTCAAGAGCCAGCTCGACTATGTGTGGAGCAAATCGCCTTTTTATCAGAAGAAGTTCAAGGAGGCGGGCCTGGAGAGGAATGATGTAGGAAGCCTGGACGATCTGCACAAACTGCCCTTCACGGAGAAGGACGAGCTGAGGCGGAGCCAGGAAGAATGTCCTCCCCTCGGGTTTCACGTGGTCGCGCCTACGGATGATATCATTCGCATCCACTCCTCTTCGGGCACCACCGGCATTCCCACCTTTGTAGGCATCACAACGCACGACCACCAGGTATGGACGGACATTACGGCGAGGTCCTTCTTCACCCAGGGCTTACGGCGCACGGACGTCCTGATCCACGCCGTGGGTCTCACCTTTTTTGTCGGCGGTCTCCCCTGCAAGGATGCCATAGAACACATAGGCACGACCTTTGTCCCCATAGGAACAGGCGCGTCGGAACGCGTCGTCTTTACGACAAAGCTTTTGCGCGCCACAGCCCTTCACGCCACGCCTTCCTACGCGATCTACCTGAGCGAGTTTATACGGAAGAAGTACGGCATGGACCCGGCGGAGCTCGGTTTCAGGATGTTGACGCTCGGCGCCGAGCCCGGAGGCGGAATACCTTCAATAAGAAAGCACCTCGAGCAGGAGTTCAAGGCAAGGGTGACCGAAGGCCTTGGCAATTCCGATGCCGCACCGGTAATATTCGGCGAGTGCCCCTATCAGCAGGGTATGCATTTTAACGCGCAGGAATATATCGTGTGCGAGCTGGTAGACCCGGACAGCGGCAAGGTCATCGAGATGAAAGACGATGCGGAAGGAGAGCTGGTCTATACCCTCATCGACCGGGAATGTCATCCTGTTGTCCGCTTCAGGACGCGGGACCGGATAAAGGTCTGGACCTCTCGCTGTGAGTGCGGGAGGACAAGCTTCCGGGTCCGCTGCCTGGGGAGGACGGACGATATGCTTATCGTCCTCGGCGTCAACGTCTTTCCGTCGGCCATAAAAGACATCGTTGCGTCATTGCAGCCCAGAACAACCGGTGAGATCCTGGTACTGCTCGACAAGCCGGGCCCCAACGTGCAGCCGCCAATCGTGCTGCAGGCGGAGTACACGGACAAGGCGGGGGATATGGCCCAACTCAAGAAAGAGATAGAGAGCAGGTTGCATGATCGGCTGCTCTCCCGCTTCGAGGTTGAGCTGGTGCCGGACGGGACCCTGCCCCGTTACGAGATGAAGGCAAAGCTCGTGAGAAAGCTCTACGAGGAGAAATAACACGCGGCGCAAGGGTTCGGGACCTTGCCTTAAGGGGGAGCGTTTTCGCATGACGAAGGTCGGGAAATAGTGGTAACATGAGCGATAGACGATATCACAAAAATAATGGAGGTGTCGGTATGGAAAAATGCCTCAAGGCAGTCTGGCTGATGGTCGGGTTCCTGATACTGCTCGGAGTGAATGTTCCTGTGACCTATGGGGCTGAACAGAAGCCGGTCACCCTCAAATTCTCCGAATCGACCTTCCCCGCCACGCATAGAATGGCCATGCTCATGGCCGACTGGTGTAAGGAGGTTGAAAAGAGAACGAATGGAAGGGTGAAGGTCGAGTTCTATCCCGGTGGAATCCTCGCACCCACCACGCAGGTCTTCGACAGCGTGAAGAAAGGCATCGCGGACCTCGGCGATACCTTCGCAGGATACACCAAGGGGCGTTTCCCCTTTATGGAGACAATCGATCTTCCCTACGGGTATAAAAGTGCGAGGATGGGCACGATGCTCACCAACGAGTTTTTCAACAAATTCAAGCCAAAAGAATTCGATGACGCAAAGGCAATGTTCTTCTATACCGCCGGCCCGCAGCTTCTCTGCACGAAAAAGCCGGTCACGAAACTCGAAGAGCTGAAAGGGCTCAAGATACGGTCCACCGGATCGAGCGCGAAAATCGTAGAGGCCCTGGGCGGGGCGCCTGTAGGCATGCCCATGGGTGATGCCTATGACGCCCTTGCAAGAGGCGTGGTACAGGGCGTGGTGGGTCCCGCCGAGATCATGAAAGGATGGAAGCTGTCGGAAGTGCTCAGCTACTGTACGGACTACGGCTCCTCCCATGTCAACGCCGCCTTTATCTTTATGAACAGGAACAAGTGGAACGCCATCCCGCCGGAAGACCAGAAGATCATCGAAAAGATCAATACGGAATGGATAGAAAAAGCGGCCAGGAACTGGGACGACGCGGACAAGGAAGGGGCCGACGCCCTCACGAAGAAGGGCGGAAAGATCGTCCGGTTGCCGCCCCAGGAACAGGAGCGGTGGAGAGCCCGGCTCAAGCCCATTTTTGACGATCAAATAAAGCTGTTGAAGGCGAAAGGGTTGCCTGGTGAAGAAGCGGTGAAGTTCTGTGCCGACTACGTGAAAACCCACTGAGCAGGTAATCCGGATCACGCCCCTTGCCTTTCGCTTCCCGGCAGCAGGCGGTAGATGAGCGAGGGGGGAGTCCCATTCACCTCGTGATCGAGGGGCGCGCGAGCATCGATAATTGTCGGAGTCAGGAGGTATTATGGAAGGCGCACTCGCATTCGTGGAAAGAGTCAGCACGTGGATGCAAACTGTCTCAGGCATTGCCTTGACCTGCCTCATGCTTCTCACAACCGCAGACGTGGTGGGGAGGAGCTTCGGTCACCCTATCATAGGCACCTACGAGCTTGTCGGTCTCGGCGGCGCCGTGGTACTCGGCTTCGCCATCCCCATGACCTCCTGGGTCCGGGGGCACATATTTGTGGACACCTTCTATCAGAAATTCCCGAAGCCGGTCCGGAACGCCCTGGATGTGACGACGCGGCTGGCAAGCCTGGTGATCTTTCTGTTCATCGGCTGGAACCTCTTGAAGCTCGGCTATGAGCTGTACACCGCGGGTGAGGTCACCCTCACGCGGCAAATCCCTTTCTATCCGGTTGCTTACGGACTCGCAGCATGCTGTTTTGTCCAGTGTCTCGTGCTTGTGTGCCAGATAGTGAAGATCGCGGGAGGGCGGTATGAGTGAAATAACGATCGGCATCATAGGGTTGGTATCGGTCTTACTCCTCTTCATGACCGGCATAGAGATGTCTTTTGCCATGATCATTGTCGGTTTTGCAGGCTTCGGTTACCTTATGACGTGGGAAGCCGCCCTCAACCTGCTGGCAAAAGACTTTTTCGATGTCTTTACCTCATACAGCCTTACCGTGGTGCCCCTGTTCATACTGATGGGCCAGGTCGCCTTCAATTCGGGTCTCGCCAAGAAGCTCTTCGACGCGTCCTACAAATACGTGGGCCACATCCCCGGCGGGCTGGCCATCTCCACGGTTGCCGGGGCAACGGCGTTCAAGGCTATCTGCGGATCCACCCCCGCCACCACGGCAACCTTCGCCAGCGTCGCCGTGCCCGAGATGGAGCGCTACGGTTATGACAGAAGACTCTCGAGCGGTATAGTCGCGAGCGTGGGAACCCTCGGCATCCTCCTTCCTCCGAGCGTCACCCTGATCATATTCGGCATTATCTCGGACCAGTCTATCGGGAGGCTCTTTCTCGCAGGCGTCTTCCCCGGGCTGCTTATCGCCGCATTTTTTGTTATCGTCATTTATGGATGGTGCAAGATCAACCCTGCCGTCGGCCCCAAGGGGCCTGTTTTCTCCTGGAGCGCGCGGCTGAAAGCCATTCCTGAAGTGGGATGGGTCGTTGTCGTCTTTCTTCTCATGGTGGGCGGCATTATGAAGGGCTTCTTTACGCCCACCGAGGCAGGAAGCGTAGGGACGTCTCTGGTCCTCCTCCTCACTTTTTTGAAGAAAGACCTGGATGTCAAAGCGTACATCAAGTCCATAGTGGAATCGGTAAGGACCGCCTGCATGGTCCTGTTTCTCGTCATGAGCTCCACGATACTCGGCCACTTTATCGCCGTCACCAGGATACCCATGCTCGCCGCCGACTGGATCGTATCTCTTTCGATTAGCCCAACCCTCGTCATTATCCTCATTTCTTTCATATACCTCATAGGGGGCTCCTTTATCGACGACCTTGCCTTTATGATCCTCGCGACCCCTATCTTCTTTCCGGCCGTCGTCAAGCTCGGCTTCAACCCGATCTGGTTCAGCATGGTCGTCGCCATCACCGTGATGATAGGGGTGGTGATACCTCCCGTGGCCATCTGCGTGTTTATCGTGAAGCAGATCACCAAGATCCCCATGGGAGTGATCTACCAGGGCGTCTACCCGTTCCTTATAAGCCTTGTGCTCGGCGGAATTCTTTTGTTCATTTTCCCGCAGCTCGCCACATGGCTTCCCACAAAGCTGATGGGAGGAGGATGAAACGGCCGGGGGCGAACGACGTGAGCCCGGCTTGGCGGATTCGGCTCTCTCCATCATTAATTTCGCTCCCCGGGTCACGCATTTTCAAGGATGTGAGAGCTCTCGCATCGTAAAACGGGGTTCAACTCGTCGATGCCTCACTCGATAACGTGAGGTGGATTTTCGTGAAGACAGCGCCGACGAACCGGGGAACGCTGTATGCCCTGGCCGCCTATGCCCTCTGGGGGTTGTTTCCCGCCTACTTTAAATTGCTTCACCGTACGCCGGCACCGCAGATTCTCTGCCACCGGATAGTCTGGTCCTTCCTCATCCTGATGGCGGCGGTCATGGTCCGCGGCCAGTGGCTCCCCTTCCGCGCCGCCCTTAAGGCTGCCGTCATGCCTGTCTATATAGCGGCGGCGGTATTGGTAAGCGCCAACTGGCTCACCTATGTGTGGGCCGTCAATGCCGGTTTTGTCGTCCAGACCAGCCTTGGGTACTTCATCAACCCGCTTCTGAGCGTCCTCGCGGCCGTTAT
>Ga0326727_10011431_pt1 | contig 20659 bp, 18 predicted proteins | sample MB2enrmetagenome_FD_207643 | JGI IMG/M metagenome (GOLD analysis project Ga0326727, IMG submission 207643) | Lab enriched peat soil microbial communities from McLean, Ithaca, NY, United States - MB29MY | ecosystem: Environmental > Terrestrial > Soil > Wetlands > Peat | place: USA: New York...
GACGAATCTCCTCTTGCAGGGCAGGAATTGCCATGACCGCATCGGGAATGGTCAGCGCTTTCATGCATAGATTATATGATCTCCCGATAAATATGTCCAATTATTAATGACGCTGCGTATAGTTTTTTCTGCTCACTGCTCACTGCTCACTGCTCACTGGCTTCACTCCTCCGGCCTTCAACAAATCTATCAGCTTCGCCGCCTCCTGTTCCTGTCCTCGGGCCTGGTAGATTTCCAGCAGGAGTTTGCCGTGGAGGGCGGCGGCCGGCTTATCGCCTTGGGCCAGGGATAATTGGGTCAAATCTTTGAGGGTGTCGGCAATGCCGTTGGTGTCCTCCAGGCGGCGGAACTCCCGTAAGGCGTCGTGCAGATACCGGTCGGCCCGGTCATAATCTTTCAGGTCCAGGAAGGTTCGCCCCAGGCGTTCCCAGCCCCTGGCCCGGCCCCCGGCGTCCTTCCGGGCTTCAGCCAGGCTCAGGGCCTGGTGATAATAATTCAGGGCTAGCTCATAGTCCTTCTGGACCCGGGCTAGGTCGCCCAGGTGGGTCAGGGATAGGGCCAACAAGGGTCCCGGCGGGAGTAGTCGGGCGTTTTCCAGGGCTTCCGCATAGGCCGTCTGGGCTTCATTTACCCGGCCCAGGGAGAACTGCACCAGTCCCAGGTTGTTCAGGGTTTCGGCGAGGCCCGCGGGGTCGTGCAGCTCCCGGTTGATCTCCAGGGCCTCCTGGAAATAGGCCTGGGCCTGGGCCGCCTGGCCCTGCTCCTGGGCAATGACCCCTAAGTTATTAAGGTTGGCGGCAATACCCACCCGGCGGTCGATGAGGCGGTTGAGCTTCAAGGCTTCGGCGAACTTTCCTTCGGCCAGCTTGAGGCGGCTCTGCTGGTAATATTGATAGCCCTGGTCGTTCAGGGACAGCGCTCGGCTGTACAAGTCCTCCCGGGCGGGGGCCGAAGCGCAGCCCATTGTCCCCAGCCAAAACACCAGCAACCAACGCCCGTATGCCGCCACGTTCAATCCTTTCCCGCCTCGCCATCCATCCGGATGGTATGCTCCCGGGGATTGGGGAGGTTCCCCCGGAAAAGCCAGGATTTTTGCACCGCCTTGGTAGCATTATCCAGGTCACTTAGGGCGGTATCCCCGGAAGTCACCAGCCCCGGCAGCCCTTTGCCGGCCTTTTGCAGATCAGTCAGGAAGGAATCCAATTTTTTGGCAATCTCCGGCAGCCGCCCCATTGCTTCCTTAAAGTCCGCGGAACTTTTACTCAGATTGGCGGTGGTGGTTTCAAAACCGGTGATGGTCTTTTCCACCTGGGCCTTGAGCTTGGGATCATTGATTAACGCGCCTATAGCGCCTTTGCCCTGCTCCAGGTCGGTGAAGAGCTGCCGGGCGGAGGCAAAGGTTTGGGTGGTCTCCTGGTAGAGCTTCGGATCATTGACCAGCAGGCCCAAACTGCCTTTGCCGGTGTTGATTTTCTTTAAGATCTCCCGAAGTTCATCGAGGGTTTTGGTCAGGCCCCCTTCTCCGCCCAGCACCGAGCCGGTCAGGCTGGCGATATTGTTGAGGATTTTTTGCAGGTTCTCCAAGCTGGGCCCAGCCTTGGCCAGCATCTGGGTAATATCCAGGGGTTCCACCGAGGCCACCCAGCCCTCCGGCGGGATGGCGGGTTTATCGAGAGAGCCGGTGGTGATATCCAAACTTTTCTCTCCCAGCAGGCCCATGTAACCGATGGAGGCCTGGGAATCCTGGCGCACCCGGTCGCTGTATTTTTTGATGACCTGAAAGGTGACCAGGATGCTGCCTTCCCGGCTGATGGTGATGTTCTTGACATTGCCCACCGTTACTCCGGCCAGGTGAACTTCGGAGCCGATTTTGAGGCCGCTGACGTTGCGAAAAATCGCCCGGTACTCCAGGTATTCCTGAAAAAGCCCTTCCTGGCGGGCAATGATGAGCACCATGATGAGCAGGGCCAGAAGGGAGGCCACCACAAAGACCCCCACGATGGTTTCATATCTTCGGGAAATCATGTCGCCTCCTCCTGGGGCGGCTCCTTGTGGAGAAACCGCAGGACCTCCGGATGGGAGGACTGGAGAAATTCCTCATAGGTGCCTTCAAAGACCCACCTGGCCTCATGCAATAAGGCCAGGCGGTCAGCCACTAACTGCGCCAGGCGAAGATCATGGGTGACCACTATGGAAGTGACCCGCAGGGCCTTTTGCAGACGCCGCATCAAATCGCCGATCTCATCGCCGGTAATCGGGTCCAGCCCCGCGGTGGGCTCGTCGTAGATGATGATCTCCGGGTCCAGGGCCAGGCTGCGGGCCAGGGCGGCCCGGCGCTGCATGCCGCCGGAAAGTTCCGAGGGCTCCAGGGCTTCGGTGCCGGCCAGACCCACCTGGTGCAGCTTCTCGGCCACCCGCCGGGCAATTTCGCCCTCGCTCCAGGAAGTGTGCTGCACCATGGGAAAGGCCACGTTCTCTCCAACGGTCATGGAGTCATACAGGGCCGAACCCTGGAAGAGATAGCCGGTCTTGAGGCGCAGGTCGCGCCAGTCGGCATCGCTCTCGAATTGGGTGACTTCCAGGCCGGCGAAGCGGATGGAGCCCTGATCCGGGAAATTGAGCCCCACCAGCATGCTGGTCAAGACGGTCTTCCCAGAGCCGCTGCGGCCCATGACCGCCACGGTCTCCCCGGAGAAGACCTCCAGGTCCACTCCTTGGAGGACAAGGTTATTCCCAAAGGCCTTATGGATGCCCTGAAAGGCGATTAACGGCGCGCCGGGCGCCGCCGGTGTGCGGGCCTCTCCGGCGTTAAGACCAGAAGAGGAGGATGAGTTTGGTGAGAAAGACATCGGAAATCAGGATCAGGAGGATGGCAGCCACCACCGAGGTCTTGGTGGACTGGCCCACCCCGAAGGTGCCGTGCTGGGTGGTAAAGCCATGAAAAGAGGCCACCAGGCCGATGATAACCCCAAAGACGCAAGTCTTAAAGATCCCCGGCAGCACGTCGCGCAAGGTCAGGTACTTGATAGTCAGGGTGTAGTAGTAGGTGGGCGTCATCCCCACCTGAAAGACGCCGATGAGCATTCCTCCCAGGATGCCAATAATATTGGCGGCAGTGGACAACAGGGGCATAACCAGCATACAGGCGATGATGCGGGTGACCACCAGGTACTTTATGGGGTTGACCGCCGAGACGGTGAGGGCGTCGATCTGGCTGGTGACCCGCATGGAGCCGAGCTCCGCGCCGATGCCGGCGCCGCCCCGAGAGGCCAGCATGATCGCAGCCAGCAGCGGGCCCAAGCCCCGAAAAAAGGTGAAGGCCACGCTGGTGGCAATATAGTTGGTGGCCCCGAACATGGCCAGGACATTGATGCCTTGCATGGCCAGAACCAGGCCCAGGGCCAGGGAGGCCACCGCCACCAGGGAAAAGGACCTGACCCCCAGGTGGTACATCTGGGCAATGATTTCCCGGAAAAACCAGGGCGGACGGGAAAGGGTGCGACAGGCCTCCAGGAAAAACAGGGCAAGGTCCCCCAGGTAATCCACGAAGCCCAAGACCGTATGGCCGGTCCGGTAAAAAAACCTTGTCTGCATGTGTGGCCCCGCGGCCGCAATAATTTGGTGAGCTAGTTTAAATATTAAAAATTAACCATATATCCGGACAGTGTCAAGGATAAAGACCCGCAGCCACCCCCGGGGGGGCCAGTCCCTGGAATTTTTCCTTAAATTGAGACTGCCCTGAAAAGAATTTTCATGATTCATTTGTAAGTCAAAGGCTTATGAGCAACTGTTGCGAAAGTCCTTTGCGGGGAGGGTCGGGGGCCTATGGTCTCCGGCCCTACCGCCTACTTCCCTCTTCCAAAGAATATTTGCTACAATCCCAAATTACATTTTCGTATTAATTTTTTGCAATTTACCCTGAAATAAACGAAAATGAATAAAATCCTTTTCAGGCCCGAGCCAATGAATGACGAACTGACCATGTTGTATGAAATCACCGATACTTTGGGCGCCCCGGGGCCCTTGCCCCGGTCGTTGCAGCGGATTTTGCAGATCCTGTCCCAGCGTATGGGCATGCGCCGGGGCACCCTCTCCATCCTCAACCCCGAGACTTCAGAGTTGCAGGTCGAAGTGGCCCACGGGCTCACCGCCGAGGCGCGCAAGCGCGGCCGCTACAAATTGGGGGAAGGCATCACTGGCCGGGTGGTGGCCACTGGAGAGCCGGCGGTGGTGCCGGTGGTGAGCCAGGAGCCTCTCTTTTTGAACCGCACCCGCTCCCGGGGCACTCGGGAGAAGGACGAAATCTCTTTTATTTGCGTGCCCATCAAGATCAATCACCAGACCATCGGGGCCCTGTCGGTGGACCGGCTGCACCGGGATTTGGACCTGAATCATGATCTCCGGCTGCTCACCATCATCGCCTCGATCATTGCCCAAACGGCGAACAACCTGCTGCTCATTGACCGGGAAAAAGAGCGGCTGCAGAACGAAAATCTGAAGCTTAAAGGCCAGTTGCAGGAGCGATTCCAGGTGGGCAACATTATCGGGACCTCGGGGCGCATACGGCAGGTCTTCGAGATGATCGACCGGGTTGCCAAGAGCAGCGCCACCATTCTTATCCGGGGCGAATCCGGCACCGGCAAGGAACTGGTGGCCTCGGCCATCCACTATAACAGCCTGCGTGCCACCAAGCCCTTCATCAAGGTGAACCTGGCGGCAATACCCGAGACCCTGGTGGAGAGCGAACTCTTCGGCCATGAACGGGGGGCCTTCACCGGGGCCTTGCAGCGCAAGCAGGGGCGCTTCGAACTGGCCCAGGGCGGCACCGTCTTCCTGGATGAGATCGGCGACCTGAGCCCCAGCGTCCAGCTAAAGTTGCTGCGGGTCATCCAGGAGCGGGAGTTCAGCCGCCTGGGGGGCACCACCACCCTGAAGGCCGACGTGCGGCTGCTGGCCGCCACCCACCGGGATCTGGAGCAAAACCTCGCCAAAGGTACCTTTCGGGAGGACCTGTACTACCGGCTTAACGTCTTTCCCATCTACCTGCCGCCCCTGCGGGAGCGGATGGCTGATATCCCGCTGCTGGCGGAACACTTCCTGAGCAAGTATTCCGGTGAGCATCAGAAACCAGTGAACCGCCTGTCGGCCCCGGCCCTGGAACTCTTGATGCAGTACCCCTGGCCGGGCAATGTCCGGGAATTGGAGAACGTCATGGAGCGGGCGGTGTTGGTCTGCGACGAAGACACCATCCTCAGCGTGCACCTGCCGCCTTCTTTGCAGAGCCAGGAGCCCGGCGCCTCCAATACCAGCGGCATGGCCTCCCAGGTGGAGAAGTTGGAGAGGGAACTGATCACCGAGGCCCTGCGTCAGACCAGGGGGAATCAGAGCAAGGCGGCGAAGATTCTGGACACCAGCCTCCGTATCTTGGGCTACAAGATCAAGCAGTACGGCATCGAGAGCCGACAGTTTCGGGCGGTGTAAGGGAAGCGTAGAAGCCTGGAGGTCATTTAAAGCCAGGCTATCCCCAAAATGCCGCTACGCCGCGGTTTCCAGTTGGATCCCCCAAAAATCCAGGTAGAATTGAAAACGGCGTTTCTCCGCGGCTGGATCTAAACCGAATTCCTCCAGAGAATACCGGTGCACTCCCCCCTTATCCTTGGGGTTTTCCGCCAAAAACCGGCGCATTGCCTGCTCCGCCTGCTCGGTAAGCTCCAGGTCAAAATGGCAGTACAGACGCCGGATTACCGAAAAGGGACTTCTGACCAACTCGGTATAATGGACGTTAAAAAAGCGGTCGCCTGGCAAGCCGTGGTGCCCCCGGAGGCATTCCGTGGTCAGGCGAGCTCCCTCCTCCCAGCGGCTCGCCACCTCCTGGCCCAGCAGATGTTTATCGAGGTGATCGGTAAAGGCGCCGCGCAAGACCTCGGTGAAACTGGCGCACGAAGGCAAAACCTTCAGCGGGTCGCGATGGGTCAGAATGATATCGGCGTCAGGGTACACCTGAAACAGGGCCGACAAACCCAATAAATGACTGGGCGCCTTGAGCACCCAGCGTTTTCCCGGACAGCGCCACTGCAAGTGTTGCAGAAAGCGTCGATGAAATTCATAAGCCGGTCGCTTATCCTGCTGGTCATACCAGGCGCGGTAGGAGGGCACATGATACATCGTTTCGAATACATGACTGCGAAAGTCATGATTGGTAATGGCAATACATTCCTGCGGCAGCTTGGCGCCGATTAGGTGCACGGTTTTAAACTCCGGCATCAAAAAATCAATGGACTTGAGCTGCAAGTTGGTCTTGGCAATGCGAGGGTCGCAATCGTACGACTCTTTTTCCGGCGGGGGAGAAGGATACATTACCTCCCAAACTTGCGGGGAGCGGTGTGCCGGATCTTGGGCCAAGAGGGCGTGCAGCAAGGTGGTGCCGCTGCGGGGCAGTCCGGTGATGAATATCGGTCGACGGATGACTTCCGCTGCAATTTCAGGAAAACGCCGCCGATCTTCTATCAGATGCAGGCGATTGACCAACAGGCGCACCAGGTCGTGATGGACACAGAGGCGTCCGATGAAATTCAGTTCTGCCTCGGCTTCAAAAGAGTGGAGGATAAGGCGCAGCGGTTGGCGAAACGAGTCATCGCCGAAATCCTCCAGCCCGACCCGGGCGCAGGCTCGTTCCAGAAGAACCTTCTCATCTAGAGAAAGGCAGGATAAGCCATTGCCGATCAATAACCGGCCGATCTTATTGACCAATTGTAAGAGCTTCGGACGGCTGTAGTTCCCAGATTTAGCAATTTGGGGGCGCACCCGTTACCCTTCTTAATTTCTTTACCCGGACAAGTTGTCTGCTTGTCCGAAGTAATTTTATTTATCCGGTAGCCAACCGGGCCTACAATACTTAATGTCACTAGAACGCGTCAATTAAGCGCACCATTTTAACCCGGTCTATGAAAAATAAAACAAGTTGAATTAAATCTTTAATATTGAGTTTTTCCGTAACAATGTAAAGACCGGCTGAATCAGGTTCTTCATATGTGGCAGATTACCCAACATAATTATTAATAATTATTTACATTGCCAGGATATAAATCATATTATGTTCTATATTATTGCAATATTGGATGGACAAATTTATATAAAGTGTTTACATATAAACAACTTTTTGCAAAATCACTATCCTCTTTATATGTTGGTATAAATTAAATCAAAACAATAAATCCGTCATCAACGGATAAATTTGTTGCCTCTACAATTCTCCTAATATTCTTCTTTCTGTCTTGCGGACTAAATCCCAGATCTGAATTTCACCCTTGTCTGACATTGTCTCCATTCAGAACATAAGACCGTATGCCGCGGTTAAAAAGCTCTGGTTCTATCCCATGGGCGATAGTCGCTTTAGCCGCGTCGGATAAGCCGGTAAACCAAAGAACCCCGTGGGTCTGCTGATTCAGGAGATTCCTATCCGGCCTGGTGATTTGCCCATAATACCTTACCACCTTCTTGGGGAGTTCCAGATTGTACCCCCGTCTGTCTGGTTCAGGCCATTTTCCCTGGGGGACTCACTCGCCTCGAATTATATATTTATAATTCGGCCTGATGACTTTTCAACTACAAAATGATTGGCGAAATTCCTCCCCGCCATTTTACGAAGATCAGATATTTCCCCAGGCAATGACTACTTTGCTGTCCAGATTTGAAGCGAGCAGGTTCCGGCTGGGGCTGGTGCGCTTAGTCTTTCAAGGATGCTAATCCTAGGCCAGGCCCCACCCTTGCTTTCCCCGGAGGTTTTGGTCTATCATGCCTGTAGTTCTAGGAGTTGTCCGCTTCCCAGGGTGGATTGCCGCCGCAAGCACTCCCTGCCGGGGGGAAATTAAGGGCAAAGGCCCGGGGGCAGCCTGAATTTGAGGGCCGGCGATTTGCGAAATGCTGCTGAAGATTTGCTCCGGTTACCGGAAGCTGCCGTGGAATTCCGCTACCTATTGGCCCGGGGATACCCCCGCCCGGCGGCCCTGAGCCTGGTGGGGAACCGCTACCATCTTTCCCGCACCGCCAGGCAAATGTTACACCGGGCGGTCTTCGCCCCGGCCGCGGCCCAGGCCCGTCACGCCAAACTGCGGCGCCTCCGGGAGGTGGCTGGCAGTCCCTTAGGCCTCGACGGCCACAACGTCCTCATTACCCTCGAATGCGCCCTGCGAAGCCTTCCCCTGGTGCTCGCGGATGACGGCTTTATCCGGGATGTGGGCCAGATTTCCCGCCGCTTCAAACTGGCGCCGGAGACCGACCGGGGCCTAGCCCTGCTCCTGGATTACCTGCTGGCCCAGCCCTGGGAAGATCCGGTGGCAGTCTTTTATGACGCGCCCCTGAGCCGCAGCGGCGAACTGGCCCGGCGCACCGCCCAGGAGGCGGCGGCCCGGAGGCTAAAGCTCACGGCTGTGGCAGTGCCGGTGCCGGAGCGGGAACTCCAGGATTTTCCTGGCCCTATCGCCACCAGCGACACCGCCCTGATTGAGGTCCACCGGCTGGTGGTGGACCTGGCCGGGGAAATTATCCTCCGGCATCTGGAATGGCGGCCCCTGGACCTGCGCCCCCCGGCGGCTGCTCCCTAGCATGAGGATGTTTCGAAAGTCTTCCATCAAACTCCCCTCCCAACCCCCCTTAAACTTAGGGGAAATCAAAGCCCAACGCCTCGATTTCCTTAATATATCTTAATTGGTTGGGGAGAGGGGGCCTGGGGTCCCACCCCTGCCCCCCCTCTCTCCAACGACTATTTCCGCTAGTCTCAGAATGAAAAAGTTTCGCTTCTCTTGCCCGGCAGGACTTGCCAAGCAGGATTAGCTGGTACTATAATTAGCCATAACCACGGGCGGTTAACTCAGCGGCAGAGTGCCATCCTCACACGGTGGAAGTCACTGGTTCAAATCCAGTACCGCCTACCATGCAAATTCAAGGGGTTACGGTCTTTGACCATAACCCCTTTTTAGCTTGTGTGACCTGCTTATACTAACTATTACTTTATTCAACAGTCTCAACTTGCCCATATCGGCTTCTGGCCATATGACTTATTCCAGGGATCTCAGGAATTGCTTGGGTTAGTTAAATTTCGCCTTAAGCGAAGCTTCCTGCTCCCTTTCTTTCCAATCCACCGCATTTCAAAATGAAATAGACCATGACGGCTACCCGCCTGCATTAACCGGGGATTCCTCAGTTTTTGTTTCATTTTGGAACAGAAACTCGACCGGCTAATTTTTATCTCATTGAATTTGCTAATAATTTTTGTTGGAACGGATAATGCAATATGTCCGGATGGATATGAAGAAAAGGGTGCTTTTAGCCATTGACCTGGAGGCCCCGGATTCCTGGGCCGCCTCCTATGCGGTGCAGCTGGCGGCGCGCCTCGGGCTGTCGCTCATCCTGATGGCCATCCTGGCGCCGCCCCGGCAGCCAGGCCCGGCGGCCCCGCCGACCCTCTCCCTGGCGGAACTTCGGGAGGACCAACGGCTATGGCTGGGGAAGATTCGGGAGCGCGGCCAGCAGGAAGGGGTGGAAGTGGAGATCTTCATCTCCGCCGGCTCCTTCTGCCAGGAGGTGCAGCGTTTTGCCCGGGCCCAGAGCGCCCTGCCCTTCATCATCATGGGTTTTTCCGAGGAATTTCAGGCCGGCGGCCAGGGGTGCACCCCGGCGGCCTTGCAGAACCTGCGCCGGGAATTGGAGGGTGAGATCCTGCTGGTGCAGGGTCAGGGCAAGGTGATGCGTCTCACCGATAATGCGGGGTAACGACAAGTAGGGGAGAATTGAGCATGTTCTGGAGCCTTTATCTACCGGTGGCGGGCAACGGTATCAACATCTTGCTGCTTCTAGGTTTGGGGGGGACGGTGGGCTTCCTCTCCGGCCTCTTCGGGGTGGGCGGCGGCTTTCTCATGACTCCGCTACTGATCATGGTGGGCATTCCCTCCACCGTAGCCGCGGCCTCTGACTCCAACCAGATCGTGGCGGCCTCCACCTCGGGCTCTTATGCCCATTACCGCCTGGGCAACGTTGACATAAAGATGGGGATCATTCTCATCTTAGGCGGGATCATCGGTGGCACCTTGGGCGTTTACCTCATCAAGCTCCTGCGGGCTTTGGGCAATGCCGACTTCGTTATCAAGCTCACCTATGTCATCATGTTGGGCGTCATCGGGAGCTACATGTTCGTTGAAAGCCTGCAAAGTATGCGGCGGAAGCCGGTGGAGACCAGACGGGTGGAAGCCGAACCCGGCAAGGTGTCCCTCTATAACCGCCTGATCCAGGCCCTGCCTTATCAGATGAAGTTTGAAAAATCCGGGGTCATCATCTCCCCCCTGCTGCCTTTCATCCTGGGGATCTTCGTGGGCGTCCTGGCGGCCATCATGGGTGTGGGAGGCGGCTTCATCATGGTGCCGGTGATGGTCTATATGCTGCGCATGCCGATGCACGTGGTGGTAGGCACCAGCCTTTTACAGATCCTCTTCACCTGTATCAACGTCACCATCATGCAATCCATCACCAACCACACGGTGGATATGGTGCTGGCCATTATCCTGCTGCTGGGCTCCACGGTTGGGGCCCAGTTCGGCGTGCGTCTCAGCCGCCGGCTGAAGGCCGATCAACTGAAGATCCTGCTGGCCTCCATCGTCCTCCTGGTCATGGTGCAGATGCTGGCCAGCCTGATCATTTCCCCCGATCTCCTGCTGGCCTACAAGGGGGGACACTAAGATGGCGCTCCCCGGTCATTTTTGGCAAAGCATTGTCTTGGTGAGCAGCTTGCTGCTGCGCTTGAGCTTGCCGGCCCTGGCCCAGGAAGCTTCCCCAGACCTCCAAGTAACTCCTGATTTGGTGGAGATCGGCATCTGGTTTCGAGGCCACGCGGTAACGGCCTCTGCCATGATCCCTAAGGGCTCGGAGGCGGTCATCGAGGTCGTGGGGCAGGCCGCCGAGGAGCACCTGATGCGAAAAAGCCGCCGGGGCGGCCTGTGGATGAACGTGGGGGAGATCGAGTTCTACCATGCTCCCTCCCTCTACCTGGTCATGAGCACCAACCCGAAGCTTCTCGACGCCGCGACTTCCGAGGCCCCCTGGGGTTTTGCCGCCTTGGCCCGGCGCATTTCCCTGTCGGGGCTGATTACGGACCAGGAAAAACCGGAGTTCATCCAGCAGTTCCTTCGGCTCAAGGAGAGTGAGAACCTCTACGCCAGCTTCAAGAACCCGGTGAAGAAATCACAGACCGCCAGCGATCTGGTGCCCATCAAGGCCGAGTTTCGCCTGCCCACCAACGTGAAGCCTGGCGCTTATCAGGTGTGCCTCTCGGTGGTTCAGGACGGCCGGGTGCTTGCCAAGAAATGCAGCGAGCTCCAGGTGAAGATGGTGGGCTTCCCGGCCTTGCTTTTCACCCTGGCGTATGAGCATGGCGCCACTTACGGTATTTTGGCGGTGGTCATCGCCATCATCACCGGCTTTGCCATGGGTTTTCTCTTCAAGGGGGGAGTAGGTCATTAAGAGCTGGATAACTGTCTGAAATGCTATGAAAAATAATATAAAATACCTAAGGAAAAGGAAAAAGATTAACCGGCGAAAAGGGGTCCTTCCTTTTCTCCCTTCCCCTTTTCGCCTTTTCGTCCTACCTTGTGAGGGTGGATAAGGATTAATGCTCCAACATCTCAAAGACATCTGGAACAAGATCACCAGGGCCAAGCCGGATTTAGTGGCCTTTCCGGAGGTCTTTGAGCATTTTCAGGAGCTGCTGGGGGACCACCAGCGGGTTATGGAATTGATTGCCGACCTGGGTGAGAAATCCGGCGGAGAGTATATCTTCGATCGCAAGTACCTTATTGACACCACCGAGGAGATTCAAAACCTTATCCTGCATATGGTCAAAGGGCTTAATCTCATTAGCTCCAATCGCTATTTGGACCTCTACTCCACCATCGATCGGATCTTTATCCCCCTGGAGGCGGAGTTGCGGGGGCGCCTGACCCTGTCCCGGGAGATGCCTTACGTATTGGCCCTCAGGGAGGCCCCCCCGGATCGCCCGGAGCTCATCGGCGGCAAGGCCAACGCCCTGAGCATCATTGTGCAAAACCTTTCCCTGCCGGTGCCCCCAGGGTTCGTGATCACCACCCGGGCCTGGCGTCGCTTTCTGGAGCACAACCACCTGGAAGAGCGCATTCACGGTTGGCTGGAAGCCTGGGCCGCGGGCGAGGTGGATGAAAGCCACACCTCCCGGCAAATTCAATACAGTATCCTGGCGGGCGTGGTGCCCCAGGTAGTGTCGGCGGAAATCCGCCGCCAGGCGGACAAGGAGAGCTTCTGGGCGGTGCGCAGCAGCGCCTTCGGCGAGGACGGCGAACTCACCTTTGCCGGCCTGCACGACAGCTTTCTCAACGTCCCCACCAAGGGCCTGGTCAAGGCATTCAAGCAGGTGCTGGCCAGCCTTTTTTCTCCTGAATCCCTGGTTTACCGGAAACGCATGGGGATGTTGGGGGAGGAGGCCGCCATGGCGGTCCTGGTCCAGGAGATGGTGGCGAGCACCGTAAGTGGGGTGATCCATAGCCTGGAAGCGAGCGCCACCGAACCCGACTGCCTGGTAATTTACGCCTCCTGGGGTCTGGGCCGCACCGTGGTAGAAGGCCGGGGCCCGGTGGACCGCTATGTGGTGGAGCGGGACTCTCCCCATCGCCTGCGGCGCCAGGAGATCGGTCGGAAGACCACCCTGAGCCGGCGGCTGGCCGGCGGCGGCGAGGAGGTGGCGCCGGTGCCGCTGGAAAAGCAGGAACAGCCCACCCTCTCCGAGGAAGCCATTCAGACCCTGGTGCGTTGGGCCCTGAGCCTGGAGCGCTATTTCAAGCGCCCCCAGGAGATCGAATGGGCCCTGGACGACGCGGGCCAGTGCTGGCTGCTCCAGTCCAGGGGATTCCTGGTTCCCAAGGCCACTGTCCCGCAGAGCCTTTCCGAAACCTGCGCCCAGTACCCGGTGCTTATCCAGAACACCGGCGGGGTGGCCCATGCCGGGGTGAGCGCTGGGGTGGTTTGTCAGGTGCAGTCTGATGCCGACATGAACCGATTTCCCGAGGGCGCCGTCCTGGTGACCAAGTACACCGCCCCCTGGCTGGCCCGAATTGTCCCCAAGGCTGCGGCCATTGTGGCCGAGCGCGGCTCTGTGGCCGGGCACCTGGCCACCATTGCTCGGGAATTCCGGGTGCCCACCATCATCGGGGTAGAAGGGGCTACCGACCTCCTGGAAGAGGGCCTAGAAGTCACGGTGGACACCAAATCGCGGGTCATTTACGCCGGTCGGGTCAAGGAATTGCTCCAGTATGAGCTGCTGCAAACCATGGCCTTTGAGGACGCCCCTGAGTTCAGGCTCCTGCGCCGCCTGCTGACCCGCATCGCCCCGCTTTATCTGATTGACCCCGCCGCCCCGGATTTTAGCCCCGAAGGCTGTAAGACCGCCCACGATGTGCTGAGATTCATTCATGAAAAGGCGGTGCAGGAATTGATGGACCTGCCCCGCTTCGCCAAACGCTTCAAGGGCGTGCAGATCTGGACTCTGGTGACGGATATACCCCTGGGCTTGAAGGTCCTGGACCTGGGCGGCGGTATCGATCCGGCGGCCGAAGGCAGCAAGCTGCACCCGGAGCAGTTCAGGTCGCGGCCCATGCAGGCCCTGTGGTCTGGCCTCTCCGAACCAGGGGTCTGGAGCACCGAGCCGGTGCCGGTGGATTTTAAGGGCCTGATGTCCAGCTTCAGCAAGAGTTGGGGCGAAACCCCCGGCGGGTCCGGGACGGCGGGCTTCAACCTGGCGGTGATCAACGAGACCTACCTGAACCTGCACCTGCATCTGGGCTACCACTTCAATCTCATTGATGCCCGGCTGGAGCCCGAATCTTCGCGCAACCACATCTATTTCCGCTTTGTGGGGGGAGTTACGGACCTGACCCGGCGCTCTCGCCGGGCCCAGTTGCTGGCCAAGATTCTCTCCCAGTACCACTTCAAGGTGGACACCAAGGGCGACCTGGTGGTGGCCAGGGTCCTGCATCTCCCCCAGGAAGACATGCAGGAGCGTCTCAAGCTCCTGGGCAGGCTTATCGGATTCACCCGGCAATTGGACATTCAATTGCGCCACGACGAAGATATCCCGGAATTTGTCGAGGCCTTCTTTCACCAGATGATGGAGAGGCTGGATGCCGGCGATACAGGAGGAAAATATGAGTCCCAATAAGTTGAGAATCTTGGTGCTGGACGACGAACCCATTGTCTGCAAACGCTTGAAGCCGGCGCTGGAAAAGCTGGGGTACGAAGTGGACACCTTCACCCAAAGCCCTGAGGCCATGCTGCAGATCCAACAGAGCAGGTACGACATCATCATTACCGATCTCAAGATGAAAGAGATTGATGGGATGCAGTTTCTCAGCGAAGCCAAGAAGCGCCATCCCCAGACCGAGGTCATCGTCATCACCGGCTTCGCCACCATGGAAACCGCCAAGCAGTCGTTCCAAAAGGGGGTGTTCGATTTCATCGCCAAACCCTTTAAGCTCACTGAGATTCAGGATGTAGTGCAGCGGGCTGCCACCAAAATCCGGGGCGCTGCGGCTTAAACCAGGTAGAGGGCGCCCTGGTCACCCACTACACGGTTTGGCGTTCATAAGATATTCAGGGCGCAGTGCATCCCCTGGGGCAGGCGTAGGCGCCTGCTTTCCCCCAGAAATAAGCTGGTTCGAAAGGATAACAGACATGATCAAAACCCTGGTAGCCATCGAAGTGGATCTGGCCTCTAGCCTAGCCATCCGGTATGCCTGTCAACTGGGGCATTTGCTTGAGGTGGTGCTGCATCCGGTTTATGTTAAAGAGCCGCCCCCCGAGGTGCCCGCCGCCGGCACCGGCTGGGTGCGGCACACCTGGGAGCGGGAAATCCTGAAAATGGGCCGAGAGGAGATCCAGGAGGTGTTGGCCGGTGAAATGGAGTCCTGCCCCCAACTCCAGGAACCTTTAGTGATCTATGGAGACCGGGAGCACGAGCTGCTCAAGATCATGGAGCACGAGCCCTTTGATCTATATGTGGAGGGGGCGCCCTATCCCTTCACTGCGCTCAATATCCAGCGGCGGCTGCACACCAAATTTTATCAGCGGGTCCGCATCCCGTTCATCTGGCTGCGGCTGTTACGGCAGATCAACCAGGTGTTGGTGCCCGGCTTCGACGCCTTGGGCCTCCAGTCTGCTATCCAGGCCTTAGAAAAACTGTGGGCGGGCTGCGCCACGCCTCTCCATTTCTGCCTGGCCCCCGGGGCCGGTGAGACCGTGAGACAAGAGGTCTTGCAGGGGCAGGACCGCCTGAAAAAGGCCGGCTGCCAGGTGAGGCTCCGCGAGGACCTGCCCCTGGCTGCGGATGGCCCGGGCCCGGAAATCCTGAAGGACTATGGTCTGGTGGTGGTGGCCTTGGAACGGGCAGTCAGGAAGGACAGCCCCCGCCTCCAGTGGCTCACCCAGGTGAAGGCCCCCATGATGGTGGTGCTCTATTAGCGGGGAGGCATTGGCTTCACGCGGTGGAAATTTCGGGGTCTCCTAAAAGAATAGGGGGAAAATTTGGGAATCTACCCCCTCTTTTCTAAAGGAGGGCCGGGTTGATTAAAATAACCCGTTAACAATTTGCCCTAAATCCCCCTTAAAAGAAGGGTGATTCCAACTAAAAAACCGGGAATAGGTTTAAAAAATGCTTGGCGACGAAACCACCCCGATCTCCGATCTGGCCGGAGAAGAACTCCTCAAGGCCATGGAAGAATGGGCCGACCGCCGGGCCTCTCTGGCCCAAGACCCTATCAAGCTGGCCCAGTTCCGCACTAAACTGGGGGAGGAACGGACCGCGATGGCCCAGCGACGAACCCAGCTGGCGGAAAAGCGGACCGAACTGGCCGATGGTCGGACCGAGTTAGCTAAAAAACGGACCAGTCTGGCCGAACAGCGTACCGGGCTTTCCACGAAAAGGACCGAACTGGCCGAGGAGCGCAACGTCCTGGCCGAGGAGCGCAACGTCCTGGCCCAGAAACGTACCGATTGGGCGCAGAGCCGGACCGAATGGGCGGAAATGCGCAACAAGCTGGCCGAAGTCCGCACCCGCATGGCCGGCGCCCGCACCGGACTGGCCCAGTCGCGCACGAATTTATCCCAATATCGCACCATCCTGGCCCGGCAGCGCACGGAGCTTTCCTATTTAAGGACCGGCCTGACTTTTATCGCCATCGGCACGATCTTCACCCGGATGTTCGGCCTGGGATACTGGTCCATCATCGATGCCATCATTACTTTGGCTGGGCTCGTCAGCATCGGCATGGCCATCCGGCTGTTCCTCAAATCCTATTCGGCGGAACGGCAACTGCTGACGCGACTGGAAAAGGAGCTGGCCCTGGAGGCCGTGGAGAAGCGGCTGGAAGAGGCCATCCAATCCCACCGCTTTGGCGCCTTCTAAGCGGTTGGTCAGGGCAGGAAAGTATGTCTTCCCAAGGACTTGTGCAGCACCTCATTTATGGAATCCAGCATCTCCGCCAGCTCACCATTAAGCAACGGATAATTATTGCGGTGGTGCTTCTGGCAATAATGGTAGGGGTGATCGGTTTTTTCGTTTATTATTCATTTAATAACGTCTTATCAAAATTACATTCCATTGAAATAATCGACGATGTGAATATTGCCTTTTTGGAGATGCGCAAGGCGGAGAAGAATTATTTCTTATACAAGGATCTCAACGCCCTGAAGGAACTGGCTGAGCTGGGCCGAAAAAATCAGGAGGCCATGCTGTCCTCCAAATCCTATGTGATGCCGATTCTCCAGCAACCAGGGCGGCGGGATTATGATCGCCTGCTGGAGGTTCTCCGGAAATACCTCTCACTGGCCGAAAGGGCCAACGTGGTTTCTCCGCAGGATTTTGAAGAAGAATTTCGGAGTCTTGGACAGGAATTAAGCTCGGTATCCGAACAATTGCTCAAACAGGAACGAGAAACCGTCAGCCGCATTATCAATTTTAATGTCGTAATGCTCATCGCCTCCCTGGGTATTATTTTTATTATTCAATTGATTCTCTGGCATTATTTTTTCGGACTGCTAATTGATGAGCTAAATATCATGGATCGCCTGATCAAAAAGGTGTCGGAAGGCCGGTTTCACGAAGTGGCAGTGCAAACCATTTCTCCCCACAACGAAATTGAAATTGCCATCAAGGCGATCTCTGAGATGGCCAGGAAATTGGAGAAGCGGGAAGACGAAATTCTCCAGGCCGGCAAGCTGGCCTCCCTCGGGGTCTTGATCTCCGGCGTGGCCCATGAGCTGGGCAACCCCCTGAACAACATCTCCATGATGGCCCAAGCCTATCTGGGGCTCTATGATATGTTGGGGGATGAAGAAAAGAAGAACTTCATGGGGGATATCTATACCCAGACGGAGCGTATCCGCAAGATTGTGGAGAATCTCCTGGATTTCTCCCGCCAGAAGAAACAGGAGCTCCAGGAAACCAACCTCCGGGAGATCGTCCAGGTGAGCCTCGCCCTGGTAAGCAACCACCTGAAGCTGGCCGAGGTAAAGCAGCACGTGGACATACTGGAGAATTTGCCCCGGGTCCTGGTGGATGTCTCTCAAATCGAGCAAGTTCTGGTTAACCTGTTTATTAATGCCATCCAGGCCATGCCTGAGGGCGGCGATCTGTTCGTCTCGGCAGGCTATGACCCCCAAAGCGAGTTCCTCACCCTGGAAGTCAGGGACACCGGGGTCGGGATTAAAAAGGATATTTTGTCCAAAATTTTCGATCCCTTTTTCACCACCAAGAGCACCAAGGGCACTGGCCTGGGACTCTCCGTAAGCTACGGCATCATCCGGCAGCACCACGGTGATATAACGGTGGAAAGCGAAGAAGGAAAGGGCACCAAGTTCCTCATCAAATTACCCTCAATCAAAGAAAAGGGGACGGCAAATGCCAAAAAAGATTCTCGTGGTGGATGATGAGAAGATCGTGTGCGACATGGCCAGGCTCATCTTGCAAAATGAAGGCTACGAAGTGGACACCTTCACTGACAGCCAGTTGGCCCTGAAGGCCATCCGGGAAAGGCGCTATGATCTGGTGGTCACCGATTTGAAGATGGAAAATATCAATGGTATGGACATCTTGCGCGAAGTGAACCGGCTCTACCCGGATGCCAAAGTGATTATGCTGACCGCCTATGCCACCCTGGACGCCACCATCGAGGCCATTCGGGAGCGCATCTATGACTTTTTCCCCAAGCCGGTAAAGATCGAGGATCTGAAAAAGTCGGTGAAAAAGGCCCTGGGCGATTAGGGAGGTGGAGCGATGAAGATCCTGTTTGCGGCCGATGAGCAGCCCTACAGCGCCTATGCCCTGAAGGAGGTGAGCCGCCTGGCCCTGAACACCTGGGCTGAGGTCACCATCCTGGGGGTAGCCCCGGCGGGAGCCCCGGAGCCCGAGACCGAGCCGGAACAGCCCCTCCTGGGGGCCCTGCACCACTACCGGGAAGCCTTCCTGGAAAGCGCGGCCGCCGAGGGGCTGGCTCCCTATGCCTTGGGCGATTACCGCTATGAGTGGGTGCCATTGCGGGGCGGTCGCTGGGAGGAGATGCTGGTGGCCCGCGGCGCGAAAAAGGACCTGAAGGTGCGGTTGCGGGCCGGGGTCCCGGCCCCGGAAATCCTGGCGGAGGCCCAGGGAGAAGAAAGCGACCTCATTGTCCTCGGCTGCGCCAAAGGCGGGCAGTGCCTCTGGGGCGGCGGCGCCCCGGTGCCCCAACGGGTGGTCAACGACGCCGACTGCTCCGTCCTGCTGGTGAAGGAGGAGCAGCCCATCACCCGGATTATCGCCTGCCTGGATCAGAGCTACATCAGCCAGGATTCCCTGGAGATGATCAACCAGGTGGCCACCATTCATGGGGCCGGGCTTGAATTGATCGGCCTCAGCTCCGAAGGAGGGATGAAAAAGGACGTCTACCGCCGCCTTATCGAGATCGGCGACTATTACGAAGACCGGCAGATCAAGGTGGCCACCCGCCTGACCGCGGTGGGCGAATTCGAAAACACCGTGGCCCGGGAGCTCAAGCAAGACCTCCTGGCCCTGTGGGTGGGGAAAAAGTCCCTCCTGGACCGCTTTTTCCCCCGGGATTGGGTGGGGCGCTTCGTCGGCAAATGCCCTACTTCGGTGCTGGTGATGAGATAGGTTATTTAACGAATTTCGAGGTTGATTATGAAAATCCTGGTAGCCGTGGATAAATCGGAAGAGTCGCAGCAGGCCCTGCGCTACACCTGCCACCTGCTGGAACATTTCCCTGCCATCGTGGACGCGCTCTACGTCAAGCCTGACGCGGTGGAAAGCACCGAGGGCGCCTACGCCCCCTTCACCACCAAGAGCGACGTGGAGCGGGCTATCGAGGCTGAGGCAGAGAAGACGGTGGATGAGATCATTGAGTCCTGCTCCATCTGCGTGGGTGGCCGCATCCCCTGCAACCCTTTCGTGGCCGTAGGCGACCCCGCTGACGAAATCCTCAATTTCGCCAATCAGGGTTATTATGATTTGCTCGTTCTGGGCTCCCACGGCCGCCCCTCTTTGCGGGGTTTCTTCCTGGGAGCGGTGCCCGCCAAGGTCCTGCACCACTCCCTGCAGCCCGTCCTGATCCTCCGCAATTTCCGGCCCCTGCAAAAAATCCTGGTGGCCTACCGGGGCTCCCAATGCGACCAGGGCGCCCTGGAGTTCATTGCCCCCCTGTTTGCCAAGAAAAAGCCGGAGATCACCATCCTCCACGTCCAGGAGACCGAGCGGGGCGAAAGCCCCGAGTTCGCCGCCACCTGCCTGCTCACCGGGGAGGAGACCCTGAAGCAATACGGCTTCACCCCGATCAAGAAGATGGCCAGGGGCGACTTCGTGGAAGAGATCCTCAAGGCGGTGGCAGTGGAACGCTACGACCTGCTGGTCCTGGGGGCTTACGGCCATAAAAAGCCCAAGTATTTCAAGGTCCTGAGTGACGAGGCCCTCAACCTGGTGCGCCTCACCACCAGGCCGGTCCTGGTCTACCGGGATGAAAAGGGGGCCTAGAAGTTCAAAGTTGAGCTGGTTGCGAAGGTTTTTTGAGGGGAAGGGCGGGGAGTTTTGGTAAAAGGCCGCCCACCCTCCCCAAAGGACTTTCGCCACCGTTTCATAATCGCTAAAGATCATTTAAATGTTAATTCCTTGGAATAAAAATGGTCGCCGGACCGGGTCCCGCGGCGAAAAATCCAGTAAAATCCAGTACATGCCTGAACTTAGGGCAAATAAAATATGTTCAATCTCCAAGTTACGAATATTCCACGGTTTTTCTGATTAACCGGCCTTTTTTGCTCAATTTTTTCTCCCAAATCAGGGCCCTTGGGGGGCGAAATTGTACCGCCACGAAAAAAATTCCGCAAAAGGTTGCGCATAACTTGCTAATATTGCTCACTTTACTTCCATAATCCGCCGCCGAAGTCCCGCTTTAACCCCAGTTTGTGCCATTTTGTGCCGCTTATACTAATTTGCAGTCAATTGACAATTAATAATCCAATCGAACCCTGTAGTTGAGGCGACCAAATTCTGATTGCCTTCAAGAGCTACTAACGCCTCCACGAGTCGGTCTTCCACGCTATCCAG
>Ga0326727_10011434_pt1 | contig 20658 bp, 18 predicted proteins | sample MB2enrmetagenome_FD_207643 | JGI IMG/M metagenome (GOLD analysis project Ga0326727, IMG submission 207643) | Lab enriched peat soil microbial communities from McLean, Ithaca, NY, United States - MB29MY | ecosystem: Environmental > Terrestrial > Soil > Wetlands > Peat | place: USA: New York...
CGCTGCCTGATACGCCATAGCGACCCCTACAATCCCGCCGTGTTGCAGCAGGTCTATGCATCGGAAGGAGGCAAGTTCTCCCCGAACCCAGCCGATGCGTTCCTGTTTCGCCGCGCAATGCTGGTGTGTGTCAATCTTCCTACATCGCTGCTTCTCGTGGCGCCGTTTGCTGTCCTGCCGTGGAAGGCTGCCGCAGTGGCTTGGATGGTGCTGCTCGTGGCCGGTCTCTCGATGGCAGCATTCCTGATCTGGGTGATCGCCCGGGATTACGCCCTGAAGCCTGCGACTCTCCTGATCAGCCTCCTGCTCGCGAACACGGAGATCCTTCTTGGACTGGGGAATCTTGCCGGCATTGCCGTCGCCCTCTGTGTCGTCGCGGCCTGGTGCCTGTTTGAAGAGCGCTTTGTGCGCGCCGGCGTGATTTGCCTGGCCATCAGCCTCGCTCTCAAGCCTCACGATGCAGGCCTGATCTGGTTTTTTCTTCTTCTGGCGGGCGGCGTCTATCGCAAACGCGCCCTGCAGGCTATGGCCATAACCGCTGCCCTGGCCCTGCCGGCCATTCTCTGGGTTGCTTCCGTGTCTCCCCAGTGGCCGCGGGAGTTTCGTGCGAATCTCAATGCGCTTTCGGCGCACGGCAGCGTGAACGATCCCGGCCCCGATTCGCTCACATTCCGCTCCGCGGACACTGTCATCAGCCTGCAGTCCTCCTTCAGCCTCATACGGGACGAGCCACGCTTCTACAATGCTGCCAGCTTTTTGACGTGCGGATTGCTTCTATTGGCCGGCGCCACGCGGGTGCTCAAGTCGCGCTTCACGAAACAGAATGCGTGGATTGCGCTGGCTGCGATTGCCCCGCTTTCGATGCTGCCCGTATACCACCGGGCCTACGATGCCAAGTTACTCTTGCTTGCGGTACCCGCGTGCGCCCTGCTGTGGCGCGAAGGCGGAAGTCTGAAGTGGCTTGCCGGCGTCATGACGACTCTGGCCATCGCGAGCACTTCGGACGTTCCCGTAACCTTGCTCCTGGGTTTCATGAAGAACGTAACGGACATCGGCAGCGTGTGGGGAAGGTTGCTGACGGCCCTGGTTTTTCACCCCGCCCCTCTGGTCCTTCTGGCCACCGGGAGTTTCTATCTCTGGGTCTATTTCCTGCGCACGGCCAGGGAAAAGAAAGAATTCGCCGACTCACGCGAACCGACCGGAAGTTCATTGGCGGAGAATCGCGGAGGAAGCCTTTGATGTGGAAGAATGCCGCGCCTTCGACGCGGAAGATGCTGCGCTTCCCAGGTAACTCCTCATGCTTCAGGGGTTGGCATAGAATGGCAAGGCTGCACCAAGGGACGAGAGGCTGGAAATGACGAGCGCATACCGCAACAGCGCGCTTTGGGTGCTTTTTTCGCTCGTGATCTCGATCCTCTGGGGTGTCTCGATCGGGCGCGGTGGAAACGCATGGCTTGATTTCCGTGCTGTGTACGCCGGCGCCCGTTGCCTGATCCACCATCATGATCCGTACAACGTGGGCGAACTCGAACGCGAGTATCTATCCGAGGATGGGCAGCGTCCTCCGGACTCTCTGCAATATTCCCAGGCGATCGTTTACTGCATCAATCTGCCCACCACGTTCGTCGTTGTGGCGCCGTTTGCGTCGCTCTCATGGGGGCCCGCGCACATTCTCTGGATGCTTGCAACAGGCTCAGCATTCGGCCTTGCCATCCTCCTCATGTGGCACGCCGGCTGGAGTCATGCGCCGCATGTTTCCACCTTCCTTGCCTGCATTCTTGCCGTGGATTGCGCATTCATCTTTGCCGCGGGCAATCCTGCCGGAATCGTAGTCGGGCTCTGCGGAATCGCGGTGTGGTGTCTACTCGAGAATCGCTTTGCATGGATTGGCGTGATCTGCCTTGGCCTCAGCCTTGCGATCAAACCGCACGATAGCGGATTCATCTGGCTGTACTTCTTGCTGGCCGGCGGCGTTTACCGCAAGCGGGCATTCCAAAGCGCGCTCATTACGGCGGTGATAGGCCTCGCTGCAGTGCTGTGGGTATCGCATGTGGCGCCAAACTGGATGCACGAGTGGAACGCCAACCTTGCCACGACCTCGGCGCACGGCGGCATCAACGAGCCAAGCCTGAACTCTGCCTCCGGCCGTTCTATCTATACCGTCGTCGATCTTCAAGCCGCCGTCAGCATCTTCCGCGACGACCCGCGCTTCTATAACATCGTGAGTTATCTGACCTGCGGGACTCTATTGCTTATTTGGTCAATATGGACCCTGCGGATGCGTTTTCGACTCTGCAAGGCTTGGTTTGCTTTGGCCGCCGCCACAGCTTTCGAGTTATTAATTACCTATCATCGCCCGTGGGACGCTCAGCTCACGATGCTGGCCATTCCTCCCTGCTGCATGTTATGGGCTCGGCGAGACTGGCGGGGGAGAATCGCATTCGTGACCACTACCACGGCGATCCTGTTTGCCGGCGTGATTCCGCTGGCGGCTTTCAGGATGCTGGCCGCTTCTTACGAAGCCTGCGAGACTCGCTTTGGCGGGCAGCTACTTACCGTCGTCTTGAGACGGCCGGAGCCGATTGCCTTGCTGGCGATGGGCATATTCTACCTTTGGACATATGTGTGGCACGCACGTCCTTTGCAACCCCCCCCGGCTCTCAGCCCGGTAATATCGAGGCAAGGTGCCGCCCCGTGCGCCTTGGATGCTTCGAGAACGGGAGATCGCCGTTATGGACATTGAGCTGAGTATTGTAATGCCCTGCCTCAATGAGGCCGAGACGCTCGGGGCGTGCATCGAAGCTGCGCGTAAATTCCTGGCCCGCTCCGGCGTCAATGGAGAGATTGTCATCGGTGACAACGGTTCGACGGACGGCTCACAGCAAATCGCGGCTGGCCTCGGTGCTCGCGTGGTCGATGCGCGCATCCACGGCTACGGCGCCGCTCTTGACGCGGCGATTCGTGCTGCTCGGGGCCGCTATTGCATCATGGGCGACTCCGACGCGAGTTACGACTTCGAACATCTGGACGACTTTCTCGAGAAATTGCGCCAGGGATACGGGCTCGTGATGGGAAATAGGTTTAGGGGAGGAATCCGTCCTGGGGCGATGCCGTGGAAGAATCGCTTTATCGGCAATCCGATTCTTTCCTTCATTGGAAGACGGTTCTTCCACTCGCAGGTCGGGGACTTCCACTGCGGTATTCGCGGATTTACAAAGCAAGCCTACGATTCTCTTGAGTTGAGGACCACCGGAATGGAGTTTGCCTCTGAGATGGTGATCAAGGCACAGCTCAAGGGCATGAGAATCGCGGAGGTCCCAGCGATTCTCAACCGGGATGGCCGTTCCCACTCGCCGCACCTTCGCCCCTACCGCGACGGCTGGCGGCATTTGCGATTCATGCTCATGCACAGCCCGCGCTGGCTGTTTCTGTATCCGGGGTGCTTTCTCTTTGTGCTGGGAGTGACTGCAAGCGCCTGGTTGCTGCCCGGACCGCGAAGGATCGGCAGCATTGGTCTCGATGTGCACACGCTGCTCTATGCTTTCGTATCGGTGTTGCTCGGCTTTCAGCTTGCCGCCTTTGCCATATTTACCAAGGTGTTTGCGATATCCGAAGGCTTGCTGCCTGAAGATCCGCGCCTCAGCCGCGCCTTCCGCTATATCACTTTGGAGACCGGTCTGGCCGCTGGCGGCCTGCTAATCGTATTGGGAATTGGCGGATCGATCTTAGCCGTCTCGGGCTGGGCGAAAGAGAGTTTCGGTGCCCTTGATCCCGAGCATATGCTGCGCGTGGTCATGCCGGCAGTCTTCTCTCTCACTTTAGGGGTGCAGATTGTCTGCAGTAGCTTCTTCCTGAGTATTCTCGGGCTACGGCGAAAATGAAGGTAACACTGAATCCGGAAGGCTATCGTTCGATGAAGGTCGGAAACGATTGGAGAACCTAAGGTCGGTTCAAGCAATGAAGATTCTCATGGCGTCCCACTATTTTGCCTCGCATAAAGGAGGCATTGAGATTGTCGCCGATGCACTGTACCAGGAGTTCACGAAACATCAAATCGAGGTAGTCTGGCTAGCCGCAGACCCGACGCCATCACCTGAACCTGTTGGCAAGTCGCGTGCGGCGCCAATTCCGGTTTCCAATTCCTTAGAAGAGAAGATTGGACTTCCTTTCCCAATCCCAGTGAAGAATGGGATCAAGACGATCGTCCGCGAGGTCAGGCAAACAGATGTTCTTGTACTCCACGATTGTCTCTATCTGAGTAACGTCCTCGCTTTTCTTGCAGCCAGACTGTACGGAAAGCCGATTATCACAATTCAGCACACGAGGTTTTTCCCAAGCCGGACCTTCCTCCAGAACGTAATCATACGACTGGCTACCAGGTTTCTGACGCGGCCCATGTTGTCCTACTCGTCTCAAGTTGTATTTATCAGCGAAACGGTCAGGAAGTATTTCTCGCGAATCCACTTCCGAGTCCCGCCGGAAGTTATATTCAATGGGGTTGACACCGAGTTGTTTCAAGTGCGGCCGGAAACGGAGCTAATTAGTACAATTCGTAGGGAATATGGTCTGGACGAACAACTTACCACTATCCTCTTTGTCGGACGTTTTATTGGCTTAAAGGGCGTCTCGGTGTTGAGGAAAGTGGCAGCTTTGCGCCCAAACTGGACCTTCGTTTTCGCTGGCTGGGGACCGCTGGACCCGACACGCTGGAATGCCCCCAACGTTCGAGTATTCTCGCATTTGAGAGGACCGTCGATGGCCGCGCTATATCGAGCGTGCGATCTTCTTGTGCTTCCCAGCGTCGGCGAGGGATTTCCGCTCGTCATCCAGGAAGCTCTGGCCTCCGGTTTGCCGGTGGTGTGCGGAGATGAGACTCTGCGATCAGATCCGGCCTTGGAGATGTTCGTCAAAGGTGCGCCGGTGTTTTTGGGCGATGATGAACGAACGGCTGCCGGGTTTCTTGCCGCAATCGAAGAGTCACTTGCTTCAAAGGCGGAATCGGCCCAGTCCCGCCGGGATTTTGCCGTACGACGTTACTCGTGGGATCGTGCGGTGCAGCAGTATTTGGACATCATTTCCCGCCTGCTACCCCGAGTTCCTATTTCACTTGAGAAGAGTCCCGCCGGAACGGAGCATTCATGAGTGTCCGGCGTGCAATCCTGCTTCTTGCATCCTTCGCGCTCGGGGCATTGCTCATCGGACTCCTGATGCGGCTTGGCAGGGTCGATCTCGGACTGACGATGAGGGAACTCAAGCATGTCAGTCTGGTGGATATGCTCAAACTGCTGCTGCTGAATGGCCTGCTCGTCCTGCTTTCGACAATGAAGTGGAGGACAACGGATTCCGCTATACGACACCCTTCAGACTTTGTGCCGTCGAGAATTACGGCGTATACAGTCTCGAGCCTGGGCATGGCTCTCGGCTTGGCGCTTCCTGTTCAATTCGGAATGATGGCGGCCCGAACAGTGGGCACGCTCGCCTACGGAAGGACTCTCAAACGGGGAACAGGCGGCACGGTATTTGAGCAGGCATTTGATCTCTTGGTCACCTTCCTTTTGTCTGTCGCCTCCATCGTTACATGGCTCGGCAACGGAGAAGCGTGGACATGGGGAGTTTGCGCCCTGGCCGCAGTTGCACTTGCTATTATCGCCGTGAAGCCATTGTTGTGGCTTATGGAGACACTTCTCAGTACCAGATCGGAGAAAGCCGTTCGTGGTCTTGTCTCGCGGATCTTTCCTGGGCAGTCGAGCTTTGTGGAACGATCTCTCCGGACTTTTTTTGGAGTTCGCCAATCAGGCCTGATGAGTCCCCGTCTAGTTCGCCGTTTGCTGGTTTTGTCGGCTCTTCGTTTCGGTGTGATCGTGCTTATGGCTGAGCAGGCCGCCGTAATGACGGGAGCAAACATTCGTCTTTGGACCATGGCTGCCGCTATTCCGTTCGCTGCAATCTCCAACTTCATCGCCATTACGCCGGGAGGCGTGGGCGTCAATGAGCTGACCTCGGTGACCGCACTTCACGTCTTCGGGATTCCAATGGCCGTCGCTTCACAATGGGCAATCGCCAACAGGGTTTTGCTTACAGAATCCTGTTTCATCGTAGCAATTGCCAGCATGGCCACAGCGGCGCTCGTTCGTTCGTGTCCGCGGATTTTCGGCAACCGTCGCAGTGCTACCGGGGTAAAGGAGATATAGGGGCAATCTGAAGGCTGAGGCTCGATGGATTGTTTAGTTTCTTGCCAAGGGCAGGTCCGAGCAACGCCTGTCATAAATCCTTACAAGAAGGGGTTCCGGCAAATATGTACCTGGAATCAAAAGAAGAATTGGAGAGCAGATATGACCCCTGTCCACTTTGCAATAGCGACGAGTGGTCGGGAGTCCGCGAGGGTTGCGACCTGTGCCGGCCCAACTACAAGAAGAGCTTCAAGCTAACCCGCTGTTCTTCTTGCGGCTATGTGATGCAGAACCCGAGACCCAGTGATCTGGAACTGAGCGCAGCCTACTCGGCCTCCAGCGACTACGATTGCTACCGGCCAGCGTGGAAGGTGCAGGGGTGGCCGATCTGGAAGATTCTGCGCGCCTGGACGACGCGCCGCCGCGTCTCCCGGTTGAGACGCTATGGGATAGGGCTTGAGATTCTGGAAGTGGGATGCGGAGCGGGCGATTTTCTGGTGGCCGCCCACCACGCAGGGTGGAATGTAAGGGCGGTCGAGTACAACAGCAGCATGGCAAATAGCATCAGAAATGAGCTTGGCCTCGATGTTCGCGCTGGCGAATTGGCCTTGGACCTCTGGAATGGGGAACACGTCGACGTCGTTGTGTTCTGGAATGTGATTGAACACTTACAAGATCCTCTGCGAGAATTGTCGATATCCGCTCATTATCTGCGTAATGGCGGTCGGGTCTTTATTAGTATTCCGACCCGGCAAGCCGCGGAGTGCGGCCAGTGCTTCGGCCAGTATTGGGCATTGCTGGATTTGCCCCGTCACCTCCATTTTTACGACAAGACAACATTGTCCCGCCTATGCGATAAAGCGGGATTCGATTTAGTTGTTTACGAGACGCCGTTTGTCCAGTCGGCTTGGAGCTATTACATGAGCTCTTGGCGCTGGGCAAATCGCGATAGGAAAAGGAGATTGCGCTGGCTTCGCTTTCTGGCACTCGCTGTGGTGGAGACGATGTTCATGCCCATCATCGCCATACGGGCGATGAGAGCGCATGGACTTGAAGCATTTGCAGTTGCGGTCAAACGTTGATGCTTTCTGGAATACCCCAAGTAATCGCGATTTGTATGAAATCGGCTCAAGTTCGAGTAAGTCAGTCCATGGAAGGCTTTTGATTGAAAGGACGTCCCGCTACGCCAAGCGACGCCGTGATGGAGATTTGACCCAGTGAAGCTCGATGACGCAGTCCACAAACCATCGCTTGACGCCCGCCTGCTGATCCGGAATCGTGTCTTTTGTGCGCCCTATGCATTGGCGCTCGCTGTATCGATCTCCACATGGTTTATCGCCATCCGAGCCGCACTGCGGCTGGATGAGACGGGTACATACTGGCAAATTAGTGCGGGATTCTCGGAGATATGGCCTCGCCAGGGCACCTTGTTACCTGTCTATCAATACATTCTTTGGCTTTCGACAAAGATCATTGGAAGCAGCGAGATTGCGCTCAGAATTCCGTCCATCATTACCATGTTCACGGCCGTCTATCTCCTTTACCTCGCCGCACGGGAGCTCTTCGAGCGCGATGTTGCCTTGATTGCTGTCATAGTTTTCTGCCTCGATCCCATTGTCGTCTTTACGTCCATCGATGTTCGACCTTACGCATTCGCAGTGCTGGCGACGAATGCGGCCATTCTTGTCTTGCTTCGGTTGCGGCGCAGCAGTTCAATATGGCTGGCGGCATTGTTTGGTACCTTGGCGGCGTTGATTCTCTGGTTCCATCTTCTTCTCGGAGTGATTCTGCCGGCGCTGATGCTCTCTTTTATTGCCCTGAAGTGTCACGATGGTAAGACCTTCTGGAAGCAGCTTGGCGCCGCTCTCGCCGCGTTTGTTTTGGCGTTTCTGCCGGTGATCCCTGGGTTGATTGATATGTTTCGCACCAGCAAGGCGCACATCTACGAGCCGCCTCCGGCTGTGTCGGAATTGCTGCAGACCTTCATACCGGGCCGGCAATTCGCCATCGTCTGCTGCATTGGTTTCGTTGCCTTTCTGGTTTACGCCGCAAGAACCGAGCGCGCATCGTTCGGCCGGCGTGAAATAGGGAATCTCATGCTTTGTGCATCGTTGGCGCTCATTCCAGCCCTAATCTTGTTTGGTGTCAGCAAAGAATCTTCCGCTCACGTTTTTACCTACTATCACCGCCTGTCCGCGGTTCCAGGAATCGCGCTCAGCTGGGCTTTCGGCCTCGGCTGCTTTCGCTCGCGCAATTTCCGATTGCTTATTACAGTTGGACTGGCAGCCAGCACGGCCTTTTTCTGCCTCACCGCGCCGTATTCCAGGCTCCATCAATATTCGCCAAAATACGCCATTGAGGTTATCGAGAAAAATGCCTCCGTCGACGGCGCTCCGGTAGTGATGTGCAGCGGCTTTATCGAGTCCAACTATGTCGCCATGCCGTCGCCGGAATCGGTGAAAGACAGCCAGTATTTTGCTCCTCTTTCTTATTACCGTCTCAGCGCGCCGGTTATTCCTTTGCCCCAATTCTTGAGTAACCAGACGATTCAGATCGGGTCGCGGTTCCTTAACGCGGCTGCCCTGAAGCATGAGCGCTTTCTGGTCACCGGAGATCGGGAAAGAAGCGCCGACACTCTTCAATGGTTCATTGACAATGCCGCTCAAACGCATACGGCACGCGATCTGGGAGAATTCCAGGGCATCGAGGTCCTTGAATTTGTGCCGAGATCGCACTGAGAATTCGATGGGGCGGTAAGTCGCGCTCACAGCGATATACTGATCGCAAGGCGGAGGGGCTTGAGCAAGTTCAAACCTGCTCTCGTGTTCAATCATTGATGTGCCAGGAGGGCCGTTTCCGGCTTACTTTTTCGCCGGTGACGTGCTTTCTATCGGCCGAGAATCGTCTTCGCCCACTCCGCGCGAATAGACAGACAGAGGAGTTTGGGCCATGATCAGCGGCAAGCGAATTGCGGTAGTGATGCCGGCGTATAACGCCGAGAAGACGCTTGAGCAGACGGTGCGCGAACTCTCCGATGTCGTGGACATCAAGATCCTGGTCGACGATTCTAGCAAGGACAGGACGGCGGAGCTCTCGCGCCAGCTGGGCGTCGCGACCTTCATCCACGACGCCAATTACGGATACGGACGCAATCAGCAGACCTGCTACCGCGAGGCGCTCAAGGCGGGCGCGGACATTGTGGTGATGGTGCATCCCGATTACCAGTACACGCCGTTGCTGGTTCCGGCCATGGCAGGCATGGTGGCGAGCGGCGTCTACGACATGGTTCTCGGGTCGAGAATTCTGGGCGGAGGCGCGCGCAAAGGCGGAATGCCTTTGTACAAATATGTTTCAAATCGCTTGCTCACGGCGTTCCAAAATCTTTTTCTGGGCGTAAAGCTCTCGGAATATCACACTGGGTTCCGCGCTTTCTCGCGGGAACTGCTCGAGGCGCTGCCGCTCGAAGAGAACTCCGACGACTTCGTCTTCGACAACCAGATGATTGCGCAGGCGGTGATGTTCGGCTTCCGCATCGGCGAAATCTCCTGCCCAACGAAGTACTTTAAGGAGGCGTCTTCCATCAATTTCACGCGCAGCTCGAAGTACGGCCTGGGGGTATTGGCTACGACGGCGAGCTTCGTCGCGCACAAGATGGGCGTCGTCCGGCTGTCGCGCTTTGACGCTCGGGGGAGACGGCAGCCGCAGGAGTATTACTCGCAGATGCGGTAGTGTTCGGATTTCGTGCAATCATCCGGCATCCTGAATCTGGCGTGGGACGCAATGGGGGCGACGATACCGTATCGAGAGGCCCAGACCCGTACTGTGACCCCAGGCACATGCCCTTTAAGGCCGTCACGCGACAATAAGTCTATGTGTCCCGGCGTGCCCGCGTTTGGCCGGGAGAGGAGATTTCAGTTTATGAGCGATCTCGCAACCCTGGCTGAAGCCGTTGCCGTTGATCCGCTTGTCGGTCACCCCGCGGATTACCACGTCTTTCATCAATTCATCGAACGCTGCAAAGCCTTGCCGGCCATCACCACCGCCGTGGTGTGGCCATTGAGCGAGGTGGCGCTGAAGGGCGCAGTGGAAGCCGCTGCCGCCGGCATCATCGAGCCCACGCTCATCGGTCCCGGCGCCGCGATGAAGGCGCTGGCCGCAAAGATCGGCGTCGACATCAGCGCGTTCCCCATCGTCGAAGCCGAAAGCGAGCCCCAGGCCGCCACGGCAGCCGTGGTGATGTGCCGCGCGGGCAACGCGCAGGCGCTCATGAAGGGCAGCCTGCATACCGACGAGTTGCTCAAGCCGGCCCTGGCGCGCGACACGGGCCTGCGCACCGCGCGCCGCGTCTCCCACGTCTTCATCATGGACACGCCGGCCTACGCGCGCACCCTGCTCATTACCGACGCGGCGATCAACATCGTGCCCGATCTCGAAGGCAAGGTCGATATTGTGCAGAACGCCATTGACCTGGCGCATGCGCTGGGAATTCCCGAGCCCAAGGTGGCGCTGCTCTCGGCTATTGAAACCGTAAATCCCAAGATCCAGTCCACGCTCGACGCGGCCGCACTATGCAAGATGGCCGACCGCGGCCAGATCACGGGCGGCATTCTCGACGGGCCGCTGGCTTTCGACACCGCTGTGAGCCAGAAGGCGGCAACCATCAAGAATCTGGTCTCGCCGGTCACCGGGCAGGCCGACATTCTGGTGGTTCCGGATCTCGAAAGCGGCAACATGCTGGCCAAGCAGTTGGAATACCTGGGCGGCGCGCAACTGGCAGGCATCGTACTCGGTGCGCGCGTGCCTACCATCCTCACCAGCCGCGCGGATTCTGCGGAAACACGCCTCGTGAGCTGCGCTGTCGCGGCGCTGCTGCACTACGCGGCGCATCCGGCCGTGAAGGTCTAGGTTTTTATCCAAACCGCGAATTGAGTTGGGCGTTATTCGAAGCGAATAGCGCCCAACTTTTTAGGCTGGCGCGTTGCAGCGCGATGGCCGCCTGCTGGAACAGATCGACCGGCGCGGTGCCGAGTTACTTTCTGCGCACGGCGGTCCATTGTCCGTCGGCACGGCCTTCCACTTTCATGCGCCCTTGGGCTGCATCGCCGTCGATCCATCCGGCTAATGTGGCGCTGATAGGTGGCGCGGGATTTCCGTACGGCCAGCTTCCGCCGAATGTCAGCTCGATATAGCCGTTGCGCCACGCCCCGCTGATCGGCTGGGCCGGACCAAAAGCGCCAGACCATTGGCCGGTGACTGTTCCGCCGTCGCGATGCAGAGTCATTGAACCGGCATAGGCGCCGTAGTCGCTGGAGAATTTCACGTCCCATATTCCGGCCGCTTCGCCGCCGTTTTCTATGGGCTGGGCTTCGGCCGGCGTGATCCTCAGATTCGAAAAGTACGCTTCCTCCCCTGGAAATCCCCACAGAGCAATACCACCCCGCAGGTCCTCGCCCTTCAGTCCATTCACGATCAGGCTCGGATTCTCGGCTCCGTTGACATAGAGTTTTGCGGACCGCCCATGCACCTCGATCTTCACCTTGGTCCAGGTTTCGGGCTGCAAATCCGCATAGGACTCATAGATCCAGGGCCATTCTCTGCGCAGCTTGTACCAGTCGAAATCGGGTATGGAAACGTATTGCACCGAGTGGTTGCGCATGGCCTGATCTTCCGACCGCGAGTTACGGTGGCGCAGGTAAAAAAGCTCATAATGCGATGCGTCTGCGCGAGCCCGGAATGCGATGCCAATGAAGCCGGGCATCCGTACGCCGGGAGGCGTCGTCACCTTCACGGCCACATCCGCCTCGATCGTCCCATCCTGAAATTCCACTCCTTTGATCGACGCGAAGATGGCATTCTCCGCGGTTGTGGTCAGGCGCACGGCCTTGCGGCCCTGATACTCTACCGCTTCGGCCTTGCCTCCGGATACCACCAGATCGCCTGTGTCAGCGAGCGCGATGGTTTGCGCGGCCGCCGCCGGTTTGGGAACCTCCTGCGCCCCGGCAGCTAGGACTGCGCAAACAGCGAAAACAATAGGGCCGCCAACCTGCCTCAGGCTCTTCATGCTGGCATGTAGACTGGCTGCGACAGATGCAAAAATCGATAACCGGACGATCGTCATCGTAGATCACCTCATTGGTTTTCATGCGCGTTGGGGTTGATTTGTTGCCTTTTGCGCTGCAGGCGACCTGCCAAAACCGACTTGACGCAGGAACTTCATTTTCAATGAGGTAGACCGCCGGGTACAGGCGTTACCGGCGATCAACTGTTCGAATCCGGATCTCATTGTTCATTCCCGAACACCTGTCCGGCAACCGTTCTCACCTTTACCGAGTTTTCAACAGTTATTGACGATCGGCGGGTGCACACCGCGAAACCCACGCCGCAGGTGTAGCATCGAACCATCACGCGGCAGGCCCGGAGCGTCGTTCCCGGCGGATTCCGGATACCCGTATTCCGCGCACTCGCATGGAGGTTTTATGTCGACCCAAACCACTTCCCAGCCCCCGCATCGTTCCGAAGCGTCCAGGCACGATAACCCGGATGGATTCAGCCCCGAGCAGGCAAAGAGCATATCGGCCGTGCTGAATGCATTGCTGGCGGATTTTTTCGCGCTCTATATCAAAACCAAGAATTTTCATTGGCACATGAACGGCCCGCATTTCCGCGACTACCATCTGCTGCTCGATGAACAGGCCGATCAAATCTTCAAGGTCACCGACGATATTGCGGAGCGGGTGCGCAAGATCGGCGGAGATACGATTCGCTCCATCGGCCAGATTGCGCGGCTGCAACGCATCCAGGACAACGATTACGAGTTTGTGCCGGCGCACGGCATGCTCGAGGAACTGGCGGCCGACAACAAGGCCCTGGCGCAGAGCCTGCGGGGAGCGCACCAGGTCGCGTCCGACGCCAACGACTACGCGACCACCAGCCTGATCGAAGTCTGGATCGACGAGGCCGAGCGGCGCGCCTGGTTTTTGTTTGAGTCAACTCGGTAGGGGAGAGGCTTGGATTCTCGCACCGCGCGCAAGCAGATTTAAGTTGGAGCCTGCAACGCATCCGGTCCGCCGCTTCGCACGACGCGCAGTCAGCGGATATTGTGTGCCTTGATGTGGGGCACATACTTCTGGTCTGAGCTGAGGATGTGGTCGAAGAAATAGTCCTTCAGACGGATCATCACTTCAAGCGAAGGCGCGGGTATGGTGCTGCCGCGATGCAGCTTGCAGGTGGTGTTGATCCACGCGGCCATCTCTTCGTGCTCGCGTTTGTGCGCGGCGGCGTCCGGATATTCGGTCTTGGCAAACAACTCCTCTTCGCGGACGAAGTGGTAGCGCGCGTAATCCATCAGCCGGTCGAGAAGGCCGTCGAGCTTCTCGCGCCCGCTTCCGGCCAGTATGGCGTCGTAGAGCTCGTTGATGATCTCCACCATCTTTTTGTGATCGGCGTCGAGGGCTGCCACGCCAACGCTGAGTCGATCGTTCCAGACCATGAACGGCATCTGTGGGACCTCCTTCTCTCACTTGCGGGTGCGAACGGGCGCGCGGCAGGCACTGCATGCTGCCCGTCTGGTTTATCGGCGGAAACGGCGCAAAGATGAATGCCCAACTCGCCCCCGCGGCGCTCCTCTCGCGCTCCGCTCTGTTCTCTGCGAAACTTGAAGGATGGCCCCATCCCTGCCCGCGCTGATCCCGTCGTTGCCCTCGCTGATCTTCGACCTGGACGGAACCTTGACCGACTCGAAGCCCGGTATCCTCGCATGCCTGCGCGAAGTGCTGAACGCGCGCAACATGCACGATTGCGGCCCCCTCGATCGCTTCATCGGGCCGCCGGTGGAGCAGTGGAGCGAAGAGCTGCTGCCCCACGGCAGCGCGCAAGATCGCGCGGCGCTGGCCCGCGACTACCGCGCCTGCTACGATCGCGCGGGCTGGAGCAACAACTCGGTTTATCCCGGCGTGCCCGCCATGCTGGACGATCTGCGCCACGACGGTTTTCCCCTCTACGTGTGCACCTCGAAAAACGAGCCCTTTGCCGTGCGCATCCTGGAAAAATTTGCCATCGCGCATTATTTCCGCGCCATCTACGGCGACAAGGCCGAGTTTTCGAGCCACAGCAAAACCGATCTGCTGGCGCACTTACTCGCGCAACAATCAATCGACCGCACGCACGCCTGGATGGTGGGCGACCGCAGCTTTGATATCGAGGCCGCGCATGCCAACGGCATCCGCTGCCTGGCCGCGGGCTGGGGTTACGGCACGCCAGAAGAATGTGCACAAGCCGATGCCGTTGCGGCCACGCCCGCCAACGTATTGGAAATTGTTTGCGCCGGCGCGTCGCAGGCCGCGGCGCGCGGCATTTGACCTTTGCTTCGGCTTGAGCGTCTATCATGAGGCTGGCCGGATCTGTGATCGATTGACAGGAGGCTGCCGAAACCGATGTCCACCACCGCCCTGTTCCCCATCGCCGCCGCCGCAGGCGGTAGTTTTCTCACCGAATCGCGCGTGCCCGCTGAGATCTTCACTCCCGAAGACCTCAGCGAGGAGCAGCGCCAGATCGTGGCGACCGCGGCCCGCTTTGGGCGCGAGGAGATTCTGCCCCGCGCCGCGGCCGTCGAAGCCAAAGAGCCCGGCGTGATGGAAGCGTTGCTGCGCCAGGCCGCCGAGCTGGGATTCACCGCCGCCGATATCCCCGAAGAGTACGGCGGCTTGGCGCTCGACAAGGTGAGCTCTACGCTCATCACCGACCACATCGCGGTTCTGGCCAGCTTCTCCACTGCATTTGGCGCGCACGTCGGCATCGCCACGCTGCCGCTGGTCTGGTTCGGCACGGAAGAGCAGAAGCAGCGATACCTGCCGAAACTCGCGAGCTGCGAGTGGATCGGGGCCTATGGACTTTCGGAGGCCAGCTCCGGCTCCGACGCCATGAACATTCGCACTCGCGCCGTGCTTTCTGCCGACGGCACGCACTACATCCTGAACGGCGAAAAGCAGTGGCTTACCAACTGCGGCACCGCGGGGCTCTATACGGTTTTTGCAAAAATTGTCGATCCGGAGACAGGCAGCGAAAAATTCTCTGCGTTTCTCATCGAGCGCGGCACGCCGGGACTCAGCGTGGGCGCCGAAGAGCACAAGCTCGGCATTCGCGGCTCGTCCACCTGCCCGCTGGTGCTTGCCGACTGCAAAATTCCCAAAGAAAATCTTCTCGGCGAGGCCGGCAAGGGACATCGCATCGCCTTCGGCGTGCTCAACGTGGGCCGCTTCAAGCTGGGTGTGGCCTGCGTCGGCGGTGCGCGCCATGCGCTCAGAGACATGATCCGCTACGCCAAGGAGCGGCGCGCCTTCAGCAAATCGATTGCCGAGTTTGGCATGATCCAGCGCAAGATTTCCGCGTCGGCCACGCAACTCTACGCGGCGGAGAGCATGGCCTACCGCACGGCCGGCCTCATCGATGCACGCGCAGCAAAACTCGCCGCGGAAGATCCCGGCCAGCCCGTCGACGCCGCGCGCAATATGGAAGAGTATGCGATCGAGTGCTCCATTCTAAAAGTTTATGGCTCGGAGATGTTGTCTCTGGTGGCGGACGAGCTGGTTGCCACCATGGGCGGCTACGGCTACACCGAAGAATATCCTGCGGAGCGCACCTATCGCGACGCCCGCATCAATCGCATTTTTGAAGGCACCAACGAAATCAATCGGCTCATTATCACCGGCTGGATGATGAAGCGCGCCATCAGCGGCAAGCTGCCGCTGCTCGCCGCCATCAAGCGCGTGATGGACGAGGTGACGGAGCCGCCCTCGCTCGATGGGGCGCAGAACTCCGGCGAGCCGCTGGAGCGCGAAGCGGAAATCCTGTCCAAAACCAGAAAAATAACGCTCTTTGCCGCGGGCGTGGCCAGCCAGCGTTACATGACCGCGCTCGAAAACGAGCAGGAGATTGTCGCCGATCTCGCCGACATGATCAGCCAGGTTTATGCGCTCGAGTCGGCGCTCTTGCGCGCGCGCAAGTTGGCCGCAGCCGGGCGCAATTCCGCCGAGGCGGCCGCGGCCATGACCGGATTGCTGGCTGACGAAACCGTGGCGCTTGCCGAGCAGGCTACACGCCGCGTGCTCGCCGCCTGCGCCGAGGGCGACGCGCTCTCGACGCAACTCGCCATCTTGCGGCGTCTCTCGCGCTTTACCCCGGCCGATGCCGTGGCCCTGAGCCGCACAGTGGCCAAACACGCCATCGCACTTGAACGCTACCCGGTTTAGGATCTCTGTTTCGCAAGTATGGCCTCTGTGTCCAACGCTCGACCGACCCTCCGCCTCGCTCTCGATGCCGCCGAGAAAATTCTCGTCGAGGGTCCGCATCCCGCGCGCGCGCGCCGCGACGCGGAGACGCTGCTCCTCGACGCGCTGCGGCGGAACGCGCCCGAAGCCAACCCCGCGTGGCTGATTGCGCACGACGCCGACCCGCTCGCACCCGATCGAGCCGCCGCGTTTTGCGATGCCATCGAACGCCGCCTTGCCGGCGAGCCCATCCAGTACATCGTCGGCGAAGCCGAGTTCTACGGCTTGCCGTTCCTCGTCAACCGCGACGTGCTGATCCCGCGGCCGGAGACGGAGCTCCTGGTGGAAAAGGCGATTGCGTCAGCCGAAGGATTGAGGCAAAGCGGCGAGATTCCCTCGCCGCGCATCGTCGACACAGGCACGGGCTCGGGTGCGATCGCCGTAACGCTGGCGCACAACTTGCCGTTTGTCGAAATTACAGCCACCGACATCTCCGCGGCGGCGCTTGCCGTGGCCCGAGCCAACGCCGCGCGCCACGCTGTGGCCGATCGCGTGCGCTTTCTTGAAGGCGATCTGCTCGCGCCCGTCGCCGGCGAGCGGTTCGATGTTGTGGTTTCCAATCCGCCCTATGTGGCCGCGGGCGACCGCACCATGCTCGACGTTGAGGTGCGCGACTACGAGCCCGCGCAGGCGCTCTTTGCCGGCCGCGACGGCCTTGAACTCTACCGCCGCCTGCTTCCCGCGTCGTTTAATGCCCTCACCCCCGGCGGAATCCTTCTGCTTGAGATTGGCTACGGTCAGCAAGAGGCGCTGCACGCGCTGCTCATGAAAGAAGGCTTCATCGGCATCGAGTTTTTCTCCGATTTCCAGGGCATTGCCCGCATCGTCGTGGCGCAGCGGCGCTGGGTTGAGCGTTGAAACGCCAAAGACAGGACCCCGGTCCGCTATTCTAGAATTTCTTGAAAGGAATCCTCCCATGCCCTCGTCCAAAGGTTACGGAACACACGACGCACAAACCCCGCTTGCGCCCTACGCCTTCAGCCGCCGCGAGCCGGGCCCGTCCGAAATCGTCATCGACACGCTTTACTGCGGCGTTTGCCACACCGATCTGCACATGGCCCGCAACGAGTGGGGCGGCGCCATCTACCCAATGGTGCCGGGCCACGAAATCGTCGGCCGTGTCACTGCTGTGGGAAGCTCGTCCAAAAAGTTCAAGGTCGGGGAGGTTGCGGCTGTGGGCGTGATCGTCGATTCCTGCCGCCACTGCCCACCGTGCAACCACGGCGAAGAGAACTACTGCGACGAAGGCCCAACGCTCACCTACGCTGCCAAGGATCGTGTCGACGGCTCGATCACCATGGGCGGCTACTCCAATAATTATGTTGTCGACGAGCGCTTCGCTCATCGCGTTCCCGCCAATCTCGATTTGGCCGGCGTGGCTCCGCTGCTATGCGCGGGCATCACTACCTATTCGCCGCTGCGCCATTGGAATGCAGGTCCCGGCAAAAAGGTCGGCATCGTCGGCCTCGGCGGCCTGGGCCACATGGCGCTCAAATTCGCCCACTCACTCGGCGCGCACACCGTCCAGTTCACAACCAATTTGAGAAAGAAGGAAGACGCCCAGCGGCTCGGCGCCGATGAGGTTGTGCTCTCGTCGGACGCGAACGCGATGCAGGCTCACAGCAATTCTTTCGACTTCATTATCGATGCCGCCGCCGCGCCGCACTCCATCGACCCCTACACCGCTCTTCTCAAGAAGGACGCAACGATGTGCCTGGTCGGCCTGCCCGACAAGCCTCCCGCCGTCAGCATTTTCAACCTCATCGGACGCCGCCTTTCCGTGGCCGGCTCCATGATCGGCGGCATGCCGGAGACGCAGCAGATGCTCGACTACTGCGGCCAGCACAACATCGTGGCCGATGTCGAAGTCATTCCCATCCAGAAGATCAACGAAGCCTTCGAGCGCATGCTCAAGCAGGACGTAAAGTACCGCTTCGTAATCGACATGAGCTCGCTGAAGTAGGCGTGTCTTAGTCGGCTCTGCCCGTCTTGTTCAGTTCCTTGTAGAAGCCGAGATCTTTGCCCGAGACCAGTTTGGTGATGTAGATAATCTGGCCGTAGTGCATGCCGAAGTGCTCGACGACATGGTAAACGGTGTCGAGGCCGCGCGTGTGGTAGCCCTGGATCTCGTAGGGCGCGAGCAATTCGGCTGTGGTCAGCCGGTCGAGCACCTTGGCGGCTTCGTCGAGCGTGGCGCCCAGTTGATCTAGAAGCTGCGAAGCGGTGGCGCCCTCTTTGGCTGCGAACTCGGCGGGGCGATTGCGTTTGTCCTCCTCGCGATTGAACGAGGCTACCAGCCATTGGCGCACGTTGCCGTCGAGGTGCAACAGCAGATTGCCGATTGAGTTCGAGGCATCGTTGGGCCGCCACCAGATTTGCTCCGGAGTTAGCGTCGCGACGCACACCTTGATCCGCGGCCAGAATTCGCCGAAGAGCCTCTTGCGGGAAACCTCCAGAAAGAGTGCCGCGAGTTCAGTTTCAGGTGATTTCAGCGAGGCATCATCCTGTTTATTCATCGCAGTTCATACCTCCAAAATTTGCAATTTGAAGCGCCATCTTCAGCGAAGAATCCCCTTGAGCAGGTTCTGTCTTCCGCTGATGCGCAGATCGCGCTTCTTCAAAAGCCTGCCGCGTTCGAAGACAACCATGCTGTCGTAAAAGTGCATGGATAGCGTCGACCGCGTGAAATCCGTGGCCGCAAGCTCTCCCCGGCTCCAATCGGCGTTTAACTCGTCGATCAGTTGCTTCGTGAGTTCGATAAACGTTCCTTCGCGCTTCAATCCCCCGCCAAACTCGCTCCAGTAAGCCGTGTGGAGATCTTCCACCAGGTAAAGGCCATCCGCGGCAGTGCGTGGATAAAGAAACCTGAACGTCTCGACCACGTCGCTCATACGGTGGCTGCCATCGTCGAGCACGATATTCGGTGTGCCAAACTCCTCCAGAACTTTGGCGAGAAACGAAAGGTCCGATTGGCTGCCGATGCGGAACGCAATTTGGTCCTCTTCGAACTTTTTGCACTCCGGGTTGATGTCGATGCTCACAATTTGCGCGTGAGGACCCAGATACCGCTTCCACATCTGCGCGGAGCCGCCTCGCCCAGACCCGATTTCAAGAAAGAAAACCGGCCGGTTCACGAAGCGGCTCAGATGCGCTTCATACGCCGGGAAATAGTGCGCCCATTTATTAATGGTGCGATGCTTGTTGCCCAAAAACTCCGACCACAGCGTCACATTGCTCTCCACTTGCAAGAACCAGGTTAAGCCGCGAGCGCTTTCGCTCTCGCGGTTGCTGCTAAATCAGTTCATAGCCCGCGAACCAGTAGCCGATCTCGAAAGCTGCCGTCTCTTCGGCGTCGGAGCCGTGGATGGCATTCTCCTGGATCGAGGCCGCGTACTTCTTGCGGATGGTTCCCTCCTCGGCGTTGGCGGGGTTGGTCGCGCCCATCAGCTTGCGCAGATCGGCGATGGCGTTTTCTTTTTCGAGGACCATCAGCACCAGCGGTCCCGACGACATGAAATCCGTGAGCGCGCCGAAAAACGGCTTGTCGCGATGCACCGCATAGAAGCCTTCAGCCTCGCGCTTGGTGATGAATGCCTTTTTGATGGATACGATGCGGAAACCGGCCTTGTCGATCTCGGCCAGAATGGCGCCGGTAAAGTTCTTGCGGACCGCGTCCGGCTTGACGATGCTAAAAGTGCGTTGTAGCAAGCGAATTCTGCTCCTCAAATGGGGAATTGTCGTTCTCTCTTCTCATTGTAGGGGCCGTTGGCCGGGCTTGATTGGGTGGCGCGGCTAGACCGGTGCCGCAGCCTCAGGCACCGTGACGGCGCTTCGCAGCCAGGCTGCACAGTACTTTAGTAATGGGAGGAGGGGCTGAAGTGCGACCCTGTCAACCCTGCCAAAGCAGCTCTCTCGGGACCTCACCAGGGTCATTTGCGCGTGTAAAGTTACTTTAGTGTGGGGTTTTTCCAGACTCGGACTGCCTGTTTTATGCCACTGAGCCCCTCCGTTCGGTCGTGCTTCTCCCAGGTTATGATCGATCGCTCCGGCATAGGTATAACATAACAAAAAGGATACGAAATCGACGCCGGAGAGTAAGCCGTGGGTCGGAAATGCATTTACTAAATCGTTCAAGCCCAAATCGAGTAATCTGTGAAAAAAGC